>Ga0066686_10000560_pt1 | contig 13216 bp, 13 predicted proteins | sample GraSoiAngelo_135_FD_65627 | JGI IMG/M metagenome (GOLD analysis project Ga0066686, IMG submission 65627) | Grasslands soil microbial communities from the Angelo Coastal Reserve, California, USA - 14_0929_05_40cm | ecosystem: Environmental > Terrestrial > Soil > Grasslands | place: USA...
GATAATGGTGATAATAATGATAATAACAACAATAACGATGAAATAACTTACGATCATCATAACTATAAATTTGCAGGTGAGGGTGATAAGAGTGGGAAAAACTTTAATTTTGCTGCAGTGGGTGATTTTGGATGTTCAAAAAATTCAAAAAATACTGTCAATAACATGGAAGGTAGAAAGCCTGAACTAGTGTTACCATTGGGAGACCTTTCGTATATTAAAAGTGCCAATTGTTGGTTTGATACTATTTCACCACTCAAAGATAAATTGAAAGTGACACTGGGATTTCATGATGTTAATGATGGAGAATCAAAATTGAATCAGTATAAGGAATCTTTTGGATTGGACAAACTATACTATTCTTTTGATTACAGACACGTACATTTTATTACCATGGATTCAGAATCTCAGTTTGATAAAAGTTCTGAGCAGTACAATTTTGTAAAACAAGAATTGGAAAAAGCTTCTAAAGACAAAGATTGTAATTGGATAATAGTAACTAGCTATGGCCCATTTTACACTTCACCAACGACACACAAGGCTGAAAAATCATTAAGGGATCTTTATCATCCACTGTTCGAGAAATATGGTGTTGATTTAGTATTACAGGCACATAACCACAACTATCAAAGAACTTATCCAATTACATATAATCCTGATGAGAGTTCAAAACCAATCATAGCAAACGACTTAACAACAGGATATACCAGTCAAAAAGGTGGAACTATCTTTGCAATAGTTGGGACAGGGGGTGAAAGTTTCTATGCATTGAATGGTCAGGATCCTTCAGTGGCTAAACAATTTGGTGGCAAATTTGGATTTCTAAACATAGACATTAGTAATGGCAATCCTCACACTAAGCTGACTGGAACTTTTTATGATAATAAGGGTGGCGACATAAAGGACAACTTTACAATTGAAAAAGAAATAAAAAGTAACACATCATAAGACTTAAGAACTTGATGTAATGTTTGCAACGTTACTGGTTGATAGAACTAACTTTTTGCTATTCAATAATGTATCAGAGAGGGACTAATTGTTCAAAAGTATAATTCCTAACCTTTCTTAGAGATTATATGTTAGTCTCTCCTGACATATAAAAAAATAATAATTTTTTATTTGTTGACCTTATCGAACCTCTGTGAAACATCTTGCCAGTTAATCACATTCCACCAAGCAGAGATGTAGTCAGGTCTTTTGTTCTGATACTTGAGATAATAGGCGTGTTCCCACACATCACACCCTAAAAGTGGTATCAAACCCTCTGTTCGTGGACTCGTCTGATTTGGCATTGCTTTATATTCAACTTTTTTAGTTGATGGATTATATACAAGCCATCCCCATCCACTACCCTGAATTAACACGGTAGTAGAAGAGAATTTTTCTTTAAAAGCCGAAAAACTTCCAAATGCGGCATTGATTGCATCAGCAACAGAACCACTAGGTTCTCCGCCGCCATTTGATTTCATATTGTTCCAAAATATTCGATGGTTGTCAAATCCACCACCGTTAAAGTTGATAGCACTCTTTTGATCCGCTGGTACTTTATCAAGATTAGATAATATTTCTACAATATCCTTTTCTTGGATATCAGCTGGACATTTTTCAAGAGCTGCATTGAGTTTATCTGTATATGTTTGATGATGTTTAGTATGATGTATTTCCATAGTTCTTGCGTCAATATGTGGTTCTAATGCATCGTAACCATATGGTAACGGGGGTAATTCATATTTTCCCATATGTTTATTTTTTATTTCTAACTATTAACTCTTACGTTATGATGATTATTTGCACAACTATTTAGATAATAGAGTAAGAAAATACAAAATTTAAAAAAGTTACAGTATGTCAATATCCTCTAGTTAGTACGACGGCTGAAGCATCCGCAAAATTAAAGGTAAAAAGAATGAAAAATCGAGTTCAAGATAAGTATTATAGGGATTCCAAATGCAAAAGGAGCAAACATCAATTTAGGAAAGGAAAATGAAAAGGTCAGGTAGTCGTAAACTTGTTGGGCGACAATAGTTCTAAAGACTATTCAAATGGCGTTTACATAAATGGAACAATACGAGACATGAGTCTAACTGGGTCCATGAAAGGAAAAGCTCTGACAGATCTAGTCTCTGCCATAAATAGTGGAAATACCTAAGCAAGCATTCAAACAGACAAGTATCCAGATGGAGAAGGTAGAGGACAGATAGAGATCTCTGGTTCCAATAGCACTGCGTCAACTGGTAGCAGCGAAGCCAGCAATATAACCTAGAATAATCAATGATCTATTTGATTAAAATTAAAATTATTATTTTATTTTTTGTATATTTATCTGCGATCGCCAGATCTAGTTATTGGAATCCTGAATAGCGGCATCTTCAGATGGTGGAGGCGGTGGTATGGGTTCCTCTGACGATTGATTTTTTTCTGCTAAAGACCTACTCAAAGAAGCAAAGGAGGTTTCATTATCAAAAGATGTAGAATTATCTTCTGAATTATCCGACAGTGAATTGTTTGACAATGAATTGTTAGATTGCGAGGATGATATTAATGCAAATGACGGGATCAAAACAACGGCTAATGTAATTAATAATATGCAGAAATTCATTTGCACGTATTTCATTAATTAATCATTAATGATATGTCAAATTGCAAATATAAAGTAGACTATTTGCGATTCTATTTGATCTTATATGCAGAATTGAGTCATGGTCCCAGGTTTCACTATATTAATTCATGTCCTTTATGGGACTCGTGAGAATTGACTCGTGATACTACTAGGGTTCAATTACAATCAGATATATCAGATATCATTGTGTGATTTTTTGCATAAAAACTGATTGCTAGTTAATGTAATTTTATAATTGGTCGGTGCATTTGAATTTGGAGGCGCGCACCAACCAACATGAGTTCTCACCCAACAAAGAGGGATTAGGTGATAATACTTAAAATGGACAATATTTTATTTAAGGGTTTGATTTTGATTTTTTGTGTCATTATTTCAACCAATTTTAGACCCCTAAGTCTCTAACCATTTAAATGATAAAATACATCATTTTATAACTTTGTTGCTATTGTAAATCAAGTAAAGTTTATTAAATCATAGCTCAGAAAGGTCCCATACAAGTATTCGGTACCTTGGAAATGGCTAAGGTATCGTGAACTTTACTACTTGATTTGCGGTTCCTTGTACTAGAAACAACACATGGCAAACAAATGCAAATATTTGCTATATAAAATTTACCTGACACCCTAACAAAATATCTAATATTTTTATTTCATATCGTCCAATAATCTAATAGGAAAACATTATTGAAAGCAGGGCAAGTTACCATACCTAAAAATATCCTTAGATACAAAAAATCTACAGATAATAACGTTTGCCATGTTTAAGCTAGACAGATTATGTAATTGGACATTTAGTGCGCCAGGTTACGTTCGGCTTTTAAGTAACGAATGGTTTATCATCAAGAATAGCTTTACTGAAGGTACCTATGTCTTCTGAGTATGTAATTAAGAAAGGGCCAAAAGAACAAGAGGCCAAAATATTCTCGGGAAAAGAAGAAGTTGGTAAAATAAAAAAAGGCGAAGGGTTGAGTTTTAGGCTAATAAGTCACAAAGATCGACTAGAGTGGGTGCTTACTAATAAGGTACATGGTGAGCGACGCCCATTCTCTTTCGCTGTGAAAAATGCCAAACAAAACACATTGTGTATTACTGAACACCAAGGGGAAGAAATATTTGTCGTCCGTGACCAATTATTCAAACATAATGGGAAATTTTACATGCTGGCAAATCATCCTGAGGGAAAGTCCTGGACAGAACATGTAAATAGCTCGATCAAGTACATCTCTAGACTAGATAACTTTCCGTATCACGATCTTTCAGAAGTAGACCATGAGCATTACACTTTACGACACAAGATAAAGAGATTTCGCGGTATACCGGTAGGAGAAGCTTCAGGTTTAGGAATAGAGGATAGGGGACACCGCGTACGCCTAGATGGGGAGTTAGATGACGTAGGGCTATTCATCGCTGCAATTTCTTATTTGCTATATGCTTCGGGCTAGTAACAAGTTTTTGTGTTGAGTGAAGTGACATTCAGCGTCTATTTCAAATTTAAGCATATTGTAAGTCTTATAAGTTAAGTAGTGCACGTTCATTCTAAATGGTTGATCCTAATCGTGTAGGTGAATTTCCATTCCGTAAAGCAAATGCAAAAGAACGTAAAAGCAATTTTTCAGAGGTTCAACAGCCCTACTCAGAGAAAGAGGTTATGCAAGAAGCTGAACGTTGTCTGCTATGTGGAACTCCGGTATGTATTGATGCGTGTCCAGTACTGCTCGATGTTCGCGGTATGAATGAGGCTGTAGCGAGGGGGGAATTCAAAACATCATTTGAGAGGATCCGAGAAACAAATCCATTACTTGGTGTTACTGCAAGATGCTGTCCTCAGTTACAAGGATTATGTGAAGATGCTTGTGTTTTAAAATGGTCCGGACAGCCAATCGCGATTGGTCTCATCCAAAGATACATCTCAGATTGGGAAAGTAAGCACCGACAACCTCCGCCATCAATTGCACTAGAAACTGGAAAAAAAGTAGCTGTCATCGGCGCTGGTCCGGCTGGGCTCGCAGGTTCTGACCTTCTCAGAAGATATGGCCATAAAGTAACAATATTTGAAGCATCTACTATGGCAGGAGGAACCGCATGGTACGGAGTTCCCGATTACCATTTACCTAAAAAAGTCTTGATTGATGAAATTGAGAAAGTCAAAACGATGGGAGTTAATATTAGAACGAATATTACTATCGGAAAAGATGTTGCACTTTCGCAGTTGCTTGATGAAAATGATGCAGTCCTAATTACCACGGGTTCAAGAGATATGGTCAAATTTGAAATTCCGGGAATTAATCTTAAAGGTGTTCTGAGTGGATATGAATTTCTTGAAACAGTATTTTCTGGAGGAGTTGAAAGTTACTTGAGTAAACCAAAGTACAATTTAGGTAATGATATAATTGTAATCGGAGGCGGAGACACTTCTCTTGATTGCGCTAGAACTGCCTTAAGGCTTACAAAAGGCAAAGGTAATGTAACTGTTTTATGCTTACATCCGAAAACAGAGTTACATGTTGATCCAATAATGCTTGAAGAAGCTGAGGAAGAGGGAGTGAAGTTTAGATTTCTTGTACAAGCCAAATCTTTTGAAAGCAATAGTAAGGGTCATGTCAATGAAGCGATAATAGAAAATATGTACTTGAGTGGCCCTGACCAGGCAGGAAATAGTCATCCAACGGCTATTCCAAATAAAGAATTTAAAATGAAATGTTCGATAGTACTGATTGCTATTGGCAGAGGTCCAAATTCCTTTCTACAAAAGAAAGCTGGTATCAATACTGGAAAGCGTAACTCAATTGCAATTACCGATGATTACAAAACATCTATGAATGGCATTTTCGCTGCAGGAGATGTTACCAGTGGGGAAACACTCATTGTTAAGGCTATGGAAAAAGGACGTGAGGCAGCTCAAAGAGTTCACGAATACTTGATGGATTTGGAATCCAACCACATGTCATTTTATGAAAAATATTACACAAATATTTCGTACGATAGGATGTTGAAAGGGGAAGATCAAGTAGGCTCCCCTCCTGATTGAAAACTCATGACTTGTTCCTTACTTTCCTAATCATGGAAACAGTCCAATTTTCAAAAAAAACTGTCAAATGCATTACAACTTTTAAGTTACTAATATGATGATGTCAACAGTCTCTTTTCCTAACATAATCAAGGAATTCATTGATTATTTCTTTATTTACTAACTCAGAAATATTTTCAATCTTTCCAGTTGTTGGAGATAGATTCATCGGCGTCATTCAATATTAGCCTCCATTATCAGATAAAACATTGAATTCAAGTATACGAATCCCTCTAAAAAATGGGGTCAGTGCTTTGTGAATCAAATTTGACATAAATTCTAGACCATCCCGTAGATATTTTGATTCTAAATTCACACTCTCAATACGACTTCCATACTTCTAGTAAGGAAACTAATTTATACCATTATCTAAACCTAAAGCTGGATGATGAACAAGAATTTTTTAGATAGAAATCAAGGCCTACTCACTAAAATTAGCGTGTCAATCTTAACAATATTAGTGCTGTCTCTCTCCACTAGTGTATATGCACAATTTGATCATTTTGATTTTAAACATAAATTGCCAGGTGCTAACCATGGTGATAATACCCCATCTGAAAAAAATTGTAAAAAATCTGACACCTTGGAAAAAATATCCATTAAAATAGATGCTGAGAAATGCAAGATGAATGACTTTAAAAACTACAAGGAATGGGATTTTTACAAACTTGAGGATAGAGAAACTAAGGATTGTTTAAAACACTTTCATGACCTGGGAAACTCATTGGTAGATTATGAAGTAGTGTATTGTTATGCATATCCTGAAAAATATGATCATTAAGAGAAAAATAACTAACTCGGATATCTTTAATTGACTAATGTCGTGTCAGATGAGAACCCGACACCAACCAACCTCCTCTACTCTAAACAATAAATTCAAAGTAGACGAGACTATTGGCTCTAGAGAATTTAATTTAAAAGTTGCAATTCAGTGAATATCTAGAAGAGGATATATAAGAAGTAATGAACACGCTTTAATATTTCTAATTTCTTTAAGGAGACGTACAAGTACCTAATCGAATAATATCAACAGATGATATAGTTTTACATTTACAGATTTATTTTTTGATTCCAAGGGCTAGCTCAGGTTCTCTTCTTTTGGAAAAGCTATATGAAAATGAATCATTAAGTGTTACAGGGAAGCTAGACAACCGGTCTTGTTTGCAAACAGGGCATCTATTATTTGTTCCAAATGTTTCTTGCAAATATATTTTATTAAGGCAAGTCACAGTCCAGAGACATTCGTCACATACGAGAAATATCATTTCATTAATCTCAGGATGTTTAATGTCATCCATTACCACTTTAATTCCAGTCATGATTATTATCTCGACTTTCTATTATTTAACTTTCGATTATCTTCATTATCGTATATCTTGACTACAAAACAAGGAACCATAAGTAATCTTTTGCTATTAAGTATCCCAATGTGGTCGGATTTTAGGGAATTCAAATCCAAAAACAATGCCAATCTGCAGTGTTAAAGATTTGTATGATTTGAGAATAGCATACAACACAATTAATACAATTATAGTTTAATATCTGTGGTATTTTCCATTAATTCTGTCGCTACTGGTCGTCTGTGAATCATTTTTGACATAATTTTTAGACTGACACATGAAATATCTATTCGACTAATCATTTATTTGTATTTTCCTAGCACCAACTTCATGTATCATATAATAATCATTGCCTACTTGAATAATATCTCCAGCTGCTATTTTGTTGTGACTTCTCTTTTTTCTCAATGCTACACCAAAAGGGTTTTTCTCATCAACAAACTTAAGCCAAATCCTACCTACATTGAGAACGTTCTTAAATTCACATTCCCATACTAAATTATAGATTGTATATAATGCTTGTCTACTCATTTTATCGTGGCTTAAAATAAAAGTTTGAATATCAGGCTCATTGCAAAAATATACCCTAACTTTCATAATCCATGACTGTTATGTGGGACTGGCAAATAACCTCACCGACTCCGTTCCACGCTTTTTTGGCGACATTTACCTTCCCTGTGTTGCACTTTTCAACCGCTCATAAGAATACATAAAAAACATGGAGATGCTGATGGGTAATGGGGAATATGCGAGTTGTTATTGAGACAACATTTGGGGCCAGTGGGATTTGAACCTTGTTGGTAAGTGGGGCCAGTGGTTTGTGAATCATATTTGACATCATTTTTAGACCCATGGTGATAATCCAAAATAAGCACCCAAAATATGTTCTAGATATATAGGATTTTGTGTATTTTAACAATAGATGCCTAGAAAAAAGAACTCTTCCGATAAGAAAAAAACCAATCTGGACACTGCGTTATCGACTCGAACAAAAAAGCAAATCGATTCCCTACCTGAACATGCTCAACAGATTTTCAAGAAAGCACATGCAAATGCTGTAAAACAGTATCAAAATCCTGCAAAAAGACGTGAAGGTAAAAATCAAAGTGCTGAAGAGGTCGTTCATAAAGCGGCGTAGGCTGCGATTAAGCAGAAATACAAAAAGCAAGGCGATCAATGGGTAAGTGACGAGGAATAAGCTAGTCGTTCATTTTTCTGAGGGATTATTTGTGATAATCTAGATATGGGGTTGATAAATTGAATTACTGACTATTTTTTCATATTCTTTAAGTTCGCAAGGAGTATGCTAACAATTTTTCCTTGATATGTTTATTCAGTAAATCTAGTAGCTTGAACACTATCAATACTTGTTCCAGTTGACGTCATTTTTGTATCTATTAATGCACCATAACCTTGATAAAAGTTTGAACTGGACTACTAAGAAATCGTTAATCACCTTAAGCAATTTTTCGTTTTGGAAAAGGTCACGACTAATAATATCCGAGTTTCATTGTGTCTTCATCCTACTCTAATCGATAAATTACATAAAGGATATACTGAAGTATTAGACAAATTGCAATCTGTAATATATCGAGATAGAGTAGAGGCAGGAAACCATCTTGCTAAAGTGCTGGAGCCGGTAATAGAAACTCAAACAAAGGATAGCATTCAACGAGATATTCTTGTTGTAGCCATACCTCGCGGTGGAGTAATAGTAGGAGACATAATAGCCTCCAATCTTGGTACCAAATTAGATATAGTTGTTTCACGTAAGATAGGTTCTCCAGATAATCCAGAATTTGCTATTGGCGCGGTAATGCCTGATGGTAACTATTTTCTTAAAGATGTAGTAGATTCATTTAATATATCTCGAGAATATGTCGAGCAAGAAGCAAGAGATCAGTTAAAAGAAATTCATAGAAGACTAATCAGTTATAGAGGAACTATTGATTATGATAAAGAGTTTGCGGATAAAATAGTCGTACTAGTGGATGACGGTATCGCTACCGGAGCCACATTAATGGCGTCTGCACAATGGATCAAGAGCAGTTTTAATTGTAGAAGGTTAGTAATAGCAGTACCAGTTGCTCCACCTAGTATTTTAAATGATTTGAAATACTTTGCAGACAACGTGATAGTTCCTTTTACGCCTGACCCATTTATGGCGATTGGAAGATTTTATCGAATCTTTGATCAGGTAAGTGACGAGCAAGTCAAGAAAATTATGAAAAAATATGGATACAACGTTTCGTAATTAGATATCGGTACTTTCAAAGTATCGCTAACTATTGTAGCAGTAACAACTAGTTAATTTGTTCCATTTTATAAACCTGAAGGAAATGTCTCTGGAAGGTCTGGGTCCTCTCTCGATTCTGGCATGTGAAGTGGATGTACGGCCTGTGTCTTATCGATATGCAAAAATGCGTCGTATCTTTTAGCCAAATTAGTTGGCACATAATTCCCATACGCTTCATACTCTGGTTGATATACTACACCGATTGCCCTTTGACCTCTCATCTTGTCCCATACTATTTTGGATTTCTTGGTTTCTTCATAATTAGAGCCTTTGAATATAAGAAGACTATCGTTACCACCGTTTAGTTCATGTAAAAGGTTGTCCCAGCTTCCTTCAATAGCTTCAGGCACGGACATAATTTGCATTGGTTCTCCCCACTGTCTGGCGGCAACGACTGTTCCTGAGTAGGTGCCGAAGCCGACTAACGTTGTCTTTTTTTCTGTGGCATGCTCCCGAACAAGCTGCCCCAAGTTTAACATTTTGGCGTCAGCCATATCCGTTTGTCTTGCATCACCTATGTGTGTATTGTGTGCCCAAACAATCGACTTGGAATTGTTCTTACCATAGAAATTCATAAGACGTTTAAGTGTGTCCATCATATGGGTGTCCCGTATATTCCATGTAGATGTACCACCCTGCATCATTTTCCTGTAATATAGTTCGGCATTCTTAGCAACCAAGGCGTTTTGTTCAGCATTGAAGTAGTCCTCTGAGTGTCGTAAACCATTCTGCTTGTATTGGCTAGCTTTACTCCGTAGAGCTACTAGGAGATTTATTACTTCATCTTCACATGACGTGGGGATAAATGCTGTTGCTCTTGCATAGTCCTCCACGCTTTTCCCGTAAGGTTCAAAACATCCGTACGCGTCTATAGCATATTTTACAGCCGCTGGATCTACCTTCTGAAGATACTGTAATACTGCTTCCATAGATTCCCATAAGCTATAAACATCCAAACCATAGAATCCTACTTTTTTATCTTCAGGAATGTTTGAGTTATATTCTCTGAGCCACTCGACTAGGTTGACTATCTCTTTATTTGCCCACATCCATGTTGGCCACCTATTAAAGGCGTAGAGTACTTCGTAAGCACTTTCGCTAGATTCAGGTACTCCTTTCACGTAACGATTGACGTTATAACAATCTGGCCAATCACCCTCTACAGCTATAAAAGAGAATTGATTATCCTCTATCAGCTGCTTTGTAATCTCCATTCGCCATTTATAGAACTCTAAAGTGCCATGTGAGGCTTCCCCTAAAAGAACATATTCTACTTCATCCAACTTTATCTCTTCGAAGAGAGGTCCTAAGTCAGTGGAGCTACTCAAATTATGCGTGTTCACCTGTCAATTCTTAACATTAAATACACTATATTGCATTTTAGAATTAGTGGGCCTCCGTTTAGCCAAAATTGATTGAAATGTACATTCACTCGTTCAATAAGTTAATATGAATTGTACATCATAAAAGAGGCGTATAATTGCTGCTCGTCAAATATTTTCTCTTTTTTATGGATTATTTTTTCTTGATTTGATGCTAATGCAGTCAATATCTCTTGAATCTTATGCATCTCATCAGATATCGATCTATCAATATTGCGTTGAATGAATTTATATCTATCATGTATTTTGTCTACAGGTGTTTTTATTTCCGTAGCTTGGTCTATCTTATTGCTTAATATGAATTTTGAGTTCATGTAACAGTCATTTTAAAATGAAAAAATAATAATACCGATAATATAGACAGAGCTCCCTAATTGTGACCTTAATTTTTGTCACCGATCACTCAGTTTTTTTCTGTTCAAATCCTTCAATACCGTCCATAACCATTGAATGTTGCGGACTTTTACAACAATTGCATTTCATTTTGAAACAATCTTTTGCTATCTTGTGTCCACACTTGCTGCAAGTACAAATACTGTCATAAAATCCTCCATTATGTGACCTATTAGTTTCACTCACTGGGACAAATCTCCAAGTTTCAATTACGTATATTATTGGTTGACATCATTTAAGTTACTTAAAGCAAGAAAATTGAGCTGGTACAATTAATTGGACCAAGAAATATACTATTATAAGAAATTGGTATTTTTTCAATCTGGTTTATCATAATTCTAATTTTAACTAACTTTATTGTATACTTGTATACGTAAAAAATGGATTCAGTTACAATAATAACTTCTGATATTCATAATTGGACGTATTTCTACATGGCTCATTCTTATGGAAGTAGGTCTGGAAAACCGAAGCGACAGTCTTAACCAAGAGAAACAATCTCCCGCCATCTCTTGGATATTATTTCTCTCTTTCTAGTAACAAAGGTGAAAATTTATAATAAGATGAATTTTTGAAGATGCCTTAACTTTGTTTTGTCTAAAGTGAATTAAAACTTGTGTTGTTCCCAAAAGTTTGACTCTGATAGGTGGCATACAGATTTATCACATTTTTTATTCATTTTGATATCGGATTTGTCGTGTATTGTTATAAATTATTAAACCTACTATTGATAAGCACGAAGCGCCTATGCTATCCGGACTTTTCAACTCATCTGTCCAAATAGATGACCATTAACTTTATCCATTCCCGCAATTTTTAAATTTGAGCCTTAGGTAGGGGTAAATAATAGCTAAGAAATCTTGACGCACAAGCTCTGAAATATTGACAGAGCCTATATCTTTGAGTATTTAAAAGGGCTGCAAAAATTATTAAATGCACAAATTATCTAAAGTCGTTAAATAGAATTGAGTGCATAACAAGATAATGACCAAAAATAGTGACGAGTCATCAAAAGATCCAATGTCTCCTGAAAAGATAAAAAAACATGAGCCTACTGCCGTAAAAAGAGATCCTGATGATCAGGAAATTGTAGAAGGAGGACAAACTGGCACTGACACTCCAGAAGCAAAAGAAAAACTTAGGAAGAGTGGAATGACACAGGTTTAAAGAAGAATACAATCCTAGCCGTAGCTTAAGCCTGTAGTTCTTTGAAAGATCTTTTTTTTTGTTATACCATCCGATTTTACCTTTCTGAGCTAAATTAATTTTTTCTGTTTTATTAACGATTAGTTATTTTTTGTTATCATTGTATTTACTCTGAAATTTTACCATAGTAAACTTGAACAGTATTATCCATTTAGAAACATAGCAGTTATTTCCAAATTCTTTCGAAACAGTGGCAAATTAAATAAATATAGGAGAACCCGAACCGCTCCATTTGTCACATTCTCTTCATTCGGTTTAGTTTTCTTTTTGCTACTTACAAGAATCTGTATAAATATATCGATTATATAATCGATATCTATTGTTCATCAGAAAGGTAATTGTTGCAGTAGATGGTTCGAAATTTTCCATTCGCGCGAGCATTCAGGCAATCGACCAATCGACTTGGCTCAAAGATATGATGCAGAATTGACCGCATTACACGTTATCGACCCAAGAGAGATAGTCAATTAGAGATAGTGTCCTTGACACTTCTAATCCCCTCATCGGTCCAATTTAACAGTAAAACGTAATGGGACATGATTTCAGGTAAGCAATCTAATATTTATATTGATATGTTTTACTTCAAAGCTGACTTTCATTTGTTACTATATTCAGAATCTACTCTGCCGGCAACCATTTCTCAGTTCCGATACCAATTGTATACCATTCCATTGTTATTAAATCATGCACAAACCATTTTCTCTTTCAATTCTATTATGCGGCTGGTCTAGATCTAAACCTTGATCCCTTCTGTCTCTGAGTAATCTTGTGAGATATCCTTTTCTTTAATGAATCACTCATTTGATCAAACATTTTTCCCAAATCCCAACCGACATTGACATAAGTATCTATTCTATGTGTCGATATGATGTTAGCGTCGACTTCGTATCTCTTTCTCGCTCCTTGAATTTCT
>Ga0066686_10000570_pt1 | contig 13156 bp, 11 predicted proteins | sample GraSoiAngelo_135_FD_65627 | JGI IMG/M metagenome (GOLD analysis project Ga0066686, IMG submission 65627) | Grasslands soil microbial communities from the Angelo Coastal Reserve, California, USA - 14_0929_05_40cm | ecosystem: Environmental > Terrestrial > Soil > Grasslands | place: USA...
TCGTAAAAGCGTGGAAGTCGATCAAACGCTTTCGCGGTCACTCGTCGTTTTATACTTGGATTTATCGGATCGTCATGAACGTGACGATCGATTGGTTGCGGAAAAAGCAGGTGAAAGGCGGAGGCGGCGAGTTCGACGACGCGATCCAACTAAAGGAAATCGATCCCGCATCCAAGACGGTGCCGAAAGCGGATGCATTGCCATATGAAACAATGGAGCGGAGCGAGATTAGGGCGCAAATCGACAACGCAATTGCCCAGCTGTCGCCCGAGCATCGTGCCGTCATTTTGATGAAGGAGATTGAAGAAATGCAATATCACGAAATCGCAGAAACGCTCGGCTGCTCGATTGGCACAGTGATGTCTCGCCTGTTCTATGCACGCAAGAAACTGCAAAATTTGCTGAAGGACGTTTATGAGAACATTTGAAGAAAAGTGGACTGCATGGCTGGATGGCAAGCTCAGCGGAAGGGAACTAACCGAATTCGAAGCTTCGCTGCCGGACAAAGCTGCCGCTGAAGCCGAGAAAGCAGACGCGAAAAAACTCGGCACTCTTTTGAAACGCGAAATCGGCACGTACGATCTGGCGAATGAAGAATTTTTCAGTCGTCAGCTTCGCGAAAAAATCGTGCGAGAAAGTACCAGGCGATCTCGGAAGCGCGATAGCGCGGTTGCGACATGGTGGACGGTTCGCCGCTTGTTGTGGACAGGAACCGCGTCGCTCGCTGTCTTTTTGGTTTTTGCGATTTTCGTGATGCACGACAAGAATCCGGCAGAGCAGTCACAATACCTGACGCAAATTCTAAACGCGCGCGTTGATTCGGTTGTTAGCCCAAATGCGACCATCTCGATGTTCGAGGCAAAAGAGGACCGGGTAACGGTTCTCTGGACGGAGGGATTACAGTCGTTGCCAGCCGATTACGCGGCCAAATAACTGCTCATGGGTCGCTCGCTCGCGCTAGTCGTCGCTTCTACCGCGCTGATTATGAGCGCATCAACAAAGTTGCAGGGCGCGGAGACGGTTTGGAGCGGACTCGTCATCGCGGAAAATGTCCCGCAACCGGAACCGATCCCGCCGGAATTGACCCGCATCGAGCGCTCCCTGAAGAAACTTTTTGGTTACAACCAATTTCAAGTCATCGGCCAGTCGCGCAAGACGCTCAATACCGGCCAGGAAGATTGGCTCGCAACCAGTAAATTTTTTGGATTGCATGTGGATGCGCGCGGTGAGAGCGAAGCCGGGTACGTTTTAAACCTGAAACTCTACAAGGAGAAAGAGCTCTTGCTCGAGACCGACACGAAATTAAGTAAGCGCAGCCCGCTCGTGATCAAAGGTCCGCAGATCGGAAGTGGGCAATTACTGTTGGTGCTCGTTGTGCAGTGAATGCGCTGGACCGAGCGTTCCGCGCTCGGTGTTACATGTCCTAATCGCGGCGACGCCGCATATAAAAACATCGCGTTCGGAGATCGCGATCCGCCTTCTCGTTTGCAGATGCAAACTTCGGCACAGGTTGTTTAGTGCGGGAAATGCGCGCGCCATTTCTTTTTTTCGTTAGTCTATTTTTCATTATGCTCTGCCGCACCATGCATGCAGAAAAACCGTTCGAGTTCGCAACTACACCGGGAAAACTGCCGAAAGAGGTCGTCCCGTTAGAATATTGCGTCCGGATCGTCCCGAACATCGACAAATTTACGTTCACTGGGGCGGAAACGATCAAGCTGAGCGTTCGCAGCCAGGTTCGTCAACTGGCGCTAAACGCGCTCGAGCTCAAAATCACAGACGCGTCTCTCGATAGCAAGGCATTGCCCGAGTCTGCAATTAAGATCGACAAGAAGAACGAACTGCTCACCCTGGTGCTGCCATCAGAGCTTACAACTGGCGACCACACACTCGCGCTAAGCTTTGCGGGCAAGATCAATCAGCAAGGCCAGGGACTTTTCTACGTGGCCTACCAGGAGCAAGCCAGCGGAACAAAAAAGATCATGCTCGGAACGCAATTTGAAGCCACCGATGCTCGCCGATTTTTTCCCTGCTGGGACGAGCCAGTTTTTCGCGCGCGTTTTCAGCTGACGGCAGTTGTGCCGGAAAACTGGCTCGCCGTATCGAACATGCCGATCGAGAGCGAGAAAGCAGTGGCTGGCGGAAAGGAAGTGCGCTTTGCCGCGACTCCGCCGATGTCGAGTTATCTCAATGTTTTCGTCGCAGGCGAACTTGATCTCATCGGATCGCGAAGTGGACCTACGCAGCTCCGTGTGATCGCAACGAAAGGCAAAGCGAAAATGGGCCGCTACGCGCTCGAGGCCACTGCGCAAATTCTGAAATATTACAACGATTATTTTGGTGCGGCCTATCCCTTGCCGAAGCTTGATCAAATCGCTCTTCCCGGCGGGTTTGGCGGCGCGATGGAAAACTGGGGCGGAATTACCTATTTCGAGTCCGCACTTCTTTTTGATCCGAAAAATTCCTCTGCGGAGACAAAGCAAAACATCTATGAGGTGCTCGCGCACGAGATGGCGCATCAATGGTTCGGCGACCTCGTAACGATGGCTTGGTGGGACAACTTGTGGCTCAACGAAGGGTTCGCCTCTTGGATGGGCACCAAATGCACGGCGCATTTCAATCTGCAGTGGGAGGTCTGGTTGCGAAGAAACTCGCCGCGCGATCCCACCCGGCGCGTCGGTATCGCGAAGGAACAAGCGATGGAAGGCGATGCAAGGTCAACAACACATCCGATCCAACAACCCATCGCGACCGAGGCAGAAGCCAACAGCGCCTTCGACGATATCACTTATAAAAAGGGCCAGTCATTTTTGCGAATGCTGGAGAGTTTTCTCGGCAAAGACATTTTCCGCGAGGGAATTCGCCGGTATATCGCCAAGCACAAATATTCGAACTCCACGACGGCAGACTTGTGGAATGCGCTTTCGGAAGCTTCGAGGAAACCAGTCGGGGAAATCGCAGCCGGTTGGACGGAGCAATCGGGATTTCCAGTGGTGAAAGTTAAGCGAGAAGAAGGCGACAAGGTCTCGCTCGCGCAGGAGCGCTTCACCATCAATTTCAAGAACGCTCCGCCCCTGGAATGGAAAATCCCGCTAACCTCTGCGCTAGTTGGAGAAGCGCCTGGGACTTTGCTGATGACGAACAAAACCGACGGTCTACAAAACATTCCCGCAGATCGCGCTCTCAAATTGAACGTAAACGGTGCTGGAAATTATCGCGTCGAATACGACGAGCCCTCTTGGAATTTATTGCTCCAGGCTCTGCCGAATTTGAATGTTGAAGACCGCGTCAACCTCCTGAGCGATGCGTGGGCACTTGTCCAGGCCAATCGCGCGCCGGTCTCACTCTATTTCGGCTTGGTGGAAAAATTGCCCGCCTCGACCGAACTCGCCGAACGTGAACAGCTTATCAATGTGCTGGATTCTATTAACCGGCTCTTCGCTGGCAGTCCGGAACGGGAAAAATTTCAGGGCTACGCACGATCGCTTTTGCAGCCGACCTTTGAGACCTTGGGCTGGGCGCCGAGGGCTGGCGAACCGCCTGCCGCCGGAAACCTGCGTGCGAGCTTAATCACTGCTCTGGGAGATTTAGACGATCCGAAAATTATCGCAGGCTGTCGCGAACGTTTCGCGAAATATCTCACAAGTCCGCAGTCGCTCGCACCCGATCTTCGTCCAGCAGTTTTTGCAGTAGCCGGGCGTTATGCCGACGAGAAAATTTGGAACCAGCTCCACGAGCTTGGTTTGAAAACGACGAGCGTCGAGGAAAAGCAAAACTATTACAACGCCCTGGCTGGCGCGATCGATTCCAAGCTTGTGAAGAAAACCCTTCCGATTGCCCTCACCGATGAGCTGTCAACCAGCCGCGCAATATTTCTTGTCTCGAACGTCGCGCGTGATAGCGATCACCCCGACATGGCGTGGGCTTTTGCGAAGGCGAATATGAAAGCGTTGCTCGCCAAGACCGATGCACTCGGAGCGAATAGGTACGCGCCCAGTCTGTTTACCTTCTTCTCGGAAGATTCACGCGCGACTGAGCTGAAGACGTATGCACAGACTAATTTACCCCCGGAAAGTGCGCCGGAAGTCGCGAAAGCAGTGGATGAAATTCAATTCCGCTCGGAGTTCAAAGCACGTCTCGCGGGGCAATTGAGCGCCTGGATCTATAATCAAGGGAAAACGGCGATAAGCACGCGAGACGGTTTCTGAGGGCGCGTTGCTCTGACGATAGCCCAGGTTTTTGACGCTGGGCTATTATGTATAAAAACAAATCTCGGTCTCTGCTAATCCGCATTATCCGCGTAATCCGCGTTAACTCCTATTGCGCCTGTTCGTTCTGGGGCGTGACCCACAGGCGCATCGGAATCATGGATGACTCGACAAAACCATGTCGGCGGAAAAACTCCTGCGCGATATTTTCCGGTCGATCGGTTAACAATGTGATGCGGAGAAAATTCTTCTGCTTCGCGAAATCGATCGCGTGTTGCAGGAGTTTTGAACCATAGCCGTGGCCTTGGTACTCTTTGTGGATGACCAAGTCCTCGAGCAAAATAACGAAACCGCCCTCGGCCGTGCTGATAGTAAAGAGCAAGTTGATCATTCCGACGATTGCGCCGTCGCGCCGGAGCACGAAAACGCGTCCGCGGCTTGGTTGTTCGAAAATCAACCGCAAGCCGCGAAGCTGTTTCTCTTTGTCCGGGCGAAAGTCGCTTTCCTGGGTAAACAACTCACCGAGCATTTCGGACAATTCATCCAAGTCGGCCTCGGTTGCTGGCTCAATTACGACATTCTCGCTCATTGTTTGTACCGCTTATTTCAAAAATTGGACGCCCTGGCAATATCCGAATAGAGATCGACAATTACGTCACGGTGATCAATTGACAATGCTGCTCTCGTTCCTAGTGTGACCGCTCTCAAATCGCGCCCAAGCTATTTTTCGGTTTTATGAAACGGACTTACCAGCCATCAAAGCGAACACGCAAACGCCAGCATGGATTTCGTGCCCGCATGAAGACGAAAGGCGGCCGTGCCGTATTGGCCCGCCGACGCCGGCGTGGCCGCAAGCGCTTGCTTCCAAAAGGCGTGGAGAGGCATTACGCGCGGCATACGCAGGCGTAAATCTAATCTGGGTTTCGATATTCGGATTGCCGCTGGCCTGATTCGAAGGAAAATTCTTGTCGGAGAAAGTGATTGTGCTCTTTGGTTGAAATCGCAAATCAAAAATCGAAATTCTTCTCGCACCGTTAGCTCAATTGGCAGAGCAAGTGACTCTTAATCACTGGGTTGCAGGTTCGATTCCTGCACGGTGCAGAATATTCGGTTCGCTCAATCAACGTATTTTTGCGCGATCGGCATTCGCCGACCGAGACCGAAAGCGCGACTCGTTACCTTCAATCCGGGCGCGGCCTGCTCGCGTTTGTACTCGTTCAGATCGACACGTCGCTGCACCCAGCGCACTGTCTTTTCGTCAAATCCGTGCGCGATGATGTCGCGTGCACTCAAGTTATCCTCAACATAGAGCCGCAGTATCTCATCGAGAATCTCATAGGGCGGAAGAGTATCTTGATCCTTTTGATTTGGTTTCAACTCCGCGCTGGGCGGCTTCTCGATTGTCGATCTTGGAATGATGCCGCGCTCGCCACGGGACGAGTCCGTGTCGCCGCGGCGACCGGACTTGTTGCCACCCCGCGAGGAATAATCGGAGTTGATCCAGCGCGCCAGTTCGTAAACCATCGTTTTCGGCACATCACTGATCACAGCGAGCCCGCCCGCCATATCGCCGTAAATTGTGCAATAGCCCACGGCGAGTTCGCTCTTGTTTCCCGTGGTTAGCAGAAGATGACCGAATTTGTTCGAAAGCGCCATCAGCGTCATCGCCCGCAAGCGCGGTTGCATATTTTCCTCGGTCTCGTTTTCGGGCAGTCCCTTGAAGATTTCCTTGAACTGCGCCTTGAAAACCTTATACGAATCGGTAATCGGAATCTCGAGGCATTTGATTCCAAGATTCCGGGCAAGCGCGAGCGAATCATCAATGCTGCCGCGCGATGAGTAAGGGCTTGGCATGGAAACTCCGGTCACATTCTCCGCTCCAAGCGCATCGACAGCGATAACGGCAGTCACTGCAGAATCGACACCGCCACTCAGGCCGAGCACCGCGGATTTGAAATTGCATTTTCGCAAATAATCGCGCAGACCCAGCGACAACGCCGAAAAGAGCTCCTTCGCCGTTTTCCCTTCGCGAAATTCAATTACGGCAGCTGCATCCGTGTCGATGATGGCCTCGTCTTCCTGAAAGCTCGCCAGTTGCGCGATCAGCTCGCCAGACGGATTCACTGCGATTGAGTTTCCATCGAAAATAAGCTGATCGTTGCCGCCGACTGCGTTGCAATAGCAAATCGGCCGCTGATAAGCGCGGGCAAGTGCGCCCACCATTTCGCGGCGGATCGCCGGCTTATGCAAAGTAAACGGCGACGCGCTTAAATTAACGATGATCTCCGCGCCTTGCTCGATCAGGCCGCGCACCGGCTCGACATCGTAAAACGGCCGCGGCAGATAATGTTCCGTCCAAATATCTTCACAAATCGTCACGCCAAGTTTTTTGCCGCACAGATCGAATGGTTCGACGCGCGCGGCCGGTTCGAAGTAGCGATCTTCGTCAAACACATCATACGTGGGGAGGAGCGACTTGTGCGCTTTGCGAATCGGTTTGCCGGCTTCGAGCAAAGCGGCGGCATTATGAAACGGCTTGCCGCGTTCGTTGTTGCGATCAACGAAACCGACGAGCAAAGGCACTTTGCCCACACGAGCGTGAAGTTGCTCAAGGACTTTAAGATTCTCCGGAACAAAGCGCGATTTAAAGACGAGATCCTGCGGCGGATATCCGGGAATGGCCAGCTCCGGTGTTAGGACCAGTTCCGCCTCGGCAGCGGCGAGGCGCTCGTACGCGCGTAGAATCTTCTCAAAATTGCCGCTCAAATCCCCGACAGTCGGGTTAATTTGAGCAAAACCTATCTTCATGCTGCGCTACGCAGATTATGCGCAACGCCGCCCGCAGCAATCCTCTTTTGGCTCAATGAGTTCCTTTTCGCGGCCTTGCTATCTGCCATAGCTTACCCGCCAGATGGTGCCGTTACCGTCTTCGCTGAAAAGGAGGCTGCCATCTTTCGCGACGGTGATTCCGACGGGTCTGCCCCAAACATTCCCATCGCGCGTGACGAAGCCTGTCACAAAATCTTCATATTCCCCGCGGGCCTTGCCGGTTGAGTGATCAAACGGCACCCGCACGATTTTGTAGCCCGTGCGTTTTTTCCGGTTCCAGGAACCATGGAAGGCGGCAAAAATATCGCCTTTGTATTCGGCGGGAAACTGGTCGCCCGCGTAAAAACATAAGTTGAGCGTTGCCGAATGCGCCTGCACGAGCACATCGGGCACGATGACCTTGTCGGCAAGCTCAGGATGTTTCCCTTTGTGGCGTGGATCGGCATGGTTGCCGATGTAAAACCAGGGCCAGCCATAAAAGCCGCTGGGGTGCACACTGCTAATATAATCCGGCGGCAAATCATCACCGAGCTCGTCTCGCTCGTTTGTGCTCATCCAGAGCTCGTCACTTCCCGGACGAAATGCGATCCCGACGGCGTTTCGAATTCCCCATGCATAAACTTTTTGCCCGCTGCCATCGGGATTGAATTCGAAAATACGCGCGCGATCTGCTTCCGCGGCGTTATCGGAGTCATTCGAGCGCGAGCCAATTGAGACATACATTTTCTTGCCGTCGGGCGAAAAAATGAGGTCGCGCGTCCAATGCCCGCCACTGCGCAGGAAGGCTGCGCCGCCGGAAAGTTTCGCACCCGTCTTCTCAGCCGGCCCACGCGCTTTAAGGTCGCCATTCCGATAAGGGAAACGAATTACGCCATCAGTATTTGCCACGTATAAGAACTGTGGATCGTTACCGGGCGGATAAAACGCGATCCCGAATGGCTTATTCAGATCGCGTTCGGCAAATATTTCAGTTATCTCCGGTTTGCCGGAGTTTTTTGGATCGCGCAGCACCTTGATTTGATTGGCACGGCTCTCGGTGACGAAAAAGTCTCCGTTCGGCGCCGTGAGCAGAAATCGGGGATCGCGAAACCCGCCTGCGTACATGTCGATCTTAAATCCGGGCGGCACCTTCAGCTGCGCGTCAGCAGGACGCCCCACGACACGCGGCGGATTAATTGCCAGAATATTCGAACTGGGCGCAGGCAAATCCGCGACCGTGATTTTGCGCCGCACTCTTGGTGCGTCGCTCGTCCAATCACCCATCGCGGCCTTGCCGGTAAGCGACGGGATGTCAGCACCAACTCCTATTTTCGCGGCGAGAATGAGATCAAACGCGACACTTATCGCATAAGAAAAAAGGCGACCTGCCCGGCGAGTCTCCATCCACGTTCCAATCGCTTCCTATCGCCATATCGCGTGGATGGCGAAACGATTAGGCATGACGCCTCGCGACCCAGGACGTGGGCGCAACGGGATGGGGAACGTCCAGCGTTGAGTTCCGCCCACCTGTAGCGGCAGGCGTTCCGCCTGCGAACCTCGTGAATTATGCACCCGACACGGCTGCCTCTAGAAAAAATGTCCGCAACGACCAGCAATAGGCCTTCCGAAGGTTAAAGCGTCAGCGAGGCCCCTACCGCGCGATCACGCCTAGTTCGTTGCGTTTTAACGCGGGAGTCAGTTTCACGCCTTTTTTGCGATCATTGATGACGAACGTGTTGTTTTTTCCCAAGGTGGACCACGGCCCGCGCGGCACCTCGCTAAAGGCAACAAAACGCCAGTCGGTCACGTCCGTTTGGTTTAGTCCGAGATAGTCGCGCACAGCAGGTGAAACATCGAGCCCTGCGCCTTTATTGAGGTTCGGCTTGGGACGTTGATTACCAAACACGTATTGCCAGTGATCCGTTCGAAAAGGTCCTGCGTCTTCCCATTGCGCGTAAGCCGTTCGATTGCCTTTACGGATGGCGACCCATCGATCTTTGCAGGTGGAAACTGCGGGGCCTTGATAGGCTTCTTTGAACCATGGAACAATGCGCGGCGCTTCCGGTCGATGACCAGTGCGTGCCTTATCGTTGTAGGGAAGTGCGCAATAAAATGGGTTCTGCCGCGGCGTGAATTTGACGGGGATGTAATTACTCCGGTGGGCAGGATTCGGGTCGTCAAACCCTCCGTAATTTTTCGCCCATCGTTTGTCCCAGGCGCTTGTGCGATTGGGCACTGGATTGTTTCTGCTGGCTTGCTCACCGATCGAAAAGACAGTTGTCACGATACTCGTCTTCCACGGATACCGCCGTCCAGGCCGAGAGGACGCCGATGTCTGCTTCGCGGAGAAGGCGGCTGGACTCACCGTCAACAGCCGATCGCCGGATGATTTTCTGACGGGCGGCTTGCCGTTTTCAGTCACCGCTTCGGTTTGAGCGGCAACGGCGGGATCGAATGCGAGGAAGATTGCGAAAGCAAAAAGGCTGAGTGAGCAGCGTTTCTCCATCACTTTTTCTAATCGCTTCGCACTAGGAGATCGCGCGGATTGCTGCGAAGATTTACTTCACGGTTCGCGAGGTAGAATGCGAAAACCAAGCCTCTGCAAGCGACCTGTCTTTCTTGCGATCATTGATCACGAACGTGTTGTTTTCTCCCAAAGTGGACCACGGGCCGCGCGGCACTTCACTAAAGTCGACAAACCGCCAGTCGGTCACGCCCGTTTCGCTTAATCCGAGGTAGTCGCGCACAGCAGGTGAAACATCGAGCCCTGCACCCTTATTGAGGTTCGGCTTGGGACGTTCATTGCCAAACACGTATTGCCAGTGGTCTGTTCGGAACGGCCCGGCATCTTCCCATTGCGCATAAACGGTTCGATTGCCTTTGCGGATGGCGACCCATCGACCTTTGCAAGTCGAAACAGCCGGCCCCTGATAGGCGTCTTTGAACCACGGCACAACGCGCGGCGCTTCCGGTCGATGCCCCGTGGCCGCCTTGTCGTTGTACGGGAGCGCACAATAAAATGGGTTTTGTCGTGGCGTGAATTTTACCGGAATGTAGTTGCTCCGGTGGGCGCGATCTGGATCGTCAAAGCCCCCGTAATTTTTCGTCCAATTTTTGTCCCAGGAGCTCGTGCGATTAGGCACCGGATTATTTTCGCTCGGTTGCTCTCCGATCCAAAAAACAGTTGTCACGATACTTTTCTTCCATGGATAGCGCTGTCCCGGCTCGGGCGGCGCTGACAGTTGACCAGGAGAGAAAGTGATCGGATCGACCTTGAGCAAACGCTCGTCTGATGATTTCTCAGATTTTTTACTAAGTTTTATTTTTGCAGGCTCCGCCTTTGACGGTGTGCCATGCGCGAAAAGGGACGAAATCGACGAAAGTATGACTGCGATCGTGCGAGTAATTTTTCCGGGTTTCATTTCGTATCAACTCGACGTCCAAGGCAAAGAAAGGCAGGATGCCCTCTTTAAATGGTTCGTTCACGGCGACGCGGATGCGCGTCGCTCGCGGCGAAACTCAGAGGCGCCGTAAAAAGCTTAGCGAATCTCAATGCAGATTCGAATCAGTCAACAAATTTTCCTGGATTCAAAATCCCGTGCGGATCGAGAGCTCGTTTGAGTTGGCGATGCAGCTCACGCACAACTCCGCTGGTCGCGTCCGGCCACCAACGTTTTTTTGCGAGGCCGATTCCGTGCTCGCCCGTGATGACACCGCCCCATGCCAGCACCTGAGCAAAAAGATCGTCGAGCGCACGATCGACTTTTTCGCGAACGGCGGCGTCGCGGTTATAACGGTCCGCCATGATGTTGACGTGAATGTTGCCGTCCCCGGCGTGGCCAAAGCAGGCGATTGGAAATCCGTGCTTAGCCTGCAATGTCTCCGCGAATTCCATTAGATCGACAAGGTGGCTGCGCGGCACAACCACATCCTGGTTTAATTTGGTCAGGCCAGTTGCGCGAAGTGAATTACTGAACTCGCGGCGCAACGCCCAAAGCTTTTCACAATCCGCCTCACCCCTCGCCACCTCGAGCGCATTTGCTTTTCTCTTTTCAAGCAATTTGCGAATCGCGGCCGCTTCGCCGCGAACGCTCTCCTCCTGTCCATCAAGATCGACAAGCAGATGCGCGTTCCCCTCCGGCACAATCTCCTTGCCGAGATCGCGCCGCGCTGCCTCGAGTGTGAAATGGTCGGCCAGCTCCAATGAAGAAGGCAGGAATCCCGCAGCAAAGATCGACTGGACGGCCTCAGCGGCTTGTGCCGCGGTGGCGAAGGCAGCGGACAAAGTAGCGCGCGCCGGTGGAAGGGGAAGCAAACGCAATGTGATCTCTGTCACTAGGCCGAGCATTCCTTCCGAACCAACAAAGAGCCCGATCAAATCGAACCCGGTCTTGTTTTTGTGCACACGCCCGCCGGTCCGCAGCACCTCGCCATTTGCGAACACCACTTCGAGACCGATCACATAATTGCGCGTTACGCCGTACTTCAAACAGCGGGGGCCGCCTGCGTTTGTCGCAACGTTCCCACCGATTGTACAATCTTTCATGCTCGCCGGGTCCGGCGGGTAAAATAACTTCTGCGCGCGCACCGCTGCTTTCACGTCAGCCGTAAACACGCCCGGTTCAACAATCGCAATTGCGTCGGCGACGCTGATTTCCCTGATGCGATTCATTCGCATGAGGGACAAAGCGATTCCCCCGCGTGCCGGCACACACCCGCCCACATAGCCAAATCCGGCGCCGCGCGCTGTTACCGGAATTTTTTCGTTCGACGCGAACTGAAGCAGTTTGCTTACGTCACTTGTCGATCTTGCGAAAACGACAACTTCCGGTTCGTGCGCCGCGAACCATTTGTCGCCACTGTGCGCTGCGACCGTTTCTGCGTCATCGGCAACAGCGTCTTTGCCTAACAATTGCCACAGCTTATCCGCCAACGACATCTCAGATGGCAATTCGATAATGCTGCGAGCGGTCCATTCGCGTAAGAAGCCGTTCGACTCCGGGGTAAATGACCGGGCGAATTTCATCCGCGCCAGCGAATTCTTTCACTCCCTCCATGGAATCGAATCGCAGCAACGTAACGAACTCCACTTCATCGCCGTCCTCGCGAATAAACAACTCCGCGCCGTGATATCCGGAGATTTTTCGCGCTGCGATGCTCGGAAAAATTTCGTTGCGCAACATGTTCTCATACGCCTTTGCGTCTGCTGGTTTGGTCCAGCCGTGCCAGATCCGCGCGATCATCACATCCCTATGATTTGGTAACCGCCATCGACATAGATGATCTGGCCGGTGATCGCCGCCGCCCCGTCGCTCGCGAGAAAAACCCCGGTCGCGCCCAGTTCGGCGGGATCGCAGCTGCGTTTCAACGGTGCGCGTTCCTGGTAATGTTTTAGCATCGACGTGAACCCGCTGATGCCGCGGGCGGCCAGCGTGTTCACCGGCCCGGCAGAAATGCAGTTCACCCGGATTTTCTTTGGCCCGAGATCGTAGGCAAGGTAACGCGTGCTCGCTTCCAGGCTCGCCTTCGCCACACCCATGACATTGTAGTGTGGCACGACTTTTTCCGAGCCGTAATAAGTCATTGCCAGAATGCTGCCGCCGTTTGTCATCATCGGCGCCGCTTCGCGCGCGAGCGCTACGAGCGAGTAGGCGCTGATGTCGTGTGCAGTGCGAAACGCTTCGCGTGTTGTGCTCACAAAATCGCCTTCCAACGCTTCCTTGGGTGCGAACGCAAGGGAGTGAAGCATCAAATCGAGGTGATCGGTCTCGCCGCGCACCTTTTCAAAGAATGCTTTGATCTCGTCGTCGCTCGAAACGTCGCAGGGAAACAAGGGCGTCTTCTCCCCAAACTCTCCGATCAGCTCCTCGACGTTTTCCCTTATCCGCTCCCCTTGGTAATTGAAAACCAGGCGCGCACCGGCTGCACCCCAGGCGTTCGCGATCGCCCACGCGATACTGCGCTTGTTCGCCACGCCAAAAACGACGCCTGTTTTTCCCGCCAAAGCTTGTGGAGTCATAAGAATGTTAAAAAGATTACAACGGTTACAACGTTACAACGATTCCGCGCATCGCAAACCGTCGGCCTTATTGGGAGCAATTGTAGGGCAGGCGCTCCTCCTGCCACTCATAGAATTGGCA
>Ga0066686_10000574_pt1 | contig 13129 bp, 14 predicted proteins | sample GraSoiAngelo_135_FD_65627 | JGI IMG/M metagenome (GOLD analysis project Ga0066686, IMG submission 65627) | Grasslands soil microbial communities from the Angelo Coastal Reserve, California, USA - 14_0929_05_40cm | ecosystem: Environmental > Terrestrial > Soil > Grasslands | place: USA...
CCTGAGTTTTCGTTCTTCTACACGTAACGAAAGTTTACTACCCAAAATTCCTCCGGCAAATGAGCCAGCAGAAAGTAACCCTGCTTGATAATAATCAGGATGGCCTAAAATAGAATGAATAATCATGCCGGATGCAGCTGCAAACATGAGAATAAACTGTGACGTAGGCGCAGCTAGTCTCATAGAAAGTCCAATAGCAATTACCATCAAGGGGACAAATACTGTACCACCGCCAATCCCAAATAAGCTAGAAATTATTCCGGCAAAAAAACTTGTCCCAACCGCAAGTACCATAATCTGTTTGGATAGATTGTATTCTTTGGATTCCATTTTTCTTCTAGCATAAATGTATACACTAGAACCAATCAATACAATGGCAAATAGCATTTTGAATAGTGATGAGGATATCTCATCTGATATGTACGCTCCAAGTATTGTTCCAGGTATAGAAAGAAGCGCAAGTTTGAGACCAACCGAGTAAATTATCCTCTTTTGTTTTGCATATGATGTGCTAGACGCTACAGCGTTGCTGAATGCAGCAAAAAGACTATTGCTTGCGGCAAGAGTTGGCGAGAATCCAAAGAATGTCAACACCGGTACGATCACAAATCCTCCTCCCAACCCAATCATTGATCCTATTATTCCAGCCACAAAGCCAAGAGGAAGTAGCCAGAGATATTCAAACAATGCCATCACCAAAATGAATTTACCACAGATTAAGGGATCGCGTCAACCTTAGTGAACTAAGATATGGAGTTAATTATCTAGCGACTAGCAGCTTCCAGAGGTAACCGTGCTCATTAGTACTTAATTCAATTTCAAAATGTTTGTTTACCAATGGAATAGAATGGGTTGTACTATTTGGTTTCTTACCGTTTATGTGAAAATCTCTGAGGGCGTTTACCATATCAGATAGTGTGGCATAACCGCCAGGTCTCTCCTTATCCCAGCACTGACACACTGTTTCGTTAATTACCGCTCCAAACACATTCTTTACGTTATCATAACTTGTTAACATAGGATCCAATTGTAATGCTACTATTACAAGTCCTGGAGCAGTAACAGAACCAACCATGCTAATATCTCCAAGAAAACTACCCCTTGTGTCCCTTAGCTCAGTTGAAGTGCAATACTTAACGAGAGCTTGTTTTTTTGGATCCGAGAGAAAATTACAATTTTGGTTGATATCTGTCTGACTGCTAAATCTTATGGGGTTTGACATATTGATGTGATGTGATTCCAAGGCCGTTTTCAAATCAGAGTTTGCTTCTTCATATGAGAAATCCAAGTCTAATGCAGAGGTTCCCACCTCCTCACCAGTATTTTTTTGCGAGGTGTTGAGTTGAGTGGAAATTATGACCGTTATACTGATTGCTACTGCAACGGCTATTCCAGTGTAAGTATATTTTGATTTCACGGTATCCTGAGTTTTTGATGCTTTAATAAAGCAATCTTGCATTCGTGAATGTTAATTAATACCAAAATGTGTCTTGTGGATGTTGCGCATAATATTGTGTGGTTTTGGAATCGTGGGACAAAGTTTTGCAAAACTTCTCTTGTCAAGATCCGAAGACCTTTATGCAAAACATGGAGTGAAACCAAGAATAGTTGGAGTTTTTGATTCAAAAGGCTCTGCAGCTTCATCGGCTGGTCTTGATCTGAATAGATTACTAGAAGTTAAGAAAAAGTATGGAAACATAAGAAAATACCACAACAAGGAGAAGGACGCAAATGGACTTGAAATGATAAAAGGCATGGATGCCGAAATCCTAATTGAGACTACTCCAAGCAATTACAAGAATGCAGAACCAGGTATGTCTCATATAGTAAATGCTATGAAAAAAGGACTCCACGTTATCACTGTAAATAAAGGGCCATTAGCTCTTGCATTTCCATCACTAATTGAATTAGCTACATACAATCAAGTGCAATTGAAATTTAGTGGTACAGTGGGAGGAGGCACACCAATACTAGATTATGCAAAAAATAGCCTACGAGGAGAGCGTATCGTTTCATTCCAAGGAATTCTCAATGGTACCACAAACTATATTCTAACGAATATGGCTGGAGGAATGACCTTCAAGGTTGCTCTCTCCGATGCCAAAAAGAGGGGATATGTCGAGGCAGATGAATCTCTCGATATAGATGGGTTTGACGCTGCTGCAAAACTTGTCATACTAGCAAATTGGATTATGGACATGAAAGTTACCATCAAGGATATCAAGCGAATTGGAATCAGGAATGTGTCAACCTCTGATATTAAGAAAGCCTCATCACACAAGTCAGCTGTAAAGCTAATTGCCTCCTGCAATAGAGTTCTTGAAGTGTCGCCAAAAGAAATACTCCTTAATGACCCACTATGTGTCAATGGAACATTAAACGCAATTACTTTTAATTCTGAACATTCTGGTCAGCAGACTATAATAGGTCGTGGCGCTGGAGGAATGGAAACTGCCAGTTCAATCCTACGTGACTTGTTAGATATAAAACAGGAAATGTCAAGAGTTTGAAATCACACGCTCTCTCTAAAAGTTCATGTAACGAAACATTAGATAAAATAACATCCCAATGGCAAATAGAAATTCCAAAAATTAAGACACTGGTATTACATGAACTTGACGAAAGTGCCAGTCTGATAAAGGGCGATAGTTTCACAGCACTAAAGATAGGTGATATCTACTTACCATTTTTGTCTGAGACGTCACTGCTAGAAAAATTTCCCAAAGTTGTTGTAGATACAGGAGCAATCAAGTTTGTTTGTAATGGAGCCAACGTCATGCGACCTGGAATCAGAAAACATACGGAATTTAAAAAAGACGACATTATCTGTGTTGTTGAAGAAGCTCATAACAAGTATCTTGCTGTAGGAAAATCACTTGTTTCAAGTAATGAGATGCAAAACATCACAAAGGGGGAAGTTGTAAAGAATTTACATTACATTTCTGACAAATACTGGGAAACTGCCAAACTGATAAAGTAGCTAGTTTTCCGTAAATTCTCTTACGCCGTTTTTGTCGGCAACGAGTACGTCGATTCCTTCACCACTTGCTGCATCCCTCATTATTGCTGACTTTATTGATTTAACTGCAAGTGAAACGGCTTCCTTTTCTTTCATTTTAGGTTTGTATTCTTGGTCCAAAACACCAAGTGCCATCTCGGCTCCTGTACCTACTGAAGCATAATCGTCTGGCAAAACAGAACCCAATGGATCCAGTGTGTATATTGCAGGTTCTCCATCTACACCACCAACTATCACTTGAGTTAACAGCGGGAAGAACCTACGCTCGTACATCAGGGTAGACATCATTTTGGCAACGGAGTTGGGAGGAATCTCTCTCTTTAGTTCCATCTTTCTTATCTTAGTCAACGCACGCATTTGCATTGCCAGGACTTGCATGTCGGCTACCATTCCAGCACAACATGCTCCCACATAATCGGTTATCTTGAAAGTCTTCTTTGTACTCTTGCTTACTACAAAATTTCCATATGCAATTCTCCTTTCACTTGCCATGACCACGCCACCATCATATGTTATGCCAACTGCTGTGGCGCCAGGCATGTACATGTAAGCCATGTTTGAACTGCAAAACGAGCACAATAAAGGCCTTTCTCTAAAATCACGTATAGATGCATAACTTCTTTTTTGTTACTTTAGGTTGATTTTGAAATGTCGTTTTGGTATACTTTTTGAGACTAATTGGACTTTTAAACGAAGATCTCCGACGTGTTAGAATACAAGAAATGAAAAAAATCTACCTCCCAATCTTCGTTGTGTTAATCGCTTCCATCTTTGCAGTCTGGATTAGCATTGAACCTGTGTTTGGAGAAGGTAAGGTACCGACGTGGGTAAAGAATGTCATTACATGGTGGAGCCAAGGACAGGTATCTGATGACGAGTTTCTGAAAGGGATAAAATTTCTAGTTGAAAATAACATAATTCAGATTGAATCTTCCAAAAATTCTGGATCAGAACCTATTGTAACTTCTGACAAAACGATTTACAGCCAAGGCGATACAATTACCATATCAGGCACTGGTTTCGCAGATGGAGATGTAGTTGTGGTAGTAGGAAATTATGACTATCTTGCTTATGTTGATACTGAAACGAACAAAGTGGGATTGGATCAGACTGATTTAAGCGAGCTTTCAGTGCTTGCACAGTACCAATATTCCGATAACAATCTTGGGAACTGGGCAAAGAGACCATATCCTGCAGGCCTAGCAATAAGTACAAGAATACATGCTGATCACTCTGGAAACTGGCAGATTACACTCAAAGAGTTCACATCAACTGATAAAGACTCCAACGGAAACGAAGTAACAAGTTCTCATTTTTTGCCGCCTGACCAATATATCGTAAAGGTGGCTCAAAAGATATATCAAAGTGATGATTCGACCGATTCAGGCTACAAGAACCTTTCCATCAGGACTGCCTACACAAATATCACAGTGGAATAGTCCATCTTTATTGATTACTGAATTTCTTTATAATTTTGCACATACATTTAGTTGTTTTCTGCAACAAATCAATTCGTGCAAATTCATTGGGAGAGTGAATTCGTGAGAATATGTATGTGCTGCCAATTGATATACATGGAACCTTTAACACTTTAGAAAATGAATACATTGGGCCCGTCCCTGCGGACGAAACACTCACTATAGATTTACCAAAAGCTTCGTTGGCAGCTTCTCTTACTGTCTTAACAAACTGGTTTGAGATCTTCGTTCTTGATGCTGCCTCACCGTGAATCATCCTAACTTGAATGTCCTCAAATCCTCTTTCTTTGAGATGTTGCTTGAGTCTGCCTAGCTGTTTCAATGGACTCATTTTGGGAACCAGCCTGAAATCAATTTTGACTAGTGCTCTAGAAGGAAGAACTGTTTTTGCTCCTAGTCCTTCATAGCCAGATGTGAAGCCTGCGATATTGCAAGTAGGTTCACCTACCAATGCTTTTCTTATTTTAACTCCTTTCTTGTCGCCAACAAATCTTTTTATTCCATATTCTTTTTTGAATGACTTTTCGTCAAAAGGTTCAGATGCAATAACTCTTAATTCTTCATTTGTAAAATCCTCGACTTCTTTATACCAGTCTTTTATCAGAATCTTGCCATCTTTATTTCGTAAAGTTTTCAAAGCTTCTACTAATCTCCATGCAGGGTTCTCAATAAGGACGGCAAGACTAGAGTGAGCGTCTCGAACCGACTCTTGCACAGACAGTTCTACATATAAGAGACCTTTCATTCCAAGACTAATAATTGGTCTGTCCTTTTCGTCAACGTAACCAAATTCCCATATTACTGCGTCACAAGACAACTTTCTTTCATACCTTTGGAGATAATCTTCAATGTGCATACTTCCTATTTCTTCTTCACCTTCAACAAGAAACTTGATGTTGCATGGTACATCACCGGTAGTTTTGAGAAATGCTTCAGCTGCTTTGATTCTGGTAATTAGTTCGCCTTTGTCATCGGCTGAACCTCGCCCATAGATTTTGTTTCCTCGTATATTACCGCTAAAAGGTTTATCATTCCATAACTCTAATGGCTCTGCGGGTTGAACATCGTAATGATTGTAAAATAGTATGGTCTTGGCAGGATTTTGCTTTGATCTTACCTCACCATACACAGCTGGAGGAATATTCTTTCCTATACGCAATGTCTCTGCCTTTATCCCCGCTTTTCTCATCATGCAGACTACCAGCCTTGCACACTCTTCGAGGCCTACATTTTTTGCTGAAACGCTTGGCTGCCTTATTAATTTCTGAAGATCAGAAATTAATGCTGTCATATTTTTGTCAATGAATTTATCCTGCATGATTAATCACTTTATTTTATCAAATGGTTTCATAACTATTGAGATAAAATCTAAAAGATCAGTTGCAACAATGTGCAGACCATGTTTTTTTTGCGCAAGAAGACCAGCTTTTCCATTCACAAACACTGCAGCAGAAGCTGCTTCAATGGGATTTTTGTTCTTTGCCAAGATCGCTGATACTATTCCGGAAAGAACATCGCCGGTACCTCCAACAGTCATTGCCGAAATGTTTTTTGGGTTCAAGTACGTGTGGGCTCCATCCGAGACAACATCAGTTGGTCCTTTAAGTAAGATTGTTACACCATTTTCCTTTGCATGTTTTTGTACCATTGTAATTCGATTCTTAATGCTGTAAGGAGGCACCTCACCAAACATCCTCCTGAATTCACCTGCATGTGGTGTGACTATGACTTTCTTACCTTTGATATCCGGCAAAATTTCAGGTATTAAGGCACTAGCATCAAGAGATAACATCACCGCCCTGTCCAAAAGTGAGTTGATTAAAAGTTTCAATGCCTCCTTGTCTTGGATTCCAAGCCCCATTCCTATTGTAGCTGAATCAAGTTCTTTTGGTATAATTCCAAGCAATTTATGGACAGCGCCTCTTGTGAGCTTTGCATCCACGAGGGGAACTACTATAAGATTAGGAGAAATTGCTCGTGTTGAAGTCACATTAATTTTTGGTACACACGTGTACACCAAATCGCTTCCTGCCCTCAAAGCTGCAAGCGATGACAATATGGGTGCGCCATGGTATAGGTAACTTCCTCCCACGACCAATACCTTACCATTCTCACCTTTTCTGGAGGAAGATTTTCTTGGTGGAATGAATTTCCTAACAACAGAAGATTGTAGAATTTTAGCCAACAAATGTTCTATTTTTTCTGACTGGATAAACTTTCGTCTTCAACTATCTTGGCATTATCAGAATCAACATCTTCTGAATCAGCAACAGATACTATTCTTAGCAATTTCTTTGGAGTAATCACTTTTCTTGCGAAAGCAACATAGGTAGTATGACCTATACCACGAAATGAATGACGTGTCTTTCCTTCTCTTGCTTCTATTGTTCTTACTATCTGTTCAGTACACTCGATATCAAAAAAGTCGTTCTGCCTTAGAGCAGATACAAGTTTTTCAAGCTGATTCATAGTTGGACATATTGCCACAAATGCGCCACTGCCCTTTAACATCTTTTTTGCTTGCGGTACGACGATCCAAGGATCACCCAGATCAACAACTACTACATCAACATCGGTTTGGGGAACTTTCCTTGCACTTTTGATATCAAACTTTTCCATTGTTACATATTTCGCGAGCCCTGCTTTCTCGATGTTTTTCCTAGCTATTTCCATAAAGTTTTCGTCAACGTCGTATGTGTATACATGACCTTTTGGCTTAACAATACTTGCAAGAAAAGTAGTCAGCGAACCACTTCCAGTTCCTATCTCAACGATTTTTTGACCACTCTGCAGCCCTATTCTTGCTGCGATGTATCCCAAATCCTTGGGATATACTATTTGAGTACTGCGTTGGCTTTTCATCACGAAATCGTAGATAGTTGGTTCTAGAAGATAGATTATCTTACCTTTGTTAGTTTTGATTGCACTACCGTATTGTTTTCCGATAACTTTTTTGTGATCTATTATCCCAATGTGGGTGTGGAACTGTTGCTTCTTTGAAACCCTCATCAACCATTTTTTAGAATCATTATAAAAGAATAGAACGTTATCCTTTTGCCTTATTTTCTTCACAATTAAACCTGATTTAGAGTGGATAAGAGTATTTCCAACAGCCTTAAATCGCCAACTTGGTTTCAATCCAGAATAGAACTTTGTAGAGATTGAGTTGAACTTAGCTTTTTGCGAAAGATTTTTTCTTAATGAACCTACCTGCAATTACAGAGGCAATCCAGAATGCTATACCTACAACGACTTTATCCTGTGAGAATGTAAACATGCCTATCACCGTGAATATCAGCCCAAGGACGGCAAGAATTACTGTGATTACGGATGCTTTCTTTGGAGTCATTAAGCTCTTCCTCTTAAAATTTACATCCTTTCAGGAGCGTTAATTCCAAGCAGGTAAAGAGATTTGCTAAGTGTTTCCTTAAATGAATAGACTAGACATAGTCTAGCGTTTACTAATGCTTCAGACTCGGCTGTTAATACTTTGACATGTTCATAAAATGCATTAAAGGTGACAGCAAGATCATAACAATACCTTGCAATTATCTTTGGCGATAGGTTCTTTGCTGCATCCTTCACTTCGATATCAAATTTGCCTATCGTTTTTGCTAGGCTTGTCTCATAATTAGTCTTCAGATCGTTAAATGAAACATCGAAGTTAGGTGCTTTACCTCCCTTTTCCAGAATTCTTATTGCCCGTGCATATGCATATTGTACGTAGGGCCCAGTATCTCCTTCCAAACTTAGTGATTCTGTCATATCAAAAGTGATTATCTTGTCAAGGTCTTGTTTTATCATTGAATATCGTAAAGCCCCAATTGCCACTTGCTCAGATATTTGTACCAGTTTTACCTCATTTAAATCTGGATTTCTTTTCTTAGCTTCTTCATACGTCTTAACACCGAGAATATCCAAGACATAGTCCGCGTTGACATAGATCCCTTTTCGACCAGACATCTGTATAGATTTGCCCCCCGTGTCTAGATTGAGTGTCTTTGCTGTGTCTGCACTAAGAGTTACTGATTCATAACCCAAGTGAACATACGCACCTTCTTTTGACTTAAAATCAGACATTATTTTCGTTATAATCTTCTGCAATCTTGACTGTCTGGAATCAATTACTGTTATTACGGCATCTCCTGTAAAATTCAGTTTTGTTCCTGTATTTTCAAGAGTAGTTTCCCAAAGAATTCGGCCGTCTCTTTGTGTGCCGTACTGTTTGTAGTAAAATGGATCATCAGCTATCCCTAGCTTCCAGGCAGCGTAAGGAATGTCTTTTGCTATATATGTAGCAGTACCATCGCTTCTTACCAGAACTTTATCGTCTTCTGACTCAGTTCTTATCACCCAACAGTCTTCATTTTTTCCTTCTTTCTCCAGTTCGATCATCCCCATTGATTTCATCTTTTCAAACACATCCTTCCATAATTTAGAACGAACTATCTGTGATTCAAAGTTTAGACAATCATAGGTTACACCAAGACGCCAGCATGTTTTCAGTTGTTCTTCAAGAACTCTCCTAGTTATCTCATCTCCAAACTTAGCTGTATCTGATAGGCCACCCTCAAGTTCTTTGAGAATCAAAGATCTTTTTTCTGCCAAAGTAGTATCGGTTTCATATCGTTCTGTGATGTTAACATAAACGACATCTCCACAATAGTGATCGAATTTTTGACCCTTTGGCGGCTCTCTTGAAAATCCACCGTATCTGAAACCAACTATGATATCAGCTACTTGAAGACCAGAATCATCAACGTAGTTAAGTACTCTAACATCATAGCAGGCTTTCTGTAGAATCCTAGCCATAGTATCGCCAATTATGATATTTCTTACATGACCAACATGGAGCGCCTTGTTAGGATTTACACTAGTGTGTTCAACAACAATTTTCGAATTCTTTCCTATGTCAATTTGCCCATAGTTTTCTTGTACCGATGACTGAATAACAGATTTGGTCAATAAAGGATAATTTGCAGTGAAATTTAGATATCCAGAACTATGAGCGTTTACTTCTGTTACTAGTTTTCCTTTATCTTTTTTGTACTCATTTGCTATTGATTCGGCAATCTCAGATGGTCTTTTCTTCAATGACTTGGCAAGTAAGAATCCAATATTGCAACTTACGTCACCAAATTCCGGTCTAGATGCCTCAGATACATCAAACTCCGTCTGTGGGTATCCTAGATTATTACAGATTTTTTGTATGGTGGATCTGATATCATCAAAAAGTAGTCTTAATGTCATATTCTCATTCAGCTAGCTTTAGTTCAATCGTTTCAAGCGCTTCTATCACTCCGTCAGCTGCGTGACCAGGCACCGATATCGTAGCGTGTGATCGCACCTCTTGAGAAGCATTCCCAAGTGCTACACTGATTCCTGCCATCTTAAAGAGAGGAACGTCTGTTTCGCTATCTCCTATTGCTATCACATCTTCCTTTTTGGCTGAAAACATCTTCATAACCTCAAGAAAACCATTAGCCTTGTTGACGTCTTTTGAATTAATGTGATAGGCGTACTGGCTATCGGATAACTTCACATCAAAATTATTTTCTGCAAGAATCTTCTTTGCTAAATTAATCTCAAAATTTCTTTCAAGCACCACTTCAGTTATACGTGGGAAGACTGGTTTTTCTATTGCTTCAGGAATTTTCGTCTTTAGAAATTCAAAAGCTTTCATACATTCTTCTTTATTCCCTATTAGTTTATGTTCATTGGGTCCCGTTGTTATAATTCCGCCATTTTCCCCGACTGCAATCCTTGTGGTTCCGCCAAATACTGACAAAATATATGCTTCAATAGAAGATCTTCCCGTTACGTAAATGACCATGTGACCTAGCTTTACCAGATATCTAAGTGCGGCGAGTGCATCAAGATCAACTCTACCTCCCTTATTGTCTGTAATTGTACCATCAATGTCAACAGCAAATATCTTGGGTTTCATCAGATCCCATACCTGATGTCGAGCATAATAACTGCTAGCTAAAATACTTTCGGCCATTGAATACATTGTGGTTAGGAAAGGAAAACTGGCAGACATCGTCAGTAAGGCATTATATGACGACGACCCAAATTTCTATGTGGTAGGATATCTTGATTTCGGGAAAGTAAAAGAGTCCTTGCTGCCTGAATTTCTAAAGATATCAGAAAATTTTGAGACAATACCTGCAACACGGATTGTTTACATTAAGAGAGAAAATAAGATTTTATTCAACAAAATAATGAAGTAAGTAATGGGAATTCCAGAAAAGATCCAAGCCATTAAAGATGAAATGGCAAAAACGCAGATCAACAAAGCCACAGAACATCACGTAGGACTGCTAAAGGCAAAGCTTGCCAAGCTTCGTAGAGAACAAGAAGAACAAAAATCAAAATCATCTGGCAGTTCCATTGGCTTTGACATAAAACGAACTGGTGATGCCACAGTAGTTCTTATCGGCCTTCCCAGCGTAGGAAAATCGACATTACTTAACAGGTTGACAGGTGCAAAGTCAGCTGTTGCCGCGTTTCAATTCACAACTACTACTGTTGTACCAGGCATGATGGAATATCGAGGAGCTAAGATACAGATACTTGATCTTCCTGGAATTATCAAAGGAGCTTCTACTGGGAAGGGTCTTGGCAAAAGAGTGCTTGCTGTAGCAAAGAGCGCAGATTTAGTCTTAATCCTTCTTGACGTATTTCAACCCTATCATGAAGACGTTATTAGAACCGAGCTTGGAAACATTGGCATAAGGCTTGATCACAAACCTCCCGATATCGTTATAGAAAAAACTGGAGACGGCGGAATTTCAGCAAGTCAGCAAGTGCCTCTTACAAAAATGTCTATTAGCTTACTAAAAGATATACTAAGAGTCTACGGCATAAACAATGGACGAGTGCTTATACGTGAAGATATTGATTCAGAACAATTAATTGATTTTGTATCTGGGAATAAGTTTTATGTTGAATCTCTTACTGTAATGAACAAGATAGATTTGGTTAACCAAGGTTTTCTAAATGAACTTCAGAACAAGATAAAGTCAAAAATTATTCCAATATCAGCTGACGCAGACATCAACATAAACGCATTAAGGGATGCAGTTTATGAAAAATTGGATTTCATTAGGATCTACATGAGACCTAAGGGTGGAGAAACAGACTACAAGGAACCACTCGTTGCAAGAAGCGGTTCTACGATTTTGGATGTGTGTAACAAGTTACATCGAGATTTAAAAAAAGAATTTCGATTTGCCCTAGTCTGGGGTAAGAGCGTAAAGTTTGGCGGACAGCGAGTTGGATTTAGTCATATATTAGAAGATGAAGATGTCCTCACTATTGTGAAAACCAGATAGGAAAAGCCTTTTCCTTAAGAAACCTTTTTACAGTGTATGGAAAACGAAACTGAATACAGATGGTGTGTAAGATGCTTTTCAAGGACCAAACAAGAAATTGTGTTTATGCCAGAAATTATCACTTACAAAAGAAGACGTCAATACAGGTGCAGCCAGTGTGGCAAGATATCTTGGTTGCAAGGAAGAAGGCCTTCAGCTGAATCAGTTTACTAAAAATACGATCAGAATTTCCAATTTTTGTGGAAAATTTGTTTATACATTATCATCATTTGGTGTAATTTTCTTAAGCGTCACGATAGAAAAACAAGTAAATTGTAGAATTTGACAATGGCAATGAAAAGACGATCAAAGAAAGCTCCAAAGAGAAGATCACCTAGAAGAAGATCAGCTCCAAAGAAAGCTAAAAGATCAGCTAGAAGAAAAGCTACCAAGCGAAGACGAAGATAAAACTATAAACAGATTATCGCTTGTCTACAGGCGATAATTTGTATATTTTAGTTTAGCTGAACATTTGACCCGGTGGAGCAGAGGATTTACCCTTTACGGCATCAGGTTCAACGAAAAATTTTCTTTCATTTGGAATTATAGTGAGTTTGAGTGAAGCATTGACCGCATAATGTGGAGTTCCATCAGGATTCTTATAGTTTGTTGCAATTCCAACTCTGTCCAGATCAACTTTTACCTTCACTATTGTTCCGTCTTCTATCTTGAAGGTAACATATTCGTCTCCTATTCTTTCATGGTCCAGCATTTTGAATTCTATCTTGTCCTTTGAAGTGCTCATGGGGGTGGATCATGTCTGAGTTATTTGAAGATTTTTGCTAGTATAGGAAGCTCATTAATTTTATTTGTTGCTCAGTGGTGATTATGTTTTTTGATGCAAGCATTTCTAGGAGTTGCGTTATCAGCGCTCTTTCCTGTTCTGAAAATCCGGTAGGTCCTTTGTCTCCAGGTGGACCTGGTGGACCTCGTGGACCTTGTGCACCTACTTGACCCTGTGGGCCTTGTGGACCTTTGTCGCCTGGTGAACCTTGTGGACCAGTTATTCCTTTGTCACCTTGTGGACCTTGAACTCCTTGTGGACCTTTGTCGCCTGGTGAACCTTGTGGGCCAGTTAATCCTTTTTCTCCTTGTGGACCTTGGATTCCTTGTGGACCTGAAGCACCTTGTGGGCCGGGGACACCTCGAGGGCCTTGATCACCTAGAGGACCTGGCAGTCCTTTTGGACCTTTTTCACCTTGAGGACCTGGAATTCCTGTAAGACCTTTTTCACCTGGCTGGCCTTGCGGACCTTG
>Ga0066686_10000575_pt1 | contig 13125 bp, 9 predicted proteins | sample GraSoiAngelo_135_FD_65627 | JGI IMG/M metagenome (GOLD analysis project Ga0066686, IMG submission 65627) | Grasslands soil microbial communities from the Angelo Coastal Reserve, California, USA - 14_0929_05_40cm | ecosystem: Environmental > Terrestrial > Soil > Grasslands | place: USA...
CGTGTTCGCGGGCGGATCGTTCAGCTCGAAGATCGCGATGCCGTTCTCGACGCGGTAAAGAACCCGCGTCCCCGCGGCCGGAAGGGTCTGCGTCTCGGGTGTCACGGGTGGATCCTCCTTCTTCGGGGTGGGAGTCAAGCTCTTCATGGCCTCCGCGGTCGGGGCCGCCTCAAGGGCCCTCGTATCGCGGCTCGCGTTTCGCGAGAAAGGCGGCGAAGCCCTCGCGGGCGTCGTGCGAATTCCAGCATCTTTCCTGGGCTTCGATTTCCCGTTCGAGCGCTTGCTCGAGAGTATAGCCGAGCGAGGCCCGAACCGAGCGCTTGATTTCGGCCAGCGCGACGGCCGGTCCCTGCGCGAGCCGGCCCGCGAAGGCAATCGCCTCGGGCAGGAGTCGCTCCGCGGGGAGCACGCGGGAGACGATCCCCAAGCGAAGCGCTTCCTGCGCATCCACGAGATCGCCTGTCCACATCAGCTCCAGCGCGCGCGACGTGCCGAGAAGACGCGGGAGCGAGTGGAGCGCGCCCCAATCGGGATGAAGCGCGATCCGGGCGAAACTCTGGGCGAACTTTGCGATTTCTGAGGCCCAGCGCACGTCGCATGCGAGTGCTAAGCTCATGCCTCCTCCGGCCGCCGCGCCGTTTACCGCAGCGATCACCGGCTTATCGATCCTCGCCAACGCCAGCACGATCTCCCGGCCGGCTTCGACGAGGGGGCGGAAATCCTCGAATCGGCCCCCTCGGGCCATCACCGATTCCATGAACTTGATGTCGCCGCCGGCGGAAAATCCGCGCCCCGCGCCCGTAACCACGATCGCCCGGACGCCGGAGTCGCTTGCGGCCCCTTCGAACGCTTCTCGCAGCGGGGTGCGCATCTCCACTCGGGGCGGTTCAGCGTGATCAGCGCGACGCGGCCACGCCGCTCCGTGAGGATCTCCGACGTCCGAACCTCGGCCATCCCGGTCAGCTCAGGTCCACCCAGACGCTCTTGGTCTGGGTGTAGAAATCGAGCCCCTGCATGCCGGACTCGCGGCCGAACCCGGACCCCTTGGTACCACCGTAAGGAGATGCCGCGTCGTAGAGGTTGTAGGTATTGATCCACACGGTTCCCGCCTGCAGGGTGCGCGCCGCGCGGTGCGCTTTCTTGATGTCGCGCGTCCAGACCGCCGCGCTCAGGCCGTAGAACGAGTCGTTCGCCTCCGCCAGCACCTTGTCGAAATCCTCGAACGCGATCACGGAGAGAACCGGGCCGAAGATCTCCTCGCGCGCGATCGTCATCGAGTTCGTGACGCCGTCGAAGATGGTCGGCTTCCAGAAGAATCCTCGGCCGTTCCCGACCCGCGCTGGCTCACCACCCAGCACGACCTTCGCGCCTTCCTTCTTGCCGATGTCGACGTAGCGGGCGATCTTCTCGATCTGCGCCTCGGAGGTTTGGGCCCCGAGCCGGGTCTTGGGATCGAAGGGATCTCCCTGCGGAAATTTTTGCGCGCGGTCGATCACCTTCTCGAGCATCGCGTCGTGGATTCCTTTCTCCACGAAGAGCCTCGATCCCGCGGTGCAGACCTCGCCCTTGTTGTAGAAGATGGCGAAGATCGATCCGCGTACCGCCGCTTCGAGGTCGGCGTCGGCGAAGACAATGTTCGGAGACTTTCCGCCAAGCTCGAGTGAGATCTTCTTCAGGGAGCGCGCGGCGTTCTGCATGATGAGCTGGCCCGTGGTCGTCTCGCCCGTAAAGGCGATGCCCTGGACGCCGGGGTGCGCGACGAGCGCGGCGCCAGCCGTCGGCCCGTAACCCGGTACCACGTTGAGCACGCCGGGCGGCAGTCCCGCCTCCAACGCGAGCTCGCCCAGCCTGAGGGCGGAAAGGGGCGTTTCCTCGGCCGGTTTCAAGATTGCCGCGTTTCCCGCTGCGAGCGAGGGCGCGACCTTGCGCGCGGCGAGAAGAAGGGGAAAGTTCCATGGAACGATGAGTCCCACGATCCCCAGCGGCTCGCGGAGCGTGTAGTTGAGATAGGGCCCGCTCACAGGGATCGTCCGCCCTTCGAGCTTGGTCGCGGCTCCCGCGTAGTAGTAGAAGGTGTCCGCGGTGAGCGGCACGTCGATCTTCGAGGACTCCCAGATCGCCTTGCCCGTGTCGAGGGTCTCGAGCTGGGAGAGCTCGGCCGCCTTCTCGTTCACGAGGTCGCCCAGCTTCCAGAGGAGGCGCCCGCGTTCCGAGGCGGACATCTTGCCCCACGGCCCCTCGAGCGCCCGGCGAGCGGCCTGAACCGCGAGGTCGATGTCGGCCGCGTCTCCTTCCGCGACCTCTAGAAGGGTATCCCCCGTCGCTGGATTCAGCGTGCGGAAGCGCTTTCCCGATTGAGCCTCGCGCCAGTCGCCGCCGACCAACAAGCGGCCGCCGGACGTCAATGCGGGTTTCGGCAGGGTTTCGGTCGGATTCATTTGCGCCATCCTCTAGCTCGGGTACTCGTACACGCCGCGTCCCACCTTGCGGCCCAGGCGGCCCGCTTTCACATATTGGATGAGGAGCGGGGAGGGCCGGAATCTGTCGCCCAGCGTTCGATGCAGATATTCCAGGATGCTGAGGCGCGTGTCCAGACCGACCAGGTCGACCAGCTCGAATGGGCCCATGGGGTGGTTGAGGCCGAGCTTCAAGGCCTTGTCGATGTCGCGGGCGGAGGCGACTCCCGACTCGAGCATCGCGAAGGCTTCGTTCCCGATCAGGACGTTGATGCGGCTCGTCACAAATCCAGGCGATTCGCGCACGACCACGGTTTCCTTGCCCATCGCCCTGGCCGCCCGCTCCGCTACGGCGAGCGCTTCGTCGGAGGTTTCCAGCCCGCGCACCAGCTCGACCAATTTCATCCGATGCACCGGGTTGAAGAAGTGCATCCCGACGAATCGGGCGGGGCGATCCGACGTTGCGGCGAGCTCGGTGATGCTGAGCGAGGAGGTGTTCGTCGCGATGACGCTTGTGGGCGTGAGACGCGGTGCGATGTTCTTGTAGACCTCGGCCTTGATCGCCATCGACTCGGGAACGGCCTCGATCACGAGGTCGGCGCCGTTCGCAACGTCATACGCGCCGGACCAGGAGAGCCTCTCGCGCGTCGCGCGCTCCGCTGCTTCGTCGATCTCCCCTTTCTCACGCGAGCGATCGAGCACCTTGTCGAGCTCCGCTCGAGCCGACTGGATCGCCCCGGCGTTGGGCTCGATCACGCTCGTCTTGAGTCCCGCGCGCGCCGAGGCGAGCGCGATGCCTCGCCCCATGATCCCCGCGCCGACAACGGCAATGCTTCGAATGGATGCTTCCGTCATGCTCCCCCCGAGTGCGGCCGGGCCGAAATGGATTCGATCCGCACCATGGTATATGATGGCGGCGTGATGCGCTCTATCCTCGCGCTGTTTTTGGCGCTCCTGATTCTTGCGGCCGAAGCTCCGGGTCTCTTCATCGAGTCGCCCGTGTGTGCGGCTGTTGACGGCAGGGGACCGGCCACGCCTCCGGCACGAGCCCCCGCGAAGTCCTGCTGCGGCATGGCCTCATGCCCCATGCACGCGACAGGGTGCCGCACGGAAGCGGCATGTCCGATGGCCGACACCAAGACGACGCCGGCCGCTGCGGTCCAACCCGAGACCGGAACCTCAGACGTCCGGCTCTGCGCTCCGTCATGCGGCCGCGAAGGCGCCCGGATGGTACCCGGCGTTCCCGATCCGGGGACACTCGACCCAACCCCCGCGCGCGCCACGATTCTGACCGCAGCCGGGCTCATCGAATTCGCGCCCGTCGAACCCGCCACCCGAAACCCCGCACCCGTCGATCGTCCCCCGCGCGCCTAACGCGCAAGCCCCGCCAAAGGCACCACTGACTCGGCGCTTCTCGCTTTGGAGCGCCTCGAATTCGTTTTTCGCGGAGGATGCATCCCATGTTTTGGCGCATCGTCGTTCTCCTTGCTGCGGTCGCGCTGGTCCCATCGGGCGCGCGCGCAAGCTGCGGATCGGAGCATTGTCCCATCGATCTGGGCATGCCCTGGGAACGCTCGGTTCTCACATTCGATCTTTCACAGCAGTACATCGACCAGGACCAGCCGCGCGTCGGAACGCGCGACGCGGCCGTCGGCGCCTTGCCGAGCCACGAGGACGAGGTCCGTACGGTGAATCGGATCACGACGGCGCGAGCGGTATACCAGCCCAATGAGAAGTGGACGATCACCGGCTCGCTTCCATTTGTGAACCGGTATCACGAGCACTTCCACAACGAGCCGGGTAACCCACCCGAGCTCATGCGTTGGAGCTACCGGGGAGTCGGAGACCTGGAAGCCCAAGTTTCCAGAAGCTTCGCACACGGCGAGGAGAAAACGACCCGCTACCACGTGGAGGCCGGCTTCAAGGCGCCCACCGGCGTACGCCACGTCGAAGAGTTCAACGGGGAAGAGCCTGAGCCGCCGGCGCGTCCGAGCACCGGCGCCTGGGGCGCGATCGCAGGTGTTGGAGCGCGATGGTCGCTGACGACGAAGATGCCAGGGGGAGACTACGGCGCCGTGCCCGTCCGCCTCAGGCTGATGGGACGGGCCAACAGACGCGGGACGGAGCGGTATCGCGTGGGTTCCGAGCTGCAGGCGAATCTCGGGCTGGGCTACCCGGTCAGTCGATCGCTGGAGCTGCTTCTATCTGGGGATTTCCGGGTACGGGCCAAGGACGACCCGGGGAACACCGATGCCGATCCGGGCCATACGGGTGGGACGTGGGTCTTTGCGAGCCCGGGAATCCGGGTCAACGCAAAGGGGAAGACCGCGTTTTACGGCGTGGTCCAGCTTCCCGTCTACCAGCGCGTCAACGGGATCAATCTCGTCTCGGACTTCAACTTGTACCTGGGCGTGAGCCGCGCGGCGTTGTAGGCGCGGCCCCAGACGGCGAGCGGGGACCGCCCTAGACCCGCGGGAGCGTGACGCCCCGCTGGTTCTGGTACTTGCCCTTCTTGTCCTTGTACGAGACCGAGCAGTCCTCGTCGCTTTCGAAGAACAGGACCTGCGCGATGCCCTCGTTGGCGTAGATGCGCGCCGGAAGGGGCGTGGTGTTCGAGATCTCAAGGGTCACGTGCCCTTCCCATTCAGGCTCGAGCGGCGTCACGTTGGTGATGATCCCGCATCGGGCGTAGGTCGATTTCCCGACACAGATGGTCATCGTTCGGCGCGGGATACGGAAATACTCGACGCTCCGGCCGAGCGCGAAAGAATTGGGGGGGACGATGCAGACGTCCCCTTGGTAGTCGACGAACGATTTCGAGTCGAACTCCTTTGGATCGACGATCGTGCTGTTGATGTTCGTGAAAATCTTGAATTCATCCGCGATCCTGAGATCGTATCCATAGGAAGAGATGCCGTAGGAGATCGTCCCCTCGCGCATCTGTTTCTCCTCGAACGGCTCGATCATTCCGTGCTCGCGGCACATGCGGCGAATCCACTTGTCGCTCTTGATCATGCGCGCCCCCATCCGCCAGGCGATTCTCAGCTTCCGTTCCCAAGACTCGGTCGCATTGTGCCATGGAGGGCGCGTTGGGGTCCATGGAGGATCGGGTGGGCGGGTGAAGGGGGCGACGTCGGAGCGGCGGAGCTAGCCGAGGATCTGTTCGAGCCGCTTCGCGAGCGATTCGATGGCGAAGGGCTTGTTCACGAATCCAGCCACGCCTTCATCGGCCAGGGATTGAACGGCGCCCGGTTCCGCGTACCCCGTGGTGATGAGGACCGGACGGTCCGGCTGGATTTCCCGGAGCTTCCGGAAGGTCTCGACACCGTCCATACCGGGCATGATCAAATCAAGGAGAACAAGGTCCGGCCTTGCCCCCTGGAGCAGGCGGTTCACGGCTTCCTGCCCCGACGGCGAGGTCTCCACCGAGTACCCCAGATAGCCAAGAATGTCCGACGCCACCTGTCGAACCGCTTCCTCATCATCGACGACGAGAACGGTACACTTGGATTCGGTCATGGGCCCTCGAATGATCGGGGACGCGGGAAAAATGCGTAATCGATCGATCGGCATCCCAGGCGTCCAACTTGACCCTCTCGGGAGCCTGGGTGTCGCGTATACTTCTCGCCCCATGGAGCGGCGACTCTACATCGAAACCTACGGCTGCCAGATGAACGTGGCTGACTCCGAGCTCATGCAGGGTCTGCTCGACCGGGCGGGGTACACCAGGGTGGAACGCGCGGATGAAGCGGACGTGATCCTCGTGAATACATGCGCGATCCGAGAGCACGCGGAGCAGCGGATCTACGGACGCCTGGGGGAGCTGACCCGGCACAAGCTCCGCCGCCCGGGAGTGGTCCTGGGCGTGGCCGGCTGTATGGCGCAGCATCTTCGCGCCAAGCTCATCGAGCGAGTCCCGCAACTGGATCTGGTGGTGGGTCCCGACGGGTATCGACATCTTCCCGAGCTGATCGACGAGGCACGCGAGGAGCCCACGCTCGCGGTCCGGCTGAGCCGTGTCGAGACCTACGGCGATCTCGTGCCGGCGCGCGCCGACGGCGTGCGGGCGTGGGTGAGCATCATGCGGGGCTGCGACAAGTTCTGCACGTTCTGCATCGTGCCCTACGTGCGCGGCCGGGAGCGGAGTCTCCCCGTGGGGGACGTGCTACGCCAGGTCGAGCACGCCGCCGCAGAGGGATTCCGGGAAATCGTATTCCTCGGACAGACCGTGAACGCCTACCGCGACGGTGACGTCGATTTTGCCGAGCTCCTGGCTCGCGCGAATCGCGTGGAAGGGATCGTGCGCATCCGGTTCACGTCTCCTCATCCGTCCGACATGAGCGACCGCGCGATCGAGGCGCTCGCGGCCTGCGAGAAGGTTCCGCCCCACGTGCATCTCCCACTTCAGTCGGGATCCAATTCCGTGCTCGAGCGGATGCGCCGCACCTACACGATGGAGGAGTACACGGCGCTGGTTGGGAGAATCCGTCGCGCCGTGCCCGGAGTCGCGCTCTCGACCGACATCATCGTTGGCTTTCCGGGGGAAACCGCGGAGGACTTCGAGGCGACGCGGGTGGCGATGCGGCGAATCGGGTTTGAGAGCGCCTTCGTCTTCAAGTATTCCCCGCGGTCCGGAGCCCGCTCGGCCGAGTGGCCCGAGACGGTGGACGAGGAGGAGAAGACGCGGCGCATCACGCTCCTGATCGAGGAGCAGAAGGGGACCTCCCTTCTCAAGAACCAGGCGGACATCGGATCCATCGCCCAGGTGCTCGTCGAGGGCCCGACCCGCCGGAACCCGTTAGAGTGGTTCGGGAAATCCGCGCATTTCAAGACGACCGTGTTCCCGCACCGAGGGGAGAGCGTTGGAGATTTGATTCCGGTCCGCGTCGCCTCCGCGACGCCGCATGCGCTACTCGGGGAGGGGGTACGGGCAGCGAGTTTCGCGGCTACCGAGGACGCTACCGTCTGAACCTCCGCGCGGCGGCTCTGCTTCTCGTCCTCCTCGGCCTCCTCGCTCCATCGCACGCGTGCGCGACCGCGGTTCCGGGCCTCCGGTACCGAATCGACGTGACCCTCGATCCGCTTCGCCACCGCCTCTCGGGGCGCGCCGCGATCACCTACCGGAGCGGCGCGGACTCGCTCCTTCCTTCCATCTATCTCCACGCGTATCCGAACGCGTTCCGCGGTCCGCATACGATCTTCGGCCGTGAGGGAGAGCGCTGGGGCGAGGACTATGCGCTCCGCTTCGCGAGCCCGAGTCAACGCGGCTGGATGTCGATCGATTCGGTCTCGGCCGACGGCGTACCCGCGTCGATCGCGATGGAGGAAACGGTCGTGCGGGTGGATCTGCCCCGGCCCTTGAAGCCTCGGGGCTCGGTCACGATCACGCTCCGCTTCGAGGTCCAGGTCCCGAAGCCCTTCGCGCGGCTCGGGCACGTGGGCGACTCCTACTCCGTGGGGCAGTGGTATCCCAAGGTCGCGGTCTACGACGATCTTGGCTGGCACGTGGATCCCTACCATTACCTATCTGAATTTTACGGGGACTACGGCACCTTCGACGTCGCCATCACGCTTCCGGACCCGTTCTGGGTCGGCGCGACCGGCGTGTTGATGGGCACGGAAGGGGGCGATAACCAGATCCCGCTCGCGGATCGCGAGACCGCCGGCGATAGCGTGACCGTGCGCCTGCGCGCCGTCCCGGCGGATTCGCTCCGGGGCCGATGGCCGCGGACGATGCTCGCGGCGCCTCGAGGCAAGCAGAGCGCGCCGGTCGAGGTAAAGCGTGCGAAAGGCGCGACCCTCCGGGTGCCACGCGGGGCGCCCGTCCATTACAGCTATTCGTGGATCGAGACCGAAAAGGATGCGCGCGAGGAGGCGGACGCACATGGAAGGCCCGGTCCCCTTCACTTGGTCCTTGCGTCGCGCGACACGACGCTTGTAGACACGCTCCGCGCGCTCGCGCGGGCGGGCACGCCCAAGGACAGCGTTCTTCCCTCGCTGAAGACCCTCCGGTTTCACGCCGATCGCGTCCACGATTTTGCCTGGGTGGCGTCCCCCTACTACGTTCGCGGCGATACCGTCTGGAACGGCATCTCGATTCGCGCCCTCGCGTTCCGCGAGGATCAGGATCGTTGGCGTGAGCAGAAAGCGGCTGTCGCTTCGGCGATGGCGTTCTTGAGCCGAGAAGTCGGTCCATACGTCTGGCCCGCGTTCACGAGCGCCGAGAGCCACGTCGGAGGGGGGGGAATGGAGTATCCGATGCTCATCATGAACGAGCCGGACGTGCCGTCGACCTGGGCCGGATCTCTCGATGCCACGGTCGCGCACGAGGTGGCGCACAACTGGTTCTACGGCATGCTGGGGAGCGATGAGCGCGCCCATCCTTGGCTCGACGAAGGTTTCACGCAGTACATGGAAGACCGCTACGGCGGCTGGAAATACCCGCGCGGGCTACTCAAGCGGCGAAAGCTCCTTCCCTGGACGAGCCCTCTCAAGGACTTCTTCTTGGACGAGAATCGCTACCTCTCCCGCGCCTACGCGCGGGACGAGCAGCCGATTTCGACACCCGCGGATGCGTATCATGGCTGGACGAGCTACGCGGTAGGCGCCTACTCGAAGCCCGCGATGATGCTGCATACGCTTCGCGGGTACCTTGGCGACTCCACGTTCAGCGCGTTCCTACGCCAGTACTACCGCTCGAACCTTCTCCGGCACCCTCGCCCCGCCGATGTCGTGAAGGCCGCCGAACGGGTCTCGGGGCGCGATCTCCAGGGCTGGTTTCGGCCCTGGCTCGAGGGGACCGGAACGGCGTCCATCGCCCTGCGTGGGATTCACCGTGGTTCGACCAAAGAGCAGCACACCACGACCGTCAAGGTGAGTCGCGAGGGAGAGCTGGCGGGGCCGTTTCCCCTCGAGGTGCGCTTCGCGGATGGAACGCGCGAGAAGCTGCTCGTGACCGGGCACGAGCGAGAGTCGAGGCTCATCTTCCGAGGTGAGCCCCGCGTTACGACCGCGATCGTGGATCCGGATCACGAGGTGATCGAGCTGAACCGCCTCGACAACCGGAGCGGCCCGCCGCCGCTCCGATTCAAGCCGCTGTACGACTTCCCCTCCTCGGAGGCGATGACGTTTCTCTACGGACCGATGATCTGGCACGGCAGGGCAGAAGGCGCGCGACTGGGCCTTTGGACCACCGGAAGGTATCTACCTTCGAGCGATTTCCCGGAGGGCATCCTGAGCGCCGGCGGTAGCCTCGTCGCCGCCACGCGTGATGGCGACCTGTCGTGGAGCGCGCGAGTCGGGCGGCGCGTGGGCGCCCTCGGCGCGCGCGGACGGGTCGAAGTCGACGGGGCACGCGACGCGGGCCTCCTCCGCACCGGAATCCGCCTGGGAAACCTCGCCACGGGCTCGTCGCGACGGCACCCGTTTCGTGTCTGGCAGATCTCGCTCGACTACAGGGACCGCTATGACTTGATACCGGTGGATCCACGCTACTGGTCGGCGGGAAGGGGGCTTCACGCTCAAGCTCGTTTCACGCTGGATACCCAGGGCCCGCGGCGCGCCGAGCACGTGAGCCTGGACCTTCGCGGCGGATCCTCGGCGTTTCGCTCGAGCGATGATCCCGAGTTTCACTATGAGCGCGCTTCGATCGAAGCGCGTCAGATGCTCGACCTCCTACCGCGCGGTGACGCCCACGTCTCGTGGAGGTTCTTCGCCGGCTCGACATTCGATCAGCCGCCGCGCGAGCTGCTCTTCGACGCCGGCGAAGGAAGCCGCGCCGATTCGCTCGACCGTTTCTATCTGAACGACCGCGGACCGCTGCTCGCCTCCGGACACTACCTCCTCGCCGGGGGAGGCGGGCTCAGGGGCTATCGCGGGCGGGCGGCACTGGGAAAGCGCGTCTGCGGTATGAACGTGGACCTCGGGCTCGCCGGCGTGCCGGTATCGGTCTTCGGCGATCTGGGGCGCCTCGAGACCGGCCGCGCCCTCGCCGACGCGGGGCTCTCCTGCGCGGCGGGACCGCTCCGGATCACGTTCCCCCTCTGGGTCGGCCCCCCCGAGCCGGATCAAGACCCCTGGCGCTTCCGTTGGCTCGTCTCGATCGAAACGTTCCCGATTTCATTCTGATTGTGTTAGCTCTATGTCGTCGCGGGGAGACGGGCTTCGGCGGCTTGACAGCAGAATGAACCGGGCGGAGAATGACTCGACGGAGGGCCCCATGAAAATCGAGATCGTATACTGCACCGAATGAAACTATCTCCCCAGGGCCACCAGTTTGGCGGCCGAGCTGAAGAAACAACTGGGCGTTGAATCGAAGTTGACCGCCGGCGGTGGAGGAGTTTTCGAAGTTTCCGCGGACGGAAAAGTCATCTTCTCGAAAAAGTCGGTAGGCCGATTCCCCGAGGTCAAGGAAATCGTCGGGGCGCTCCAAAAGACCACGTGAACGTGACCCGAGGGGTGACCCTCGGCGTCTCGCGAAACCGGCCCCGCTCCGCGGGGCCGAGTCGTTTTCAGGGAGGGGGTTCATGCGCACGCGTTCCGCCATCATCGCGGCTCTATGCTTGACCATGGCGCCGGCAACGGCCGCGCCGCGGCGCGCAGCCGCGTCCGAGATCATCCACCGCGAGACGCTACCGAACGGGCTCCGAGTCCTTCTCGTCGAGAACCACTCGAAGCCGTTGGTCGCGGCATGCGTCTTTGTGAACGGCGGGAGCCGCACGGAATCCCCGGCCCTTTCGGGCCTGAGCCACTACTACGAGCACCTCATCTTCCGCGGTGGTTCCCTGAAGCAGGGCGAGCTCGAGTACCGGAAACAACTACAGCGGCTCGGTGACGAGAGCGGAGGTTATACCGAGAACGACTACACCTGCTACGGATTCACCGCGCCCAAGGAGAATTTCGACGAGGCGTTCGACCGGACCATCGACGCGGTGATGAATTTGAAACTAACGCAGACCAAAGTCGCCCGCGAGCGGCAGGTCGTGATGGAAGAGTACAATCAGGGTCAGGACCGCCCCGACTACAAGGTCTACTATCAAATCCAGCGGATCATGTTCCGCGACCACCCGTACAAGCGGGACACGATCGGCTTGAAAGACGTGATCGAGCACGCCTCGCTCGCGACCTTCCGGATGTTTTACGAGGAGCGTTACGTCCCCAATCAGATGATCCTCGCCCTGGTCGGGGATTTCGACGCCGCTGTCGTCCGATCCAGGGTGGCGAAGGCGTTCGCGAGCTATAAGCGCGGGCAGGATGACTTCGAGCAAGGCCTGGCAGAAAAGCCCCAGGCGGAATTCCGCATGGGGGTGGAATCCATGAAGACCCCCAGCACTTGGACCTACCTTGGATTCCATGTGCCCTCCTATTCCGATCCCGATGCGCCGGCGCTCGCCGTCCTCGCGGCGCTCCTGGGCAACGGAACTTCGTCGCGGCTCTACAAGGCGCTCAAGGAGCGGGAGAACCTTGTCACCTCGGTCGACGCCCAATTCGAGATCCGCAAGGATCCCGGGATATTTCGCGTCTCCGCCGAGCTTCCTCCCCAGAACGAGGCCAAGGTCTTCGCAATCATCCGCGACGAGATCAAACAGCTCGCGACGGGAGTGGTGCCCCCGATCGAGTTGGAGCGGGTGAAATCAAGCCTCCAGAATCAGTATGCGCTCGCCTCGGAGCTCTTCTTCGACAGGGCGGAGCGGCTCTGTCGTTACGACCTCATGTCGGACGTGTCGCTCGAGGCGCTTTGGCCTTCGCTCATCCAGAGCGTGACGGCCGAGGATCTCCAGCGCATCGCGAGGCAATACTTCGCGGCCGATCAGGCATCCTATTCGGTCGTGCGTCCGAAGGATGTGAGCGGCCCTTCCGAGAGCGACGTGCGTGCTCTGCTCGGGCCTTGGCGCGCAGGATGGCCCACCCAATCCGCCGTGGTTGCGACGGCGGCCCTCCAGAAGGAAGTGCTGCCGAACGGGGTGACCCTTCTTCTCAAGGAGGATCACGCGACACCCGTCGTCGCGGTCTCGGCCATGGCGCGCGGCGGCCAGTGGATCGAACCGGAGGGTCTTGCGGGGGTCTCGAACATGACGGCGATGCTCCTTCGCCGGGGCGCCGGCGCTCTAACCGCACGGGAGATCTCCGAGAAGGCCGATGCGCTCGGCATGACGCTCGAGTCCGATGGGGCGCCCGATTACGCGGAGGTTTCGTGGCGGGCGCCGTCACGCAACTTTGCCAAGGCGTGGGATATTTTTCGTGACGTGGTCACGCGCCCGACCTTCCCGGCTGGCGAAGTGACCAAGGTCCGCGAAGACCTTATCCAGCGCGCGAGGAGCATCGGAGACAGGCCCTTCGACTACACCAACACTCAGTTTTGGAATCGATTGTTCAAGAGTTCGCCTTACCGGCACCCCCTCGATGGCGACACGGTATCGCTCGCCAAGATTCAACTTGCCGATCTGCGCAAGGCGTACGAGACGATGTTCTCCGGGAAAAACCTCGTGGTTGCGATCGTGGGAGATTTCGACGCCACCACCGCTCGCGAATCGGCGCGCCGCGCGTTTTCGAGATTCAGGGCGGGAGACCCCGTTGCTACGGACGGGCGGCGCGATGAGGCGCCGGCGGAGTTCAAGGCCGTGTTCGTGGACAAGGATCAAGAGCAGGTTACCTACAACACCGGCTGGCC
>Ga0066686_10000577_pt1 | contig 13118 bp, 12 predicted proteins | sample GraSoiAngelo_135_FD_65627 | JGI IMG/M metagenome (GOLD analysis project Ga0066686, IMG submission 65627) | Grasslands soil microbial communities from the Angelo Coastal Reserve, California, USA - 14_0929_05_40cm | ecosystem: Environmental > Terrestrial > Soil > Grasslands | place: USA...
GGGAGATTCTCCTCAAAAGCCTCTCATATACATGGCGGGACTTGCGTTAAAAGATTCGCGCACCTTGTCGATCTCCAGAATGTGAACATTGTGAGACCTCCTAGTGGCCAGGCTCGATGGACCAAGCGATGGGAAGTCCCTGAGTGAGTTGTTCGACCTGTCTGGCCGCTCGGGTTCGAAGTTCATCAGCAATGCCCGCGACAACTGAGCTGAGGTAGTCCTCAATTTTTCCTTCGTCGGAGAGTTGGGCAATACTCGGATCCAAGGGGATCGCTCCCAAGAACGGTAAGCCGAGACTCGAGGCCAATTTTTCTCCCTTTGGCTCTCCGAAGAGGTTAATCCTCTCGCCACATCCAGGACATTTGAGATAGCTCATGTTCTCGACGAGTCCGAGTATCGGTGCTCCCATTCTCTTGGCCATATTCACAGACTTGGATACTATCATCGAAGCAAGATCTTGCGGCGAAGAGACCACTATTACACCGTCCAAGGGAAGGGATTGAAAGACCGTGAGCGGAGCATCACTGGTCCCTGGAGGCAGGTCTACGAGGAGATAGTGAAGATTCCCCCATTCAACGTCCCAATACAACTGGCGAATGACACTGTTGACGATTGGCCCTCGCCATATTACTGGCATGTTAGGGTCATCGAGCACAAGATTGATCGACATTACCTCGATCCCAGTTTTGGTCCTGATGGGGACGATGCTTCCGTTCGGAGACTTGTATGGTTTACCAATTGCGCCCAATACTTTGGCGATACTTGGACCAGTCAGATCCGCGTCGAGAACTCCTACTTCATATCCACGTCGCCTCAGCTCAGAGGCGAGCACGCTAGTGACGAAGGACTTGCCAACGCCGCCTTTTCCAGAAATAACAGCGATTATGCTACGCACACCTCGCTTGCCAAGACGTTCAATCCCTGGACCAATAGTTGAACTAGATTTCGGGGTGGAAGATGGATTCGCCACCGGTTGAAGCTTGAGCTTCAATTCTTCCAGCTCCCCTCGTGTCATGGTCGTTGTCTCGACTCGGACCGACTTTATCTCCCCGAGTTTTCTCACCGCATCTTCTACATCTTTTTGAAGAGTCTTGGCCAGAGGGCAATGTGCCACAGTAAGGGCAATCTTCACCGTGACATTTCCATCAACGACAACAATGTCCCGCACCATGTTTAGTTCAACTATGCTTCGGCCAATTTCGGGGTCCAAGACGCCCTTCAACGTCTCGATAACTAGGTTCTTATCAACCAAGAGACATGCCTCAGTCCGCTTGGCTGTTAATATGCACAGGTGGCTATTTACACCCTGCTTCACGAGACCCATGCATTCGAAAAACTCTCGTGAGGACATTTTAGAAGAGTAGACGACATGCCCGTCTCTGAGAGGACCCGAAGGGCCCTGAAGGACTTCGGTCTGACAGAATACGAGGTCAAGGCCTACGTTGCTTTGGTAGAGTCTGGGCCCATGCCGGCCAGCCAGCTTAGCACTAAGGCTACCATCCCTTATTCAAAGATATACGAGATACTTGGAAATTTGGAGAGAAAGGGCTGGGTAGAGATTGAACAGGGCAGGCCTAGCAAATACTTTCCTAAGCCACCTTCAACCGCACTCGAGTCTTCCAGAGTCAGAACCGAGAACACACTGAAGTCCAGCCAGATCGATGCTCTCTCGGAGCTGCAGCCTCTCTACGAGAGGAAGGGGGTTCAAGAAAGACCAGACATCTGGATCGTTAGAGGCCAAGATAATATTCTTGACAGGATCAAGGAGACTCTTGGCAGAACGAGGAGAGAACTCCTTGTTGCTATGCCGATAGTTCCCGAGTCAGTGATTTTGATTGCTGCACCATTGTTGTCGCTTATGACCAGTCGAGGTATCAAGGTTTCAATAATGGTGCCAGAATTGACCGACAAAGAAGCGATCAGAAAACTGAAAGGGCTGGCGGAGCTCAGAGTCCGCGAGCAAATGTTCGGTGGAGGTATGATTTCGGACAGTAGCGAAATCATTCTTTTGCTTGGTGAGGAGCCGGAGAAGGGACTTGTCCTTGCCATATCTTCTGATCACGTCGGTTTGGTGAAATTTGGAAAGAGCTATTTCGAATTTCTTTGGGAAAATTCCAAACCGGCATGAGCGTGGCTTGGCTCAGACAAAGGTAAAAGACTGTGCCCAGGAGGGCTGGGACGATGCTCCGGTGGTGTAGCCCGGTTTAGCATAGCGGCCTTAACCTGCAGTCTGGGTGGCCAGTCGAGCTCCAGCCGGATCGGCGGTGGAGAATCAGCAAGCTCTAGAGCCGTTGATCGCGGGTTCAAAAGTGGCCCTGCCGCGGAAACTCCCGCCCGGAGCACCATAACGCGGGGGTACCATAGCCAGGTCAAATGGGCAGTGAGCCCGGTGATGACGGGCCCGCCTCGGGCTTAGGACCCTGTGGCGAAGGCCTTCGTGGGTTCGAATCCCACCCCCCGCACCAGTCGAAACTGGCTATCTGAGCAAGATTCTTGCATTTCGGTAGTTCTAGACCGAAGTCTAGACCTAACCCCCCGCACCAAGAAAAGTTCTCCCGTCCATTGCTGCACCACGCAAGGAATCGAGGGGATAGTTGCTTGGACAGAGACTCTCTCTTCTAACAAGATCCATTACCGGTCCTCTTATCTTAAGCATGAAAAATCGGCTTTGAGGCGACTAATTCTCACCCTTCCGAGGGGGATCTCACGAATAAGAATCGAGTTCCATGGGGAAAAGTGGTCGAATCATGATGCTTTCCAACGGGTTCTTGACAAGCGACAGAGTCGGAGTTGGTCTCCGCCGGTTCACTTTCAATGCAGACTATCAACATCCTGGGTTTCGGTACTCCCAGTGGCAAAGAGCATCGTCTTGCGAGTAAGGTCCTCTAAGTGATGACAAAGCTCCTCTGAAGTGAGGGCTCTTGGTCAAGAACAATATGCTCGGAGTCCTTGTTCTTTCGGGTCAATTGAAGTTTCTGAAAGATTGAGAAATTGTTTCTCAGGGTCGTCTTCCTGCCGACGCAATCGGCCATGTGTTGTTTTGCTGAATCATCCGATCCAAATACGGCTGGGCGCAAATAGTACAGGTATCCTGAAGGTTAGCGGGCAAGAAACAATCATCAGGTTTTTGAGCGCCTACGATACCCTTTAATGAAGAATGTATCCTAGTCACATCTGATGAGTGTTTCAGATTCTTCGGACCCGGAAGAAGAGCGATCTGGGAAGGCTTCTAGCTCGGCCGGGAGCGGTTTTGGGAAAACTGTCGACCCGCAGATCTGGGTTACAAAGGGCCCCCCTCGAGGTTTTCGGGGCGTATTCGCACATAGGCTTGGTCGAGCTACGGGCTTCTTCGCCACTCCAATCTTCCTCCTCTTCGTCGCACTCCCCTTGGGAGGCTCATCAATCTATCTCACCCTCCTACTAGCTTACGACTTTGGCGCGACCAGATTGTTCGGAGTGTACTTCCTCGGAATATGGGCAGTCATTATCACTTGTGGAATTGCTATCATAGAGAAATCAGGTTACGCACGTAACTTTGAACAATGGGATATCCCATGGCGGAGGCTCATTATCCTGCCAATCATGGGCTTTGCCGTAATTGGAATATTCCTCTTAGTCCTCTACGTTCTCGGAGCTCCCATTCTAACACTTCTAAGACATTGAGTAGCTTGTGCAGTTCCCCAAAAATACGCCTTTACTCTCCCCTGATTACGGTTCGGTGCTTTCAGAGATTGTGCTGACGGACCATGGAAAACCCTGGTCGGTTCTGAGGGCGTGACTGGGCGTGCCGCGTTTCTTCTCCTAAGAAAGATAACCAGAGTGGCGGCCACGACAACTGCCGCTCCTGCCAAGACCAAGTACAAGTTTCTAAGCCAGAATTCGAGTGTGAAAATCGATAGGACCGGCGTACGGGTTGTTATTGTCAGGCTTGGGCCGTTAGTGCTCAGATTGTTGGCCCTGTCGGCTGCTTCGACCTTGAAGGTATATGTGCTATCCGGGTTTAGACCGGTGACATTTAGTTCGTGAACGCTAGCCGTTACGTTCGCCATGATCATGCTTCCTCTGTATACGCTGTAGGAAACAACTCCTATGTCGTCGGTTGCGTTGGTCCAATCAAGGGTGAGGCTAGTCGGGGTTATTCGGAAGGGGGTTAGCTTGCTTCCCGGTGGCCAGCTGGGAGAGGTCGTATCAGGGATGTAGGGTCTCATTAGCGGGTAATAGTCGAAAGTGCCGGAAGGCCCGATCCGGTATGGAGTATCGCCTACCCCGTCAGGAGCAGGGCAACTATTCTGGAACAGACCGCTACAGTTGTCGATTCCAGTATAGTCGGACCAGTAGTTTCCGCCCCCCGAGGGGCTGTAGTAGCCGTTATCCCAGGAGTTCTGGAAGCCTCCGGTGTCGCTTGCTTGAAGAACTGTGTTGTTGATGAAATTATTGTTGAAGATTATAGCGTCACTGCTGGAAACCAAGTTCAAACCATACTGATTCTTGAAGAGAGTCGAGTTCTCCACGTCTGCGTTCGTTACATTGCGAAAGGACATTCCATACTGGCTCCACCCAGCGAAGACATTCCGTATGACGAAGTAGGCAGTTGTGTTTCGAATGTCTACGGCTATCCCACCTGGCGCAGTGACGTTCCAGTTCTGTATCAGATAGGGGTTGAGCAGAGTCCCACTACCGCCGTCCACTCCGTTGGCATTCGTAAAAAATTTGTCGCCGTCAATGAATATCGGTGAGTGCGACTGAAGCGGGATGGCACTCACCGGAACCGTATCGAAGATTAGCATAGAAGGAGGGATGAAGATTATCAGAAGCGACAGGGTCAAAATATGGCGCCTTGTCAACTTCAAATCATTACTCAATAATTGGCCCGTTCCAAGGCCTCTTTCCGAAAGGGAAAAGAAAAGAGTGTCGGTCAAGAACGGTTGATAAGAACGGTCTAGCACCGAGGAAAGGTATCAGGCTCTAAGGCGGAGGACGCTCCATGAGCTGGTTAAACTCCCCGGGAGATATTCGATCTAGTTTCGTAGAGCAACGCGTACATTTTGGGACGCCCGCAAGTGGCGAGATTTTACCACCTAACAAAGTCCTAGTCAGAGAGGCCTTCAGGTACCTCTCCTGTTCCAGGGCGCTCTTAGTAGTCGAGAAGAGAGAACCGCACTTAGAGCATTTGAAGAAAAGTTCTTCGTCTCTCGGCCCAGATCCCATACTCTCTACTGTTTTCACTTGGACTTCCGTAGAGTATAGAGGTTACCTCTCGAGGGGTTTTGAAAGACTAGAGAACTTTGGCCGGTGCAGAGCTTACCTGCCGCGGTTTTTCTTTCTGGAAGCACGTGTCCGGTTCGGGCTAGTTAACCTCCGCTCTGTAAAGAATGCGACTACGCCAACAACTGGAAACGCGATGGATAGTGCAATCATTGTTTCTGTGATTGGACTGCTGGAGTTGATGATGAGTTCGTCTCCAACGATCGTCGGAGAATCGGGTATGACTATCTCGACCTTGTGAGAGAAGCCTGCGATGAAGATCCCGCTGAAGGGCGCGGTAGGGTCGTGGACCGTTTCCTTGGCAGTTATGTTATGGTTTAGGTTCATGTTTAGCCTGAAACTAAGGCCGCTGTCGACGCTGAGCGTGTGATGCCAGGTGTCCAGAGGAGCTGAGAGCTGAGAAAAGTCGAGTAGGAGGAATGTGGAGGCCGCGGCCAGGGACTCGCTCGCCTTTATCGCTTTACCATCCTCTGAATATGACCACGATATCAGGGACCCAGTAGATGGATTGCCCCAGGCTGGACTCTGGGCGAGATAGCGACCGACGTAGTTAAGGGAGATTCCGCTGGATGTTATGTTCGAAGTGACTTTGAACGATTTCCATGCCAGGTTGATTTTCAATGCTCCTCGCTCAATTGATGTGGCTCCGTTTACGTTGAACTTCAATGTCGTGGTAGTTTTGTTTAGAGTTGACGAGGAAATCATCACGAGGTTGGAGACGCTGACCCCGGGTGTGAGATTGGCGAGAGCGGAGGTCAGAGCGCTCTGAGTGTCGGAAGCATTCGACCCGGATAGAGTAGTGCTGTAAACCGGATTGGAGCTACCTGTCACATTCTGCGTGTAGACGGTGTTAATCGAGACAGAAATAGAACTCCCGTTTACTGAGATGTTGTAGTCGCCCCAGGCTTCCGCCACCGTGAATGATTGTAGAAAGATTAGTCCAAGTAGCAGGAGGAGTGCGAAGCTGATATTGGTTCGGACTGGCACTTTCAATGGTGATCAAACTTTTGAGGACTAGAGTTTCAGTCTTGAAGAGTCATTATGGTCTGTTCGGGGAAACCCCATCGTATAGATGGCATGCGACCCTGTGGTCTGGTTCCACCTCGATGAGGTGGGGCGCTTCCACCATGCACCGAGTGTGGGCGTACGGGCACCGTGTGTGAAAGCGACAGCCAGTGGGTGGGTTGACAGGGCTAGGTATCTCGCCACTCAGAACATCGCCAGTTCTCTTGCTGGTGGGGTCGGGTACGGGCACAGCCGCGATTAGGCTCTGGGTATAAGGATGAAACGTGTTTCCGATCACCATGTCTGTCGGACCCGTCTCAACGAGCTCTCCCAGATACATCACGCCAAGCCGGTCGCACATGTGTCTCGAAACTGCCAGGTCATGAGTTATGAAAAGAAAACTGGTCCCGTATTTCTGGACTAGATTGAGCATTAGATTTAGGATCTCTGCTCTGATCGAAACGTCGAGCATCGACACGGGCTCATCCGCTACTATGAGTTCCGGCTGAAGAACGAAGGCTCTGGCCACCGCAACCCTCTGTCTCTGCCCTCCACTCAGTTCGTGGGGAAAACGGTAGAGGAACTCTTCAGGTGGGACGATCTCGACGTCCCGGAGCATCGCCTTGACCCGTTCAACAACCTCATCCTCGTTCTTGGTTATCCTCTGCACACGCAATGGTTCAGCCACTATCTCTTTCACAGTCATCCGAGGGTTGAGCGAGTCGTACGGGTCTTGAAAGACGATTTGCATTCTTCTCCGAATTGGCTTCAGCTCTTTGTCTGAGAGCTTCGTAATGTCCTTGCCGTCAAAGATAACCTTGCCCTTGGTGGGCTCCAGGAGCCTCACTAGGAGACGACCGGTAGTTGTCTTGCCGCTCCCACTCTCGCCTGCGAGTCCGAAGATCTCCTTTTTACGTATGTCGAAGCTTACTCCGTCGACAGCTCTGACAAATGGTTGGTCAGACGAAATAATGCTTTTCAGGAGACCGGTTTTCAATGCAAACCATTTCGTAAGCCCCTCGACATGCACTACTAGGGGCTGGGTTCCGACCTCTTCTCTCTGAGTTTCAGTCATGTTTTCTATCTCGCTTTTACTTGTAAAGCCAGCATGCCACGTCATGCTGTCCGGAGCCAGCTTTCTTGAGGAGAGGCTCTTCCTGCTTGCATATCTCCATTGCGTAGGGACATCTGGGATGGAAACGGCAACCAGTGGGCGGGCTGAGGAGGTCCGGGGGTGAACCGGGAACGGAGAGAAGCTTCTGCTTCGCACCCTGGATCCGGGGAAACGCACCTAAGAGTCCCTTCGTGTACGGATGCAAGGGTTCATGAAAGACCTCCTTGACATCACCATACTCTACAAACTTGCCAGCGTACATTATCGCTAGTTTGTCAGACGTCTCCGCGAGGATTGATAGATCGTGGCTGATCAGTATCATTCCCAAGTCGAGCTTTGACTTTAGCTCTCGCATCAGTTTGAGGACCTGGGCTTGGACGATAACATCTAGTGCGGTGCCCGGCTCATCAGCTATGAGCATCTGCGGATTGAGGGCAAGAGCCATTGCTATCAACGCCCTCTGCTTCATTCCACCGCTGAATTCGTGGGGATAGTTGGTCGCTCTTCCTCTCTCTATGCCTACGAGTTCGAGAAGGTCCCCAGCTCTCTTCCAAGCTTCCCTATTGCTGGTACGGGGCTCGTGCGTTTTGACCGCCTCAACGATCTGATCGCCGATCTTGAAGACTGGGTTGAGGGCGTTCATGGCTCCCTGAAATACCAGTGAGATTCCTTTCCAACGAATCTTTCTGATCCCTTCATCCGTAAGGCTTCCGAGGCTAGTTCCATCGAAAACCACAGTCCCCGCCACGATCTTCCCACCCGAAGGTAGAAGCCTTAACAGCGAAAGAGCAAGGGTGGTCTTTCCGCAGCCCGACTCGCCGGCGATCCCCAGGGCCTCACCTTTTTCTACGTTGAAACTGATGCCGTCGACAGCTTTTACATCTCCACGCAATGTCGTGTAATAAGTCCTGAGGCCTTCGACGTCTAGCACTGGCATAGAATACGTCTACAGCACTTGCAGAACTTGCAGGCTTGAAATAAGCTTTGCCGGCTCTGAAGAACGTTCTAGAAATCAGTTACGTGGACGACGCCGTGACGGGAATATCGAATTCTGGTGTAAGAAACCCGTCCCTTCCCCAGATAGACATGGTACCCCTGACATGCCACTGGGGGGCCCCACCGCTCTGGGCGAATAACGTATCGTACTGGTCCATCTTCGCGCCTGTCATGACAAAAGTCCCGATTAGCGTTTTCGCAGAAAATGGCTCAAGGGAAATAGGTACTGGTGGCCCTGTGCCGGCGGTGCCCATCAACTTGTTTTGGATGAGTGCTTGGTACGATACTGAGGCGAGTCTTAGTCCCATGTAAGAAGTGGGATTGGAAACGTTGAAGAGCATTGTTACAGTCACGTTGGAATCTGTATGGGCGACCACGAATCGCGGAATCTGGAGGGTTAAGTCTTCAATTGCACTATAATAGTGGACGTAGTTTGCAGTAGGACCGAGCAAGTAGGCCCAAATGCCAGCCGTCAACAACACTAGGGAGAGAATGGAGATCTGACGTGCCTTCAACAAATCGACTAGATAGGACGGAGTGGTGTTAATTAACCCTAGGCGCAGCTTGAACTGTAGTGACGAGAGCTGCAGGAGAAACTAAGGCTCATTATGGGGACGGTTTCGTGGAGCGGGTTGGTCAGCGGGATAGTTCTTGCAAAACTCTACACAAGTCCGTCCCTTAGCTCGACGGAATGGATGCTGATATTTCTAGCGAGCGTGTTCGCCGGTGTGGCGCTCGAAGCTCTGGAAAATATCATCATTGGCTTCGGGATCACAATAATCTCTTCATCTCTGATCGTCGCCTTCTCTCTATCCTTGCCTGCTCTTCTGGGCCAAGCAGGACCACTTGGCGATCTCGCAATAGAAAGCGCCCTAGCAACATTGGTCCAGGCTATGTTTCCCTTCACGGTGATTCTGATTCTTCTAGGAGGATCTCTAGGCGGTCTTCTGGCGGGAAGGTTGGGCCTTGCTTAACGCCTCATTCTGAGCCTTGGATTCAACAAATCATCGAGCGCGTAGCCGAGAAGGACAAAGGAAAGTGAGAGGAGCGCGATTGAGAGGCCTGGCGGTAGAACCCACCACCAAAGGGTGATCCCGGCATTGCTCTGCACAGCTTGCAGCATAGCTCCCCACGAAATGACGCTCGGGTCACGGAGGCCCAGAAAGGCGAGGGCCGCTTCGGTGACGATGGCCGTCGGCACAGCCAGGGCGAGGGAAACGTAAGTCAGCCCAAGCACGTTGGGAAAAATATGCCGGGTAATGATGTGACCAGTGCCCGAGCCTGTGGCCTTGGAAGCTTCAATGAAAGATCTCTCCTTAACAGTAAGTACCTGGGCCCGAATTACTCTCGCAAACCCTGGCCAGCCTAAGAACCCGAGGAGAATAATTATGTTCCAGATCGACGCGCCGAGAAGAGCAGCTAGCACGATGAGTAATGGAAGACCTGGTAGAACTAGGATCATGTCCGTAAAGCGCATTAGAATCTCGTCGACTACTTTTCCAACGTAGCCAGCGACCAGTCCGACGATAAGTCCAATAACGATTCCGAGGAACGAGGCCAGGAGGCCGACGAGAAGAGAGATTCTAGTGCCCCAGGCGAGCTGGCTAAAAATGTCTCGTCCAGACTCGTCTGTCCCGAGAGGCCCCCAGGAGGTTCCCAAGGTCTTTAGGTTCAATCCATCGAACGAGATGTTGACGTTAACGTTGTTGGCTAGGGCTTGGTCGGGGATGAGGATCCTGAAGCCGAATGAGTAGGCTCCAGCACCGGCGAAAACGACAAACGCAGGAGCCACGGTCTGGATTCCACCGAAGAGCTCCTTCATTGTGGGATCGTTAGAGTCTAGGTTTGGAACAACCGGTATACCGACAGAGTTGCTGGTTATCGTGTTGTTCGAGAGCGGTATTTCGAGTTCGCCGTTGGTGATGAAGGTGCTGAGAACGAGCGAGTTCACCCCTTGCATATTGTTCACGATAGCGATGAGGTAGCCGGTGAACCGATATGGCGGTCCTCCGTAGGGCCAATTGAACGTTTTTGATACGGTTACAAAGGCCCCGGGAGTTGGTGGTGGTGGAGTGCCAGCTTTTCTGGAATAGGAGATCTGTTCAGATCCGGGCGGAAGACCCACGCCCGCTCCCGAGGATCTTGGACCGTTGTCGGAGGAATTGTACTGGACTAGTACGTTGGTTCCTGGCGTGGAGGTTGAAACCCAGCCTTGGGTTTGGAAGTCGGTTGGACTGGCGAAGCCCGTGGTCGGGACCAACTGGTAGTTTTGGCTAAGGATCTGCCCACCCGGTAAGAAGCTCCACCAGGTCGGAGCGGCGAAGTTGCCGGCCAGATACTGGGTGTGTATAGGATCATATGGTGTCAATAGGGGGGCACCAAGGCCGAACGCTGTATAGAATACGAGTATTCCGATTCCCATAATTCCTCTCTTACTTTTCCGGAATTGTCCCAAGAAGCCCCTTGCGCGTCTTACTTGAAACTGGAGCCATTCCTGTCGAGCGGACATTCGAAGCCTGGTTCCCTTAGCTGTACTTTATCCGTGGGTCGATGACGCCGTATATGATGTCAGCGATGAAGTTGGCTACTATCACCGCCAAAGCGGCTATGTAGAAAATTGCTTGGAGAACAGGGATGTCCCTTGTGGTTATCGATAGGAAGGTCCAGAGCCCTAAACCGGGCCATCTGAAAACTGTCTCTGTTATGATCGCTCCGCCCAGAATTGTCGCGAAGGCCAAGGCCACGGATGTGACGATGGGAAGTGACGCATTCTTGAAAGCATGCTTGACTAGCACCGTCCTTTCAGAGAGGCCCTTCGCTCGAGCCGTGACGATATAGTCTTCCGTAAGTGCCTCCAGCATGGTGGCCCTAGTTAAGAGCACGTAGAACCCATACTGGAATAGGGTCAGTGTCAAGAGTGGGAGCACAGCATACTGGACCCGGGTGACTATGACTGTCAAGATATTGGTGGGTGGATGGATCAGCCACTCGGGTGGCGTACTTCCACCGAACGGAAACCATCTGAGCTGAAGGGAGAATATCGCGAGGAAGAGCAGCCCCATCCAGAACGTAGGGAGAGAGAAGGTGGTCAATGACGCGACAACTGAAGTTGAGTCTAGGGCTCCCCCCCTTTTGTAAGCGCTCAAAATTCCGAGTGCGATTCCAACGACTATCGAGAGAATTGTAGATATTCCTAGGAGCACCATCGTGTTGGGAAGAAAGGCGATCATATCTTGGAGGACGGGGTTGTGGGTTCTGAACGATAACCCGAAGTTAAGCGTGAACATGTTGTAGAGATAGGCCTCATACCGTACCGCTAGCGGGTCATCGATGTGATACAGCGCTCTGAGTTTGGCAATCTGTTCCGGGCTAAAGTCCCTTCCTGATCCGATCAGGCTGTCTAGAACACCGCTCGTTCCGGGGATCAATTCGAAGATGATGAAGTTGAGCGTTAGGACGAAGAATATGAGAACACCCATGTACGCGAGACGCTTGAGAAGATATCCCTTTAGACCCATGTTACATGTTCAACCTCATGTAGAGTCACGTGTTAGAGAGATAATCGAAAAAGGGGAAGGGGGGATATTTGGGCTTTGCCGTGGTCGTTCTAGGATCCGGGTATGCTCTCGCCGATCCAGGTCGGCAACGTGCCTGGTGCACCGCCGCCGATGTCTGTTCCGCCGAGATAGCTTTGGCCGAAGTGTAGTGCGACTCTGGTCAGGTCGAATATGTTTACTGTTCCGTCAGGTGTTCCGCTTGATCCGCTGAGGTCCCACGCGGCATTTCCGTACGGAAATCCTACGAGACCTGGTGTTTGTCCGAAGTGGACTGCTACGATGGCTAGGTCGACGATGTTGATAGCCATGTCAGGTGCTGGTAGTGGACCGGTCTCGGAGGCTATACCTGCCGAGCAGGAAGTACAATACCAGTTGACGTTGCCCGCAAGGTGGAACTTGTGCCATCCGCCGAGATGGATCCCGGCCGAGTTGGCGCCAAGGTCCGTGGTGAAGTAGCCGTCTGTGCCCTGGCGTGTCCTGTAGAGGACTGGACCGTTCGGAGAGCTGCCTGGAAATGACGCCTGAGAGTCGTATACGAAAGCGTACGAGCCGAGGTCAACGCCCACTGCTGGACCCGGTACCTGGTGACCGTTAGTGGAGGAGAGAACGTTCACTCCCGCATCGGGCCATCCGAGGCCTCCGAAGCCACCGCTTGTGGGTGTCGCGAGACAGTTAGCCAGAGTTGTTCCCGGCCAAGAGTCGTGTGCCTCCTGGCACCAGTGCTGTACAGACAGAGGGACTGTAGCAGCGATGTCATGACGACTCCAGACCGCGTTGTTGCGCTCGTAGACGTCAAAGCTTGTAGGGCTTTTCACGACCACGTCTTGGACGTGGACGTAGCCTGGTGTGAGGAAGCTGGTTGGGCTGAGTTGGGAGACGAGTATGGTGAAGCGTATGTCGTTAGCTGTGAGAGGCACCGCCGCAATAGTTCCGTCAACGGAGCGCGCGAAGGTCAGATCCGACCTGAGCTGGTAGCTTAACGTGGCGCAAGTGCCGGCTGGGGGGTCAGGCGTGCATACTTCCCCGTTGGGGAAGGTGCCGCCAGGAGCCACTGAGGTTACCGTGGGCAGACTCGAAGCCCATGGTGAGTCACCGGAGAAACCACTGTCATCTGCAACTTTGACGTTCAGCGTGTCATAGGTTAGACCGTAGGCAAAGGCGTCCCAGACGAAGCTACTGTC
>Ga0066686_10000584_pt1 | contig 13050 bp, 9 predicted proteins | sample GraSoiAngelo_135_FD_65627 | JGI IMG/M metagenome (GOLD analysis project Ga0066686, IMG submission 65627) | Grasslands soil microbial communities from the Angelo Coastal Reserve, California, USA - 14_0929_05_40cm | ecosystem: Environmental > Terrestrial > Soil > Grasslands | place: USA...
GGTCTCAATCTGAAACCCTATCCGGTTCTACGGGACACCCTGACCCAGCTCAAGCCCACTCTTGAGTTCTATCTCAACGTCGCCCAACTGGCGAGTCGAGCCAACCTCGATACCAGCGCGCTGTACATGACGGGAGACGAAAAGACTACGACTCAATATATCGTGCTCAGCGGGGCCGACTTTCCCTCTCTTCTGCTGGCCTCTTTTTCACTCGACCCCTATACGACGCTCCTGTCCCCTCGCCGGAAAGAGTTCCTGGCCCGAGTCAGGGGGACCGACAAGAGCAACAGCGGCCTGCGCACGGATAGCAAGGGCGACGAGGATAAGGAGCTCTTTCCAGCGCTGCAACAGTTTGCACGGGGGGAGGCCGCTCACTTAGCCTACTGTGGCACACGCAACGATGACATTGCGGTCGTGGCTTATCAAAAGGCCATTGCGCACGGTTTCTCCAACAAGGTGCAACTCGCGGAAGCGCACCACAAGCTGGGGCTGGCCTTGAAAAGGAAAGGGCAACTGGAAGAAGCCAGGGCCGCGATCCAGCAGTCTCTCGTGATCCAACCCAACCGACCGGAGGTGCTGAACAATCTCGGTGATGTCTATAGAGAGCTCGGCGATCAGGAAAAAGCTCGCAAGGCCTTTGAAAAGGCCGTAACCCTCCGGCCGAACTATCCGCTCGCGCGATTCAATCTGGCGGAGGCCTATGAGACAGTCAACCCCAAGCTAGCTATTTCCGAGTATGAAACCTACCTGGCGCTCGTGGAAGGGATTCCGGAAGAAACTGACCGAGCCACCAGAGCCAAGCAGCGGCTGAAGGAATTAACCCGCTAAGCAGGCTGGTCATGAGGGAACCAGCCGCCGGCTGAGAGATGGTCGCCTCGCAGCGTTGGGAAGGGCTCTACCGGCGGATTCGTTCTTCCTGCTCCTGGAGGGTCTTGCACTCGATGCAGAGGGTCGTCACAGGGCGAGCCTTGAGGCGCTTGTAGGGGATCTCCTGCCCGCAGCGCTCGCAGATGCCGTAGGTATTCGTTTCCATTCGGTCGAGCGCCTCGTCAATTTTTTTCAGTAGTTTCTGCTCGCGTTCCTTCAGTCTTAGCGAGAAGTTCTGGTCCACCTCCGCCGTGGCCTGGTCGCTCTGGTCCGGGAACGCTTCAAGTTCAGGCCGGTGCACCAACATCCCGCCCACTTCCTCGAGGAGCACAGCCCGTTGCCGTTCGAGGTCATTGCGGATGTCTCCATACTTGCCGGCCGGTCGCCGGTTGAGCTTCTTCATGCGCGCGGCCGGAGCGGCTTTCGCAACGCGCTTAGGAGCGACCCTGCTTTTGCTCGGCTTGCGTGCTGGCATGGCCATGGGGCGGGAACTATAACAGTCTCATGTATGCGCCGTCAATTACCACAGGGCTCCTCGCATCCACCAGTTGTTGCGGAGGGCAGAGGACGCTCACAGATCCCGTCTACCTTCGATGGATTTAATGAGCGTCACCTCGTCCGCGTACTCGATATCCATCCCCACCGGAATGCCATACGCGATCCGAGAGGCTCGCACGCCGTAGGGCTTCAGCAGCTTCGTCAGATAGATGGCCGTCGCCTCCCCCTCGATGGTCGGATTCGTGGCAACGATCACTTCCTCAACCCCTCCCTCCTTCAAACGATCCAGCAGATCCTGCACACGAATGTCAGCGGGACCGATCCCATCCAGGGGAGACAGCGCGCCGAGCAGAACATGGTAGAGGCCACGGTACCCTCCGGTGCGTTCGATGGCATAAAGGGTGCTGGGTTCTTCCACCACAAGAATCTTGGCCTGGTCACGCTTGGGATCGAGACAAAACTCGCAGAGGTCGCCCTCGGCAATATTCCGGCACCGACGGCAAAAGGTCACTCCCTCCTTGACGGCTTGGATCGCTTCCGCCAGGCGCAGGGCCTCCTCTCGCTCAGCCTTCAGGAGATGGAAGGCCAAGCGTTGGGCGGTCTTCTGTCCGATTCCCGGCAATCGGACCAGTTCCCGAATCAATCGAGCCAGAAGCCCTTGTTGATCAATGCCCATGAATTCTTCAGTGATGAATGCGGAAGTTCCAGTTTTGAGTTTTGAGTCTTGCGTCTTTAGTTCGGAGTGAGAACTCAGGACTCACAACTCAACACAGCTTTTGTCATTCAGCGTGGCCTTAGAAGAGGCCTGGAATACGGAGGCCTCCTGTGAGGCTCTTCATCTCTTCGGTCATCATCTCACGCGCCTTGCGCAAGGCTTCGTTCGTCGCCGCCACGACTAGGTCCTGTACCATCTCGAGATCGCCGGACTTGAGCACCTCCGGATCAATCCTCACCGCAACCACCTGCATCGCGCCAGTGGCGGTCACGGTCACCATCCCGCCGCCGGCTGTGCCCTCCACTGTCTTTCCGGCAGCCTGTTCCTGGAGTTTAGCCAACTGCTCCTGCATCGCCTGGGCCTGCTTCATGATGTTGCCCATATTGCCGAACGGAATCTTGGTCATTCACGAACCTCCTTCTGCGGAGCGACCTGGCGCACTTCGACGACCTCCACGCCAAAGATATCCAGCGTGCGCTTGACCAGTGGATGGGCACGAGTCTGTTCCAGAAGGACCTGTTTTTGGTCTTCTTCCCTGGCCGCACGGATCTGAGCCGGGCTCGGGCCGGCTGGCTGTCCATCACCCAACTCCATCACGCGCAGTCGAACGGCTTGTCCGGCCAACTCAGCACAGAGGTCTGTGACCACGCGAATGTTCTCTTCGTTCTGAATTCGCGCGAGCGCCACCGAGGCGCTCTTGGGATAGCCGATCGTCACCTGATTGCCTTCGACACCGACCAGTGTACCCATTTCCAAAAAAGGGGCGATGTTCGGATGGACGCTGGCCACTCGTTCCAGGACCTGTTCCCAATTGAATTGAAACGGAGGAGTCGCGTTTGGCGCCTGATTGGCACCGGGCGGACTCGGCAGTGAGCCTTCGGATCGGCTGAGCGGTGTTCCGCGACTCGAATCATGACCCAAGTTGGATTCCCCAGACACCGGTCGCGGAACCGAGCTGGATGGAGCGGCTATCTTCTCCGATCGTGGAACCGATGTGTCAGATGGCAACGTGGTGGCTACGTCGACGGATGAGCGTTGTCCTCCATGTGCCGGCCCTTTGGGGGTAGAGGGAGTGGTGAGGGGAGCGGAGGGTTGTGTCGCTCCGCGAGTGTTGGGCTGTGGCTGGACAACCGGAGCACGATCGGACGAAGCCGATGTCGCGCCGAGCAGGAAACGCGTGGCCCGGACGGCCGCGACTTCCAACACGAACCTCGGATGTGCGCTCATCCGCAATCCATCCTCGGCTTGTGAAAAGACCCGAAACAACTCCTGGAGCTGCTCGGCGGTGAAGGCCTTGGCGTCGGCCGCAATCTGGAGGATTTCTTCCTCAGACAACTCAATTAGGCCACGCAGCGCTTGCGGCGACGGGACCACCGCGGCCACGAGCATATTGCGGACGTACTCGACCAGATCGCTGCAGTAGGCCCGAAGGTCATGACCTTGATCGAGGAGCTGGGCGACGATCCGCACCGCCGCTGGACTGTCCTGCGTAATGATGGCTGCAATCATGGCTCGCACGTGTTCCTGGGGGACTGCCCCAAGCAACGTCTCCAAATCGGCATGCCGGATGGCCTTCCCGCCAAACGCCACAGCCTGGTCCAAGAGACTGAGGGCATCCCGCATGCTGCCCTCGCTGGCTCGCGCCACGGCGGCAAGGCTGCGGTCTTCCACAGCGATGCCCTCCTCAGCCGCGACGTGACGAAGGCGCTGGATGATCTCGGACCGCGGGATCCTTCGGAAATTGTAGTGCTGGCAACGTGACAGGATCGTCGCGGGGATCTTGTGGATCTCGGTGGTGGCGAAGATGAATACCACATGGGCCGGCGGTTCTTCGAGCGTCTTGAGCAGGGCGTTGAACGCCGAATTCGACAGCATGTGCACTTCGTCAATGATGTAGATCCGGTACATGCCGCGAAACGGCGTGAACTTGACGTTTTCGCGGATTTCCCGGACGTCATCCACGCCCGTATTCGACGCGCCGTCAATCTCGATGACGTCCACTGAGGTGCCTTGGGCGATCTCGGCGCAGGCAGGGCAAGTATTGCAGGGCGTGCCGGTGGGGCCCTTCTCGCAATTGAGCGCCTTGGCGAGGATGCGCGCGACCGTCGTCTTGCCGACCCCGCGCGTGCCGGAGAATAAGAACGCGTGCGCAATCCGCTTGGTCGAGATCGCGTTCACCAACGTCTGGACGACGTGTGGCTGGCCGATCACTTCCTCGAAGGTGCCAGGCCGGTATTTTCTTGCCGAGACTTGATAGTCCATCATCCTCTGCTCGATTTAAGGCATCTACATCGAATGACCGACGCTCGCAGACCCGTAGCACAGGTCGTGAACAGCTCAGCCTGGAAGTGGATGAGGCCCATTATTTTGGTCCAACTCGAAAAGTCGCTTCGCGACACCTTTTCATGGGCAAGGACAATCACTGCCTTATGGTACAACTGGCGCGCCATTGCCTGCTGGCTCACAATCGGAAAGTTTCTCTCGCGCCAAAGAGAAGCGGGGCCAGGTGATCCTGCGGCACCCAGACTAGCCTGCTTACCGTTGCTTCCTTCCGGACCTGGCGGGGTTTACAGGATTCTGCTGCACAGGGCCCAGCCCCTTTTCCTTGGCGCGCTAGAAACGCTCCGACGGTGAACCATTGGGCAGTGACGCGCCACAAGTACCTTCAGGCAGTAGCGACGAACGCCGTAAAGCGGTGTCGCGCTGCGCGACATGATCACAAGTCGTTGCGGTTATTCCGGCGCTGCCTCAATCTCCCTATCTCTTTAGCTCGCACTGCCGGTTGCCCTTTTCCATATGATCCTTGTCGCGAAGCGACACCTTTTCACGGCCATGGAAATTCATGGCCCCTTGGTACACGTGGCGCGCCCCTGCCCGTTGGCTGATAATCCGGTGGCTTCTGTCGCGCCAAGTAGTGGCGGAGAGGGTGGGCATTTGTTCACCCGCCAGGCGGGTACCCGGCTCGCAGATTCAGCTCGCGCTCCCACTGAAGGGGCCAGCCCCCTCGTGCGCTCCCCACGCGGGGGCACACCCCCCGCGATCCCCCCATTCAAATCCCACCCTCTACATGCGACTATTGCCGCCCCATCGCTCCAAGCTGAATCTTTTTGGGCCATTGGTTTCATGGCGGAGAGGGTGGGATTTGAACCCACGGTGCCGTTGCCAGCACACGTGCTCTCCAGGCACGCCGAATCGGCCGCTCTCGCACCTCTCCACACCTTCCCGTTTCAAAGAAGAGGCATCTTAGCACGCAGTCTTTTCAGCGGCAAGACAGGAGCGCCACGTAGCGAGAGACCGGCTTGACGGCACGCACTGGGTGTGGTTCTCTCAATTGAGACAAGTGAATAGTCTCTGCTTGCGCAAAAGGTAGCGATCCCGTGACGACCCCACCATTCGACCCAGTTCAATACAAGGCAGGGCAACGGCAGGACTGGAGCTCTGTGGCTGCCGGCTGGAAACAGTGGTGGAAGACCATTGAGCAAGGGGCGCAGCCGGTCAGCGACCGCTTGGTCGAGTTGGCCGGGATTCAACCAGGGCAGCGGGTGCTGGACCTGGCCACCGGCATCGGCGAGCCGGCCGTCACGGCCGCTCGGATCGTCGGTCCGACAGGGCGCGTCGTCGCCATTGATCAGGCCCCACAGATGTTGACGATCGCACGGGAACGCGCGGCTAGTCTCGGATTGCAAAACATTGACTTTGTGGAAATGGACGCGGAGGCGCTTGAGTTTCCGGCCTACGTCTTCCACGGGATCCTCTGCCGATGGGGCCTGATGTTCCTTCCGAATCTGCCGGCTGCGCTACGGAGGATGCGCGGGCTCTTGACGGCCGATGGACGGTTGGCCGCGGCCGTCTGGGGTCCACCAGCCAATGTGCCCCTGATCACTGTGGCGATGAACACCGTACGGCAACAGCTCCAGGCTCCACCGCCACCACCAGGTGTCCCTGGGCCATTCAGCCTGGCTGATGTGACCGCGCTCGAGCAAGCGATCTCGAGGGCCGGATTCACCGGTATCCGCAGCGAGCGGCTGACCGTCACCTTTGAATGGGCATCCGCCGAGGCCTACACCGGATTCCAGCGGGCGATCGCGGCGTCGATCAAAACTCTACTCGCCAATGAACCCATTGAGCGCCAGGAGCATGTCTGGCGGGCCGTGACCGATGCGGCGCGAAACCACGCCGGCTCGGACGGTGTGCTGAAGTTGCGAAATGAGGCCATCTGCGTCACCGCACGCCGGTAGCAGGATCGATCATTGACCAGCCGTCACTCGCTTCCTATACTTCTCGCCACAATGAACGGGGTGTCATGATGAAAGTTCTGCTGGGTATTGGCCTGGTCATCGTCCTGCTCGTGGTCCTGATGATCCTCCTGCCGTTCCTCATTGATCTGAACCAGTACCAGCCCCAATACCGGCCGATCATCGAGGATGCCTTGAATCGCAAGATCGAGCTGAAGGACATCCAGCTCACCATCGTTCCGCGGATCGGCGTGCGCATTGCTGGTTTCGCCGTCCTCGACGATCCTTCCTTCAACTCTAGTCCCTTCGCGTCGCTCACTTCCCTGGAGGTTGGCGTGAAATTGAGACCCTTGCTGAGCAAACGCGTGGAGGTCGAAGAAATTACGCTCCGCAATCCCCTCATCACGGTCATCAAGAGTCGTGACGGCATCCTGAACACGTCCACCTTAGGCAAGAAGGGCGCGCCGAAGGCTGAGGGTGCGGCTCCAGCACCGGAGGCTCCGGCGACAGAAGGTCCGCTTCGCATTCTGGCTCTGCTGGCAGTGGACCGAGTCTCCATCACAGGCGGCAAGCTCACCTACCGGGATCTTTCGGCGGCAAAGCCAACTGAATATGTGCTCCAGGATCTCGAATTTTTAATCAAAAATGTTGGTCTGGGCAAGACCCCGAGTCTACATGCGGCGACGCTCGTCCAGCCGCTCAACTTTCCGATCAAGGTCGACGGCACATTCGGGCCTCTCAAAGAGACGCCTGACATCGAGACGATGGATCTGGCCATCGCGCTGGGGAAAACGATTTTTGCGGTCAAAGGCAGCGCCGTGGGTGGAGACGCCAATCTCACCATCACGTCACAAGTCATCAATTCGGCTGATCTCCCGCTGACGCTGCCGCTGAAGAAACCAGTCGAGGTGAAAGATCTGCACGTGGCGGCAGAGGTCAAGGGCCGACAGGCTCGCGTGCACAATCTTTCCTTCCAGATCTTCAACGGACAGGTCAAGGCACAGGGTGGGCTGACCTTGGACAGTCCCGTTGCCCCGTTTGACGGCAAAGTTACCGTGCAAGGCCTCCAGCTCGAGCCAGCCCTGGAGGCGGTCGGAACGGGCAAGGTGTCGGTCAGTGGAACCGCCGCCACGGAGTTGGCCCTGCATGGCCGCGGCTTCTCCAAGCCGGAGCTGACACAGGCCTTGGAGGGGACGGGTCATATGGCCATCAAAGACGGCAAGCTGAAAGGGGTCAATCTGATGCAGGAGGCCTTGACCCTGCTGAAGGTGATCGGGATCACCCAGGACAACGTGAAGGCCACAGCGTTTTCGACGATCGAAGGAGACATCGCGATCAAGCACGGCGTCATCAACCTGCAGCGATTGCTGATAGACAGCCACGACTTTCAAGCGATCGCGCTGGGCACGATTGGGTTTGATCAGACCCTCAACCTGAGGGCCAGTCTCACCCTGTCCGAAGCGCTGAGCACTCAGATCGCCAGCAAAACCCCGGCCGCCAAGCTGGTCCTCACAGGAAGACGAATCGCCGTACCTCTGGTCATTACCGGCAGCGCGCAGGCGCCCTCCTACTCGCTTGATACCAAGGCCATCGCCGGCAAGTTGCAAGAACAAGTTAAGGAGCAGGTCAAAGAGAAAGTGGGCGAGATCCTGAAAAGCAAGAGCGGCGAGGAGGCCCTGCAGAAGGGTCAGGAGGCGCTGAAGCAATTATTCGGGCGATAGGAGGGGCAAGCCATGTCGGTGAAAGATCTCACTTTCGATCTGGTCATCCGATACGGATTTCAGGTTCTGGGCGCGGTCGTTATTCTCGCGGTCGGCTTTGTTCTCGCCCGATGGGCTGGCAATCTCGCCCAGCAGTGGCTGGTACGCCAGGATATGGAGCCGCCGGTTCGGACGCTGATTGTCCGGGTGATCAAGATTCTGGTCTTAGCCTTCACGCTCCTGATCGTGCTGGACAAGCTTGGCGTACAGATTACTCCGCTGATTGCGGGCATCGGCGTCGCCGGGCTTGGTGTCAGCTTTGCCCTCCAGGGCGTACTCAGTAACGTGATGGCCGGACTCACGATTATTTTCACCAAACCCTATCGAGTTGGCGAGTATATCGATATCGTGGGTGAGCAGGGCCACGTCAGCACGATCGACATTTTCTCAACCATCCTTGAGCATCCGGATCAGTCTCGCGTCGTCATTCCGAACCGCAAGATCGTCGGCGAGATCCTCCACAACTACGGCACGATTCGTCAGCTCAGCCTCACTGTGGGCGTCGCCTACAACACGGATTTGAGCAAGGCGCTGGCTCTCCTGCGCGACCTGCTCGCAAAGAATCCTCGCGTGCTGAAAGAGCCCGCTCCAGGCGTGGGCATCAAGACGCTGGCAGATTCCGCCATCGTGCTTTCGATGAGCCCGTGGGTCAAAGTGCTGGATTACGGCGCGGCTCAGGGTGAGCTCTACCAGGCCATCCTGGAGCAATTCCGTGCCGCCAATATTGACATTCCTTTCCCGCAGCTAGAAGTGCGGATGCTTACAGGGTCTTGATCAGGAACTCACAGTTCACTCTTTGATTAAGAAAGGAGCGTGTGATGACTCACTTTCAACGTGCCTCCATTTGGATACTCGCGGCAGTCTTTTTCCCACTGGGGCTCATGAGTCTTGGGCTAGGCAGCGGACGGGCCCAGGGTCAGTCAAGCCTACCAAGCGAGCCTCTAAAACAGCAGCGCGAAGGATTGAAGCAACAGCGTGAGGCCTTGAAGGAGCAACGCGAAGCCCTCAAAGAAAAACGCAAAGCGCTCAAAGAAGAAGGCAAGGCTCGCATGAAAGAACTGAAAAAGAGCGGCCAGGTAGACCCTGAGGCCATGAAGAAGGTCCGCGAAGAGATGAAGGCCAAACGTGAGGCGCTCAAGCAGGAGCGACAGGCTTTACAAGAAAAGGCGCGCGAGTTGAAACAACAACGCGAGTCCCTGAAGCAAGAAAGGGAAACGATGAAAAAGGAAGGCGAGGCTATGAAAGGCGACGTCAAGGACCTGATGAACAATCCCCCTGGCCCAACCCCATAAGTCGGATCTCGTCACGGCGCAGCCGTGAGCTGTCTGGCCATCCTCTAGTGGTGTGTGGTGTAATGTCCTTCAGCCAGAGGCAGAGAACCTGGCCATCAGAATCGGCAGAGGCTCTCGTCCCTGTTACCGGCCACCGCGTCGCCCGGCACCGTGGCCAGAATCTGATAATGTCCCAGGCCGAGTTCCTTGCCGTAGGCCTGGCCGACCAGCACATCCTGCACATGCTGATGGTCCCAGGCTCTGAAGTACGACCGCCCCTCCTTGAGGCCGTCAAAGTCATGCCCCTCCAAAGCCTTGAGCACGGCCATAGTCTCGGTCGTGCCGGCCCGCCGCACTGCCTCCAGGATCTGCATCATGGCCGCATAGCCAAGGTAACAGCGTGATGTGGGGGTGTGGTTGTATTTGTCGATGACTCCTTGGATGAACTGCTTGGAACTCTCGGTGTTGATCTTGGGATCCCAGATCAGCCCCCAGATGCCGGCGTTGTTCGCATACCCCAGCGGCCGGCCAATTTGCTCCCCTCCGATCAACCCCCCTACCCCGATCTTCTCCTTGGCCAGTTCTAGCTTCGCGTAAGCTTTCAATGCGTTGACCAAGTCCCACCCGTAGAGATTGAGAATGATCACGCCGGGCTTCGCATTCTTCGTGTCAGTGAAGACAGCGGTGAAGTCGGTGGACCCGAACGGTGTCACCGCCGCGCCGACCACTTCACCATTCAGGGCCTTGAGCGCATCCATCATCGCCTGCAGCGCAGCCTTGCCGTCTACCGTATCGGCCGTGATCATGTACCAACGATTCCCGTAGGCCTTGACGATATATGGCGCGACGGCCTGGGCCATCATACGGGCGTTCGGCATGAACACGAAGGTGTGCGAGTTACAGCGGGCTCCGGTCAGGTCCATGATGTGAGGACAGGTGGCCATGAACAGCTTGTTCTCTTGCTTCGCCACTTCGGCCACGGCAAGTGCCACGTCCCCGTTGAAGGTACCCATCAGGAAGTCGACTCGATCGTCCTTGATCAGTTTGTTCGCCATTTTGATCGCGGTCTGGACATTCGAGGCGTCGTCCGCCTCGATGATGCTGACCGGACGACCCAGCACCCCGCCGCGTTTGTTGTACATTTCCAGGGCCACTGTGGCCCCGTGCACGTCATGGATGGAGGAGGTCTTGTACGGACTGGATAGCGGATCAATGATGCCGACTTTGATAGGCTCGGCCGCATAGGCCCGATTTGACCCTCCCGTCAACCCAAGCACGTAATCGGCCAAGTTCCCAAAGGCCAGCGAGCCGCTGGTCATGGCTGACAATTGAAGAAATCGTCTGCGGGAGATCGTGCTCATGGGGCGAGTCCTCCTCTGTGGATGAAACGTTTTAACGTGGGGGGCATGTTGTCCCGTTCTGGCTAAACCTTTATCGAACAATTGCGCCATCAGGAAAGATACGTCGCATCCGGACCCTCTTGCCCGGGCCGTTTCTACAGTCTCTTGATCGAAGAAGGCGAGACGAACCCCCTGCTGAATCATCATGCCTCGGGATGTCGTGGGACTTGCCGTGAGGCGAGGCTGGGAAGTGGTCGTCCAATAGCGTGCGCGGTTCCCCTCCGGCTAGTGGCCGGTTCGGCCCACGATAGGGAGCGCCGAGGAGATTGTCAACCGCTGTAGAGCAATGGCGGCTGCTGAAGTTATCCGGGTGCGAGCTCTATTGGCTCGATCGAATGCCGCTGCAATGGGAGTGACGAACGAAGCACGAGCGGAATGAAGAACTTGGTGTGAATGCCCCGCGGCTGGTTCCCTTGCACGGGAGGAGTGAGAGCGTCGAATGCCGGCGCCCTTACCCCTCCCATGAATCAGCTATACTGGTCTTCCGTATAGCACTGCTTGATTGCCCAGAACACCGCCTCCTTGAGCTTCTTGATCAGAGGATCAGGAGGATCATGACGAATCTTCTGCAGTTTCCGGTCCAGCGCAAAGAGCGGCTCAACGGATCGTTTATCCGGGAGCTTGCCCAGAGACCATGCGATCTCAGTTTGAACCCGGACGTCGATGCCGGGCGCGCTCAGCATCTCCAGGAGTGGCGGAATGATGGTGGCATCGCCGTGCGCGCTCCCGACGTTCCCCAGCCCTTTGGCGGCAGCCGCCTGCAGTTCCGGATCCTTCGAAGTCTTGAGCATATCAATCAGGATCGGAATTGAATCCTTACCGAGATTCCCGAGTGCCACGGCAGCCTGTTTGGCCAGATCCTTGTCCTTGAGCGCTTCCTTCAGCCTGGGCAGGGCCTTGTCGTCCATCAGCTCGCCCAGGAGCGAAATCACCTTCAGTTTCCGAAGCTCATTTGTGCCCGGCGTTTCCATCACTTTCAATAGCCGCTCCGCCTGGCCCCATTCAGCGGTCAACAGGAGGGGGAAGTCATACTGCTCAAGTCGGTCTTTCAGCTTGGTCATCGCGTAGGCCCCAGGATCGCCAGCGTTGGCCGCTTGCGCCGCCTGCACAGCATCCTCGAAATCGGTCCGTACTTCCTTTTGCCACTTGATCTTGGTCCCCCCTAGCAGATAGTTAAGTTGACAGGCTGGGCCTTTCCAGACTCGCGATGGCGAGTCCGGCAGATCCGCGTCGCTCCCCATCGTCGTGGTGCCTTCCCACACCTTGCGTTGCTCGCATTTCACTCGAAAGACCACGTCATGGGGCTTGGCCGGATCGATGACGACGGTATAGCCCAGCTCGGATAAGCGGCGCGTTGCGACCTCTCTGAGCTGATTTGAGTCAATCGAGCCCTTGTCCGTGAGAGCAATGGCTTCCACCAAGACAGTCTGGACCTTTGCCAACTGCTCCCTTTGCTCCGGCGTGAAGTAGTCACGGTAGGCCCAACTTGTTCCGCTCGTGATGGCCAGCAGCGATACTAGACCTGCCCATAACGCTCCTCGCCTCATGACGCACCTCCTTTGGTGCCTTACGCGCTAGATGGATATCAAGATCAAGGCCCGGGGTTCCGAATATCTTGGCCTCGATGAGGCCCAGGGGGCATGATCGGCCAGAAAGGCAGATCAACCGCGATTGCCGGCATGATCAAGGCATGATACGACCCGAGATACCACCGGCCTCGTGAACCAAGATCCGGAAATCCTCCCAGGTGCCAAGAAAATTATACCCCGAGCGATGTCCTTACGCCACCTCTTTCATATTTGAACGTCAGGGCTCGAATACCGTGCACGATTTTCAAGAAAGTATTAGCTCAGTCTTGACACAAGCCGACTGGTCAGACTACAAACACGCAAGCAGCAGACGGCCACCAGGGGCGAGAGTGGCGGAACTGGCAGACGCGCGAGACTTAGGATCTCGTGGGAAACCGTGGGGGTTCAAGTCCCCCCTCTCGCACCATTGTCTATCACGCTGTCCGAAAAGCCGAAGAGGTCAGTAGCAGGATTACAGGCTCACCAGAAAGGATAGGCCAAAGTAGCGATATTCTATGAAGCTCGAAGTGACTGAGCTAGGACCGATTAAGCGCGCGCTCAAGATCGAGGTGCCGCAAGAAGAGGTCAACCGACTGTTTGAGCAAGCCTATGCCGAGCTGAACCGGCAGGTCCATATTCCCGGCTTCCGGCCAGGCAAGGCCCCCCTGGCCTTGTTGGAAAAGCGCTACGCGAAGGCGGTCGAAGAGGATGTGGTCCGGAGGCTGGTGCCCGACTA
>Ga0066686_10000585_pt1 | contig 13049 bp, 9 predicted proteins | sample GraSoiAngelo_135_FD_65627 | JGI IMG/M metagenome (GOLD analysis project Ga0066686, IMG submission 65627) | Grasslands soil microbial communities from the Angelo Coastal Reserve, California, USA - 14_0929_05_40cm | ecosystem: Environmental > Terrestrial > Soil > Grasslands | place: USA...
TCCATAGCCTCCTTGGCTAATTTCCTAGGTTCGCTGGATAAAAATGGCGATTTTACCGATGTTACGCTTCGGCAGGCATACGAAGACGATATGTTTAAGCGCACGGCGTATAAATTTGCGTTGGATTGCGAGTTCAAACCTCCCGCCCAACCGGCGGTAGGAGTTCCGGCGGCGGGTCCGAAGGCGACACCAGTGGGCGGGCGACCGTCCAAGCACGGGACATGAACCGAGGGACCAGGTTCGATTCCAGAGCCGCCGCTCGCGCGATGCAGCTCCAGGAAGGTAACTCTATATGGCCAAGGGCCTAAGGGATTTCTCCCCCGCAGTCCAGATGATGATCTTTGTCTTGCTCATCGCGGCGGCGGTCGGCGCGATCGGCTACTTTTACGTCTGGCCCGTTTACAACGACCCCACGACCGGCCTCGTTGCCTTACAAAAGCAGGAGGCTGATTTGGAAGGGAAAGTGGCTTCCTTGCGAGCCTTCGAGGCCAAGCTCATCGAATACCAAAATCAGGTGGCGCAACTGCAAGCGCAACTGGCAAATCTGACCTTGCTTCTGCCGGACACGCGCGAGACAGACCAGTTCATGAAGACGGTCTTCGCGGATGCCAGCGCATCCGAAGTCCACGTTCGCACCTTCATCCCGCAGGCTGAAACTCAAAGAGATTTCTATCTCGAGACTCCGTTCGCGGTGCGCTTGGACGGGACGTACTGGAGTCTGGTGAACTTCTTTGCCCGGCTCGCGAACGAGCAGCGGATCATCAGCGTGACGAGTGTTGGCCTGGGGCAGCCGGGCGGCGGAGGCATGGGTGCGTATTCGGTTTCTGAACAAGAGACCGTCGGGGCTAATGCCGTCCTGACGACCTATTTCCGGCACGAGGCGGGTCCCAAGCCCGCACCCGGGGCACCGGCACCGGCTCCGGCGCGGAGATAATTCCGAAGGAATCAGAACCATGGTAAAACGCGCTCCTTACCCGATACGTACAAGTGGCTTGTGGGCTGTGGCCATGCTGGCCATGCTCGCAGTCTGGAATCCGGCGGATACGCAAACGTTCGCGCAGGGGCAAGCGACCGCACCTGCAGCCAAGACCTCGAAGCCGGCTCCCAAGACGGCACCAGTAAAAGCCACAAAGAAGCCCGCGAAAGCCACTAAGGCGAAGGTGCCGGAAATTTCTGCCAGGGAGAAGGTCATCCCGGTCACGGCGGGCCTTCGCGATCCGTTCAAGAAGCCCGAACCGCCAAAGGTTGGGCCGGAAGGGCGGATTGACACCGAGCCTAGGCCGCCTGGGCCACGCGGCTTAGCGGTAGGCGAGATGCTCCTGGAAGGCATCGTCAGGGAAGAAGTCAGCAAGACCATGATCGCCGTTGTAACGGGGCCCGAGCGGCGAGCTTTCTTCCTCCGCGTCAACGACCCTGTCTATCACGCCACCGTTTCCAGGATTACCACGGATGCTGTCTATTTCACCGAAACCTATAAAGACCCTGCCGGACACGAGACCACAAGAGAAGTTTTGAAGAAGATGCCGGCTACGGGAGAGAAACCATGAGACGAAAACACCTGCTTCCAATCGCCATGACGGCATTCCTCCTGGTGGGGCTGTCCGGGAAGGAGGCATGGCCGGCTTGGCTACCGTCAGCCAACGGGTTGGCAGGCTGGGATGCGTTGGCTCGGGGCATCGTGCTTTCGTCCGCCCAAGTTACGGCGCCGGCTGCTCCCATTGCAACCGGAGAGAAGGCTACTCAACCGCAGGGTTTGACGGGAGAACCCCTCGTGGTTTCTGGAATCACCATCGCCGCCGGGCCTAATGGCGAAACATTTGTGGATATCGCCACCACGAAGGCCGGAGGTTTCCGCGTGTCGGAGCTCGACAATCCGCGCCGCTTGGTCTTGGATTTTGACGGAGCGCGAAAGGGCCTTCGCGGGACGATGTTTCCCTCAGACTCTGCGCTGATCACAGGGGTGCGGGTAGGACAGTTCCAACTCGATCCGGCCATCGTCCGCGTTGTGGCTGACCTGCTCGGAGACCCCCGGGTTGACGTCCATGCCCGTTCAGGCGGAGTTCGAATCGAGCTCAAGGCGAGGGGAACGGCGACAGCTCGAGTTCGCCCGGCGGGAAAGCCCATAGTGGCCAAGATTTCACCACCAGTGGCGACCGCGCCCTCTTCAACTGTCGAGGCCGAGACGCTCGGGGACAGTGAGCCAAGTCGAACTGTTCGAGCCTTACCCACTCCATCTTTGGCAGAAATGGCTCTGCCTCGGCCGATCATCGCGGAGGAGTCCCCAGCCGCCCTGAAACTTGCTCCCGCCTTGGATCCCGAGTCCATGCGCTCCGAGCATGCTGCCGAAGTGCTGTCTGCATCGCTGACACCGGAAGAGCAAGTGCAGGCCGGCGGAACCGAGGCACCTCCGGAACAACCCAAATACACAGGCGAGCCGATTTCGGTCAACTTGAAGGATGTGGACTTGAAGGATTTCTTCCGCCTGATCCACGAGATCAGTGGATTGAACATCATCATTGACCCGAACGTGATCGGAAGCGTGACTATGGTCCTCGACAACGTGCCGTGGGACCAGGCCCTGGATATCGTCCTGAAGAACAATAATTTAGGGAAGGCGCTGGAAGGCAACGTGCTTCGGATTGCAAAAGTGGAAACGCTGACAGCGGAGCAGACAGGGGCTGCGAAGCTGGTGGAAGCTCGAATTGACGCTCAGCCTCTCGTCACGAAGTTCCTGCCAGTCAACTACGCTAAAGCCGTGACTATCGCCGGACTGCTGAAGACTTGGATAGGCGGCGGAGCGCTCTCCAAGCGTGGGACTGTTCTTGTGGATGAGCGGACGAACACGCTGATCGTTTCAGACATCGCGACGCAGATTCCCCTGATAACCAAAGTAGTCGCCCAACTCGACACGAAGAGCAAGCAAGTCTCGATTGAGGCTCGGGTCGTTCTGGCGACGAATAACTTCGAGCGCGACATCTCCACCGTACTGGCCTACCAATACAACAACCGTTCGGCAACTACAGCCACCGGTGCCGCAACCTCGCAAACCTCTAACGGCACGGCAACGGGCAGCACCAGTGTCTCGCCGTCCACCATTACTCCCTTCACGCCGGGCGGTATAGTTAAATCGACGGCGGCGAGCGGGTTTGGAGTGTGGGCGATTGCCAATCAGGGCGCCAATTACATCATCAATGCGGCGATTGCCTTGGCAGAAACAACCGATCAGGCGAAGATCATCTCGTCGCCATACATCGTGACACAGAACAATACGGTGGGGTCGGTGATTCAGGGTGTACAGATTCCATATCAAACCACCATCAACAACACCGTCTCGGTCCAGTTCATCCAGGCCTCATTGCAAATGACCGTCACGCCCCAGGTGACGCAGGACGGCAACATCTTTCTGATCATCAACGTCAACAATGCATCTCCCGGGGCACTGGTGTTGGGCGTCGGTACGGCTATCAACAACCAGTTGGCGACAACCCAGGTCCTAGTCCCCGATGGCGGCACCGTGGTCTTTGGGGGAGTGAAGGTAACCAACACAGAAGCCGCCGCCAGTTATGTCCCTGGGCTTGGAAAGATTCCAGTGCTGGGCCGGCTGTTCAAGTCAACCAAGGCGACGGACAACAAGACTGACCTGATGTTCTTCGTTACTCCGAAGGTTTTGCCCGGGTAGTTGAACCGGGGAACTGGATCCGGAAAGGCAGTTGATTTCACGGGCGGGGGAGTCATCCCCCGCCTTTCTGTTATATGGAGACGCCTATTTCCCAGACTGAGCAAGACTATCGGAATCGGCAGAACCGGGCAATCGCACAGTTGAGGGAGCGAAAGCTTTCCGCGTTTCTTGTAACTAATCTTCAGAATATCTACTATCTAACTGGATTTCGAGGGTCTGCGGGTGTGCTTCTCTTGGGGGCCGTTGTATCCCGTCTTTGGGTGGACCCGCGCTATACCCTTCAAGCCCAAGTGGAGGGAAAAGGAGTCGAGGTCATTGAGGAAAGGGGGCGTCTGCTCAAGGCAGCGGCCACTTACTTGAAAAAGGCGGAGCACGCGCGAGCAGGCAAGGCGGGAATTGTAGGTCTTGAGGAAGGATACCTGACCTGGGCGGCTTTCCAGGAGCTTCGGCGCGAGGCCCCGGGGGATGTCAGGTTCAAACCCGCCGGCGGGCTGTTAGAAGAACTCCGGTCTATCAAGGACCCTCATGAGATTAAACACATCCGTCGTGCGTCCGAAATCTCCTGCGAGGCCTTTGAAGAGATTCGTGGCCTCATTAAACCGGGAGTCAGCGAAACCGACTTGGCGAACGAACTGGAATACCGAATGAGGCAGAAAGGGGCGGAGGGCGCTGCCTTCGAGACGATCGTTGCCTCCGGGCCTCGAGGCGCCTGGCCGCACGCGCGGGCATCCGCGAAACCTCTCGAGGCGGGTGAGTTGGTAATCTTCGACTTTGGTGCTATAGTCGCCGGATATGCCGCGGACGTGACGAGAACGGTCTTTGTGGGCCGGCCTGATCGCAAGGCTCAGGACCTCTATAAGGCCGTCCTGGGAGCGCAGGAAGCCGCCCTGGCGGCACTCCGTGCGGGCGTTCCCGGCTCGAAGCCGGACCGAGCGGCTCGGCGCTTCCTAAGGCAACTACGGCTGGATCGTTTCTTTCCGCACAGCACCGGCCACGGCGTTGGATTGGACGTTCACGAGTTGCCTCGCTTGGCAAAGGGCGAGAAAACCCGGCTTCGAATCGGCCAGGTGCTCACCGTGGAACCGGGGATCTATATTCGAAGCCTCGGGGGCGTAAGAATTGAAGACACGGTATTGATAGGGGAGCGTGGGCCGGAAGTCTTAACCCCCGCGTCGAAGGAACACTGGGTCGTCGGTTGGGGGTAATGGCCTCACGCCAGCTGCGGCGACTGGGGGAGGGGCGGGTCGCCGACCGGCCCCTACTTCGGCGGATTCCGCCGCACGCGCCGTCCGAACGGTCGGGGATGAACGCCACTGTGGGAGTTAGGTATCGAACGGGGCAGAGGGCCGGGAAGAGTCGGATCGTAACGGAGCCTATGGAATGGGTGAGAAGGACCGAGGCCGGAAGGGGCCGCGCGACCATGGCTTGGACCTGGATAGAATCCAGAAACTCATTGATTTGCTCGCCGAGCGGGAAATTGGCGAATTCGAAATGGAAACAAACGGCTTTCGGGTCCGCATTAGGCGCGATAGCTCCAGGCGCCCAGCCTCGCCGGCCGGGGAGCCCGCGCAAGCAGGCACGCAAGGGGAGTCGCTCGGATCTGCTTCGCTCGCTGCTCCCGCACCTCTATCCGTGGCGCCACCCTCTCCCGATGCAACGGCTGCGGGGGAGCTAGCGGATGATTCCGCCGAAGACGTTTTTGTCATCAAGTCGCCGATTGTCGGAACTTTCTACGCTTCGCCGGCTCCGAAAGCCCCGCCCTTCGTCAAACTTCACGATTCGGTTCAAGTCGGCCAGGTGCTTTGCATTGTGGAGGCGATGAAGCTCATGAACGAAATCGAGTCGGAAGTCGCCGGAGAGATTGTCCGCATTTACATCGAGAGCGGCCAGCCCGTCGAATACGGACAGCCGCTGTTCGCCATCTTGCCGTCGCACAAGAAGTAGCTGTCAGCGGTCAGCCATCAGTCTTCAGTCCCGACGAGCGTCGAGGTTGGTTTCGAGGAATGTAAGGTCCCTTTTCGGTCGCTGATCTCTGAAAGCTGACGGCTGAAGACTTATGTTTAAGAAAATGCTCATTGCCAACCGCGGCGAGATTGCGCTGCGCATCATTTGCGCCGCGAAGGAACTTGGAATACGGACGGTGGCCGTGTACTCGGAAGCCGACCGGCAGTCGCTCCACGTCCGCTTCGCCGACGAGGCGGTCTGTATCGGACCGGCGAAGAGCTCGGAGAGCTACTTGAACGTAGCCAGCATTATTTCCGCCGCCGAGATTACCAACGCCGAGGCTGTGCATCCCGGCTACGGATTTCTGGCCGAGAGCGCGAATTTCGCCGAGGTCTGTGAAACTTCGAAGCTCGCGTTTATCGGCCCCAAGCCCGAAGTCATTCGGCTGATGGGGGACAAGGACAAGGCGCGTAAGGCGATGGCGCAATTCGGCATACCAGTCCTTCCGGGCTCAGACGTGTTGAAGACGCAGGCCGAAGCCCTGGAAGCGGCAGCCAAAATCGGTTACCCGGTGATGATCAAGGCGGCGGCGGGCGGCGGCGGGCGCGGCATGCGCGAGGTCGGATCGGCCGAAGATTTGCCGAGGGCCTTCGACACCGCGCAGGCCGAGGCGCAGGCGGCCTTCGGCTCGCCCGACGTTTACCTCGAGAAGTTCGCCGCCTCTCCCCGCCACATCGAATTTCAGGTGCTCGGCGACAGCCACGGCAAAGTCGTCCACCTTGGCGAGCGCGAGTGCACTATCCAGCGCCGCCATCAAAAAATCCTCGAGGAAGCGCCGTCCACACAGGTCAACGCGGAAGCGCGCCGCAGCCTGGGGCACCGAGTTGTGGCAGCGCTCGTGGAAATCGGCTACACCAATGCCGGCACGGTCGAGTTCATCATGGACCGTGACCGGAACCTCTACTTTCTGGAAATGAACACCCGCATCCAGGTGGAGCACCCGGTGACCGAGATGGTGACGGGGGTTGACTTGGTGAAAGAGCAAATCCGTATCGCGGCGGGGGAGCCGGTGGGGGTGGCGGGGGAGACGCTGGCGCCGCGCGGCCATGCCATCGAGTGCCGCATCTGTGCCGAAGACCCGGACACCTTCGCGCCCTGCGCAGGCAAGATCACCGAATTCAGCGTTCCCGGCGGGGCGGGCGTGCGCGTGGACACGGCGGCCATCGCCGAGTCGGTCATTCCACCCTATTACGATTCTTTAGTGGCGAAGCTCGTCGTCCACGGCGCCGACCGGCCGGAAGCCATTTCCCGCATGGTCCGCGCCCTCGATATGTTTGTGGTGGAGGGTATCTCGACCTCTATTCCAGTGCACCGGAAGATTTTGGTGGACGCGGATTTCCTCGCCGGCCGGTTCGACACGCGCTTCCTCACACGCTTCTCTGGGAACGGCGCCGGCGGGCACTGAGCCCCCCGCCTGCTTCGCCAATGAATTTCCCATTGCCCAGGCTCTATGCCATAATCAACGCCGCCGGGACGGGCGGACCCTCGCCCGCCGCCCGGGGCCAGGAGTTTCTCGACGCCGGGGTTCGGTTGATCCAGTTGCGATCAAAGACGGCATCTACGCGCGAGCTTTACGAAGCGAGTCTCGAGCTCGCCGCGCTCGTTGGACGCGCTGGAGGAACCTTGATCATCAACGACCGCGCCGACGTCGCTCTCGCCGTGGACGCCGGCGGCGTGCACGTGGGGCAAGACGATTTGCCGGTGGAATTGGCCAGGGGCCTGCTGGGCCCGGGCAAAATCGTGGGCGTTTCGACGCACTCGATTGAGCAGGTGCGCGAAGCGGACCGCTCCAGCGCCGACTACATCGCCTTTGGGCCCATTTTCTCCACGAGCACCAAGGAAAGCTCCGACCAGGTCGTGGGGCTGGAAGGCCTTCGTGAGGCGCGCCGGGCAACCGCCAAGCCCTTGGTCGCGATTGGCGGAATTTACCTCGACGCGGCGCCGGCCGTACTCGGGGCGGGCGCCGATTCGGTAGCCGTCATTGGCGACTTGCTTAGGGGCGAAGACGTCGGCGAACGCGCGGCGCAATTCCTCTCGAAACTTGGGGAGCAGCCCGCGAAGAAGTTATGAGCTATGAATTCTGAACGGAAAATATGGAGCAGTTGTTGGGGGCCTGGAACAAATAACTCATAACTCGGAATTCTTCACTTTTCGACGATGGCCACCTCTACCTCATCCGGCGCAGCAACCCAACCCGCAACCACCGAGCTTGTCAAAGGCCTGAACCTTCTGGACGCCACAACGATTGTGATGGGGTCTATGATCGGCTCCGGTGTCTTTATCGTGGCGGCGGAAATTGGCCGGGAAGTGGGCTCACCCGGTTTGATGCTCTTGACCTGGGTCCTGACCGGCCTGATGACCGTCATCGCCGCGGTCACTTACGGCGAGCTTGCGGCGATGATGCCCCACGCGGGCGGCCAGTACGTTTACCTGCGCGAGTCGCTCAACCCGCTTTTCGGTTTCCTTTACGGCTGGACATTGTTCCTGGTCATACAAACCGGCACCATCGCCGCGGTGGCCGTCGCCTTCGGAAAATTCCTCGGCGTGTTCTTTCCGTGGATTTCCGCCGAAAACATCCTGATTGACTTGGGCGCCTACTCGGTCCCGGCTTGGGGCCACACCGTTCACCTGACGGTTTCAACTCAGCAGTTGGTCGCTCTGATGAGCTTGATGGCGCTTGCCGTCATCAATATGTTCGGCCTGCGAACGGGGGCCTGGGTTCAGAATGTATTCACCACCCTGAAGGTTGGGGCGCTCATGGGGCTGATTGGAGTCGGGTTGTGGTGGAGCGCCGGGCATCCTGCGCCAGGTCTGAGCGTTGGGAGTTTCTGGCAAGGCGCGCGCTGGGACCTCGCCACGCTCACCGTCGTCTGCGCGGCGCTGGTAGGGCCGTTGTTTTCTTCCGACGCCTGGAACAACGTCACGTTCACGGGCGCCGAGGTCGTGAACCCCAAACGGAATCTCCCCCTGGCGCTTTTTGCAGGGACGGCGATTGTGTCCACGCTCTATTTCCTTTGTAATTGGGTCTACGTCCGCATACTCCCCTTTGCGGGCTCGGCGGGGGGCGCGGGGCCGCTCGAGCGCGGGATCACGCACGCCGTCGAAGACCGCGTGGCGACCGCGGCCATGCAGGTGGTTTTTGGCCCCGCGGGCACGGGGCTGATGGCCGCCGCCATCGTCATCTCCACATTCGGCTGCAACAACGGCTTGACTCTCGCCGGTGCGCGCGTTTACTACGCGATGGCCAAGGACCGGCTATTTTTTTCCTCCGTCGCCAAGGTCAATCGGAGGTACCACACCCCGGCGGTCTCGCTCTTGGTGCAAGGCGTCTGGGCGTCCCTGCTGACGCTTTCCGGGACTTACAACCAATTGCTCAATTACGTGATTTTTTCGGCGCTGCTGTTTTATATTCTTACTATCGCGGGCCTGTTTCGTCTGCGGCGCACGCGGCCGGAATGGCCTCGGCCCTATCGGGCCTGGGGATATCCTGTCCTGCCCGCGATATACGTCGCCTTCGCGCTGTTCGTGGAAGGCGCGCTGCTGATTGAGAAAGTGACTCGAGGGCAAAGCCTGGCGGGGCTCGGCATTGTGGCGCTCGGAATCCCAGTGTATTTCATCTGGCGGGCGAAATCCCGCCCCACTCAAGACCGTCTAGCAGGCTGATGAAAAGCACGCCGAAATGTCATGCTGAGCCCCTTCGCTCTGCTCAGGGCAGGCTCTTCGCTTGTCATTCTGAGCGCAGCGAAGAATCCCTCTCATTTGTTTTCAATGTTATGCAGGGATGCTTCGCTGCGCTCAGCATGACAAGAACGACTTTTTCAGTATCCTGCTAGAGAAATGAAGGAGGCGGCATGGCCGGACTTTGGGTTAAGAAAACGATTGAGCAGTTGCACAGCGAAGCTGCTGAGTCGGAGCACGGCCTCCGGCGGGCGCTGGGGCCGCTCTCGCTGGTCTCCTTCGGCATCGGCGCCATCGTAGGCGCGGGCATCTTCGTTCTGAGTGGTGACGCCGCTCAGTACACCGGGCCTGCCCTGGTTCTCTCCGTCATCGTGTGCGCAATCGGCTGCGCCTTTGCCGGTCTTTGCTACGCAGAATTCGCTTCCATGATACCCGTGGCGGGCAGCGCCTACACGTACGCCTACTGCACGGTGGGGGAGTTGCTGGCGTGGATTATCGGCTGGGACCTCATTCTCGAGTATGCGGCCGGCGCGGGCACCGTCTCCATCGGATGGTCGGGATATTTTGTCTCCTTCTTGCAGCGGACGCTGCACATTCCGTTTCCGGCCGCGCTCTCACGCGGGCCGTGGGAAACCGTTATGGGCGCCGACGGGACGGCGGTGCAAGGTGTTTTCAACCTTCCCGGGGCTTTCATCGCCTTGCTCATCACCACGCTGTTGATCATTGGGATAAAAGAGTCGGCGAGCTTCAACAACCTAGTCGTGCTCGTCAAAGTGAGCGTGGTGCTGATGTTCATCGGAATTGGCGCCATGTACTTGAACCCCAGCAACTGGCATCCCTTCCTGCCTGAGAACATGGGAAAGTTCGGCCAGTTCGGCTGGAGCGGCGTCTTGCACGGCGCCGGAATTATTTTCTTCGCATTCATCGGCTTCGACGCGGTCTCGACCGCAGCTCAAGAAGCCAGGAATCCCCAGCGCGACATGCCCATTGGGATTTTGGGGTCTCTCGCCATTTGCACCTTGCTTTACATCGCCGTGGTGGTGGTGCTTACCGGCGTCATGAATTACACCCGGCTGAATGTCCCTGACCCGCTCGCCGTGGCCATTGACTCCACCTCGGCCCGCTCGTGGTTTTCGCCCGTCGTGCGCCTGGGGGCAATCCTTGGGACCACCGCCGTGATCCTGGTGATGCTGCTCGGCCAGACGCGCGTCTTTTACTCCATGGCGAACGACGGCTTGCTGCCGAAGGTTTTCGCGCTCATTCACCCGCGTTTCCGCACCCCCTATATCGGAACGGCGCTGACCGGCGGGTGCGTCGCGCTGGCCGCAGGCCTAATCCCGCGGCCGATCATGGAGGAGATGACAAGTATCGGCACATTGCTCGCCTTCGTCATCGTCAGCGGTTCCGTGGTGGCCATGCGAAGACTTCGACCGGATGTGTCGCGGCCTTTCCGCACTCCTTGGGTCTGGCTGGTGGGGCCGCTGGGCATGATTGTCTGCCTTCTCCAGATGGTTGGCTTGCCCATTCATACCTGGATGCGGCTTTTGGTTTGGCTGGTGATTGGTCTGGTGATTTACTTCACGTATGGTTGGACACATAGTCGCTTGCGCAAAGGGAGCGGCCAGGCCCCCGCAATGCCGACGCCCGTGGGCAGGAGTCGGCCTTAATTGACAGGAGTCAGGTTCCAGGTGTCAGACTTAATATCCGGCGACCTACACCTCGCTTCGCGCAGCCACACCTAGCACCGAATACCTAGAACCTGCGAATTGTCCTCGCTTATGATGTTCGCCACCCTTCCTCGTATCCTCCTTAATGAGTTTCGGACTCGCCGCATGGCGCGATACGCGCTCTGGGTGCTGGTTTTCGGTGCGGCGCTGGTTGCAGCAATACGCTTTGGCGTTGTCATGCCGGGCGTCTGGTGGTTGGTCTTTTGGGTAAACCTCGCTGTCGCAGGCGTCTATTATTTCATCCGCTTTGTGGGTTTCGTCCGCCATCGGCTCCTGTGGCCGGTGCTGCGGCGCCTGGTGGTCACCTACCTGTTCATTAGTCTGATTCCGATCCTCCTGATCCTCAGCCTCGTGGCGATGGGAGCGCTGGTCATCAACGGCCAATTTGCGGCTTTTCTGGTCGAGCAGAGGCTACGCAGCCGCGTGGATAACTTGGCGCAACTGAACCGTCTTGTCTTGCATGAAGTCCGGCGGGCGACCGACAAAAATCCCGAGGCGCAGTTCGAGCGCGTGGAAAAATTCTTCGCGACCGAACTCAAGGCCGACCAGGAAAGCTACCCGGGCCTTGAAGTGACCTTGCGGCTCGGGGCGGAGGCGCGGGCCTTGCGATTGAATGGCCAGCCGTTGACTCAGCCCGTCCCGATGCCCGCGTGGTTGAAGCCGGAAGAGTTCGCCGGCTTTGCGGTGGACGGCGACAGTTTGTGCCTGCGGGCAGTTGAGCAGGGAGAAACACCCTTGGGCGTCCTTACCATGATCTTGTCGCAGCCGCTCACCCCTGACATCCTCGACCAGGCAGGCCGTGGCATCGGTCCCGTGGGTGTGTACTTACTTGCTGTCGAAAACCCCACAGGGCCGGGGCGGGACCTCTCGGTGTCATCCAAGACCGCCGAACTTCCTCCACCCATGAATTTTCTCGACCAAACGGTTTCGGGCCGTTCGGCAATAAATTTCACCCTGTGGTCCCCCACGAGCGACGCTCCCCAAGAACGGCCGGTGCGCGTGCTGGCCACGGCGCGATTGCTTTCCTTGAACCGGCAGTTGTTGGCAAGGATCGGAGAACTTTCGAGCATCTACATCACCGGCTTTAAGGCACTCGCGCTGGTCTTCCTGCTGCTCGGAGCCTTCGGTCTCGTTATCGGCTGGCGCTTGACCCGCTCCATCACCGCCACCGTGGACCGGCTGAACGTGGCCACCGAGCGCGTGAAATCGGGCGACTTTACCTACCGCACCAACATTCGCCCCCATGACCAGTTGAGCTCGCTGGGCCAGGCGTTTGACGGCATGACTGCTTCGGTCGAGCGCCTGCTGCACGCGGCGGAGGAAAAGTCACACCTGGAAAGCGAGTTGGAAATCGCGCGCGAGGTTCAAAAAGCGCTATTCCCGGGCTCGTTTCCCGAAGTGCCGGGCTTGCGCGTCTTTGGTGTTTGCAAACCGGCGCGCTCGGTGAGCGGGGATTACTTCGACTTCCAGCGGCTCCAGGGCGAGCGCTTGGCGCTGGTGCTGGGCGATGTGAGCGGAAAAGGAATCTCCGCCGCGCTGCTCATGGCCGCCATTCAGGCATCGCTGCGCGCGCAGTTTTACGACGGGCACGTGGGGCCGTCGCTTTTAAGCGCCGAAGCCGTTTCGACCGCCGAGATCGTCGAGCGCTTGAACCGTCAGTTGCTCGATAGCACCACGGCCGAGAAATACGCCACGTTCTTCTACGCCATCTACGACCCGCGGACGCGCACGCTGACTTACACCAACGCCGGGCACTTGGCGCCGGCGCTGTTCCGCGGCCGCCAGATCTTCCGCTTGGACGCGGGAGGGACGGTGGTGGGCCTGTTCCGGGGCATCAAGTACGAGCAAGGCAAGATTCAGCTCGAACCCGGCGACGTTCTCGTGGCGTTTACCGACGGCCTCACGGAGCCCGAAAACAGCTTTGGAGAGGAAATGGGCGAGGAGCGCCTGTTCGGCGCCGC
>Ga0066686_10000586_pt1 | contig 13047 bp, 12 predicted proteins | sample GraSoiAngelo_135_FD_65627 | JGI IMG/M metagenome (GOLD analysis project Ga0066686, IMG submission 65627) | Grasslands soil microbial communities from the Angelo Coastal Reserve, California, USA - 14_0929_05_40cm | ecosystem: Environmental > Terrestrial > Soil > Grasslands | place: USA...
AGCGATTCCGCACCCAAACCCAGCAATTGTGCGCGATCGTCCAGCCCGGCCAGCAGCCACATCGCCCCACCTTTTGAGCGAACGTATCCGGCCGAAAAGAAAGGGGCCAGCTTCAGTTCGTGTCCATCCTCGAACCGAATTCTTCCGTCAAAAAAATTGCGGTCCGCCGCAAAATACGCGGCTGCTCCCGGCAAGCTGCCGTCGACGAGGGGCCACGGGTCGTCGCTTTCGTGGCAGTCCAGCTTGAGGGCAGGCTCGAGTGTTCCGTTGCACTTCGCTCCCGGAAGATTAACGGAAAAGGAATTCTCACGCCCGATGATCAGCCGCCCCCGGGGATCACGAGGCCAGGAGCGAAGTCGGAGGACTGGCGCCGATTCCCTCTTTTGCCAACCCGAACTATTCTTCCGGGCTTCCTCGTCTTTTTCGTAGAGCGAAACTGCGTGGAGGCTTAGCACGAGCGCTCTGGCGGCCCGGGGCGTCCCTGTCGGCGCGGGAACAGAATTTTCGAGCACGGCAAAATCAAGCATAGGCTCCGACTGCTCGTAGATTCGAATCTTCCGGATGCTTAAAGGCTCGGCTACGGAACGCGGCGGGCCCGCCTCCGGCCGGGCGACGGTGATCATCGCAACATCACGGGATGATCCGTTTCGAATCTCCGCAACCCAGACGTATCCCTCAACATTTTCGGAAAGCGTCACCTGGATCTCGATTGCCGCCTGCTTGCTTCATGTCAGGAGGAGGCCACGGTGTCGCAATTCGGAGCGGAGCGCTCGCCGGATTTGGGAAGCTTCATCTTCCCCGAGGGACGAAAAATTCCGTTGCGAGACGGTCGCCGTAAGCGGCGGCGCGATGTGGCTGAGAATCTTTGTTGCCAGTTCAGCGGCGGGATCGGTCCAGTTGTCTGCAGCCGCCCGGGTGCGGCTTGGAGTAAGCTGCGCGCCGGCTGCCCCCGCCGCCGGGAGCAGAATGGCCACAAAAAATGAAGCGCCCATAAGGAGAAGAATTCGGCGGGGGAACCGCATCAGCCTGGCGTACCTTTTCGCGACCTGATTATAGCACGCCTGACTCGTGAGGTTCGACTGGGAGCGCGGGTCCGAGGCCTTCAGCGTATTGGGGCGCGGCGCCACCTGAAAACCGAGCTGGCCGAGATAGCCGCGCCCCCAGGCAACACCGCCCGGAGCGCATCATGGGCGGGGCAGCCTCCGGCGTGCGCGGGCTTGCTCCGGCGGATCATCAACCTCGTCTGTGGGCTGCGCCACAACAGGCGTTGCCGGAGCGCCTCGCAGCAGGTCGTTGGTGAGGAAAAACTTTCCGTCCGATGGAACCATCATGATCTGAACTTTGTCGGAAAGTTTTTCAGCGATTATTTTGTTGATGAGCAGTGGGTTCTGTTTGAGCACGATCGCCTCGCTCTTCATGCGGTCGGCGTCCGCCACGGCGGTGACGCGAATTCGGTTGGCTTCGGCATCGGCGAGCATGTTGCGTCGCTCGTGCTCGGCCTTGCTGTCAATCACTTTGGCCTCCGCCGCGGCCTCCGCGTTCTTTATCGTGGATTCCTTGCGAGCTTGTGCCTCCAGCCTTGTCTGCTGGATTTGCTTCTCCTTGAGCGGCAAAGTGTATTGCATGGCATCGGATTCCGACTTGGCCTGCAAGACGCGAACCTGCGCGTCGCCCTCGGCGTGTTTCACTTCCCGGACTTTTGCCGCATCCGCCTGGAGTTCCGCAATGCGCACCTGCTTCTCCTGGATCTGAGTCTCAAAGACGAGGCGGTCGTTTTCCTGCTCCTTCAGCAAGAGTCCTTCGAGCCCCTGGGCGTATTGCTCCGGCAGCTTGATGTCGCGCACCATCACTTCCTTCACCAGAATTCCATCCGCGCCGAGTCTCTTGCTGATCGCGTCCGTCGTGCGCTTTCGAATTTCCTCTCGTCTCGCGGCGAAGACGTCGCGCACGGTGTAGTTGGGAACTATTTCGCGGAAAGCGCTCGCTACCACCGGTGGGACGATTTGCTCTTCCACGGGCTGGGGCAGGTTATTCTGGATGTAGTCAAGGCGCCGTGGATCGAGCTGATATCGCACATTGATAGCGAGTCCGATAGTGAGGCCCTCCTGGGAAGTGACACTGAGGACCTCGACCTTATGCGCAGGCTCCGGCGCGGCGTAAGTCGTGAAAACCCGGTCGCGCACGTCGAAAAGCTCCGCGTGCTCGAGCAGCGGTTTGATGAAATGTACTCCCGGATATAGCGTTCCGGGGCGAGTGCCCGAGATTTGGCTCACGCGCACGCCAGCCATTCCGCTGGGAACAACCACGATGCTTAAGCTCACGAGGAATGGCAGCCAGGCGATGATCGCCAGTTTCTTCGCTGTGGACCAGCGAACGGGTCTTGGCGCAGGAAGTTTCTCCGCGGCGCCGCGTGCCAGCAACCTGCGGTAGTTTTCGGCCAGAAAGGAATCGTACACGATAATCATTGCGGCGCCGAGGAACGCCCCGATGCCCACGATCAGCATTACATACTTTAGTAACAGCATGTTTTTTCTCCTTTGGATTCGGCTCGGGATCTTGACCCCGGCTCCGTTCGAGTTCACGATTTGCGGTTCGACTTCGCTCACCGTCCCTGAGCGCAGTCGAAGGGAAGATTGTTGATTACGGACTGAAGCGGCCGCGGCCTCGAGGTTTTCTTCAATCGGAGATCGCCAATCCTCAATCGCCTAGCCCTAAAACTCTTCGGCAGTCGCCGCCCATTCAGCCAGCGAAGGGTCGGGCGCGCGCCGCGTGCTTGGTGCGGGCGCCGACTGGGCGGGGGCCGTGCGGCCGGCAAAAATCTCAGCCGGTTTCCGGCCGCGCTCGCCACGAATCACAACCACATCGCCCACACGCACCAGGGTGAATAGCTCCTCGACGTCGCGCTTTCGCATGCGGATGCACCCGTGAGAGGCCGCCTTCCCCACTGAAGTCTGCTCGTTGGTTCCATGGATGCCGTAGCCTTGGGCGCTCAGGCCCATCCATCGATTGCCAAGCGGGTTGGATTTCCCCGGTCGGACGACCTCGCCCTTATGGTAATAGGTGGGATCAACCACCTTGTTGATGATTTTCATCCTTCCGGTCGGGCTTGGTGTTGAAGCCTTCCCCACCGCCACGTCGTACACTTTCAGAAGGCGGCCGCCTTCTCTCACCGCCAGCTTCCGGGCCGGGATGCTCAGCACAAGGACACGCTGTGGGGTCGTCTGCTCCTGTACGCCCGGTCTACCGGAGGCCACGGTATCCTCTCTGGCGAAGGCCTGCGCCGACCAGAAGACCACCATTGTTCCCAGCAGAAGCCCCATTCGATTTCCACTTTGGTTAGCGGCATTGGCATTTCGGTTCGTTTCGCGTCGCACGTTCATTGTCTTTGCTCTCGCATGCATGTCGTGTCCCACACCACAAGCAGAAGCAAGGTGCGGGCCAATCGTTATTTGTATGATTCAGCGCGAGTTAGATCATGTCCGCGACGGACAGACCGTGTCCGGCAGGCGATGCTGTGTGAGGAATGACACGGCCTGATCGACATCAACTTTCAGGCCCAAACGTGGCAACGGAGGATTGGAGTTTGCTCAGTCGGGCGAGTGCGCCGATGCGCGATTACGATATTTACGAAGTACCGTATCAGCTTCGCGGTGGGCTGAAACCAATTCTGCGGGTAGAACACATACCTTTCGTTATGTGAGGCATCGGACCGCCGGCTCCCGCGCGACCTCGGCCTCGTCCGGCGGCTGCGACGGGGTCTCCAGTTGCGTGACGGCGGGGAAACACCTCAGCAGCTTCGGAAACACGTCCGGTTCGTTGACGCGCTCCACCGGAGTTTATATAATCCGACCCTCAACCATTCCACTCCATAAAGATTGGGCCGTGATGGAGATTTGACAATGGTACGCCGTACAAGCTCCGTGCATTCGGTTTTGATGCTCGCTCTGTACCTCGCTAGCTCCGGCATGGGGGCGAATGAAGGGCCCATCAAGGTTCAGGTCCACTGGGACCGGATCATCCGTGTTTCGCGTACCAAGCCGACCTTTCTGTTAGGGGCGTCGCCGGATTTGATGCGCGGCGCCCCGCTTCACGATCAAATCCTCCAGCGGGTCAAGGCCCTTGGCGCCGACGATGTGCGGTACACAGGAGCCGGGTACGTTTATCCCCACCTCGGTGTCGCAGAACTGGACGCGCCCACTGCCGCCTCCACGTCCTGGGATTTCTCTTACATCGATCCTGTTACCGAGGACATCATGCAAGCGCTGCGGGGGCATCCCGTGGCGCTGAACTTCACCACCATCCCGGCGTGGATGTTCAAGACGGCCAAACCGGTCCGTTACCCGCCGGATCCGGCGACTAGAGCATGGGATTACGTGCAGGGTACGGAGCTCCGCGATCCCACGCTTCGCGAGGTTGCCGACTACTTTGCGCGCGTCGTCGCCTGGCATGTAAAGGGCGGCTTTACCGACGAACTCGGGAAATGGCACGAATCAGGGCATCACTACAAGGTGGACTATTGGGAAGTGTTTAATGAACCGGACCTCGAACACGGGTTCAGCGCGGAAACTTACACGAGGCTTTACGACGCCGTGGTGGAGGCAATTCATAAAGTCTCCCCGCAAATTAAGTTTGTTGGCATCTCGCATTCTTATCTCGTGGGGCATCCGGAGTACTTAACCTACTTCCTCGATCCCAAGAATCACAAGGCCGGGATTCCACTCGATATGATCTCCTATCACTTCTACGCCGTGCCGAATCCGGACGAACCCCCGGAAGCTCACCAGTTCACCTTTTTCAGTCAGGCGGACAAGTTCCTTGAGGTCGTCGGTTACATTGAAACCGTTCGGCAGATGCTTTCACCGCAGACGGGCACGATGGTGAATGAGATCGGCACCATGCTCCCTGAGGACTGGTTACAGACGAGGCCCGATTACGTCTTCAGACCCATCCGGCCTTCCTATTGGAATCTCTCGGCGGCGACCTATGCTTATGTGTTCGCGGGACTGGCGCGGCTCGGCATTGATGCAGCCGGGGAATCGGGCATCCCCTGCGCTCCGGGAATGTGGCCGAGCATCGCCCTGCTCGATTGGGAAACCGCTCAACCAAACGCGCGATACTGGGTCCTCAAGCTCATCCTCGAGAACTTTCGCCCCGGAGATAAGATCGTGGAGACTTCGAGCGACTCGGGGTACGTGATGGCGCAAGCGTTCGTGAGTCCCGGCGGAGGACGGAAGCTCCTGCTGGTTAACAAGCGGGAGCGAGAATTCGAGGTCCGCCTGCCGGAGCCGGGGACAGGAAAAGTCGAAATGATCGATCTAACGACCGGCTTGCATCCGCCCGCCTCCCGCACGCTCGGGGGCTCAACCTTCAAGCTGGGCGGATTCGGAGTTGCGGTCGTGACCCTCGCGAAGTGACACCGGCGCGCTATCCAGACTGCGCTGACGCATTCCCGCTGGCGACGCAAGTGGAGTTGGCAACGCCACACCGTTATTCAAAAATCCCTGCCCAAGAGCCGCAGTCGCTCGGTGTAGTTTCCGGGTGCGCCGTCACTCGGACGCGGCTCAGGATTAACCCTGGAGACTTGTCGCCAAACCCTAGGCGACTACTCATGATTTATATCTTTGAGCGCTGTTCTGGTACACTGTTAAGGCCGAAGGAGATTCATCTTGCAGCCCGCAGAAAAGCCCTCTCTCTATGATCGACTGGGGGCGTGTATAGCATCGCGACCGTGGTAGATGATTTTATCAACCGCATCATGGTCGACCCGAGGTTGAATGCCAATCCCCTGGTGGACGAGGCGCACCATCGCGTGCCGCCTGCGGGATTCAAGTACCTGGTGACCGAGATGGTTTGTTGGGCTACGGGGGGCCCACAAAAATACACGGGCAAGTCGATGGCTGATTCTCACGCCCACTTGAAGATTACGAATCAGGAGTGGGAGGCATTCCTGGACGATTTTCAAAAGACGCTGGATAAGTTCAGAGTGCCCACCGAGGAGCAAGCCGGACTGAAAGGAATCGTCAACAGCACCCGATCGGATATTGTCGTCGGTCCCGGCCTAGGGGCGGGTGGAAAATCATAAACGCCATAGTATAGCCCGGAGGCTGTCTCGGGGCATGAAGGGCGCAGCCATGACATCGACTCAAGAAGTGGTTGGTTCGATCGTCTCCGTTTGGCGGTACCCAGTCAAGTCGATGATGGGAGAAGAACTGAATGCCGCCCAGGTCACCAAAGTTGGGCTAGCAGGAGACCGCTCCTACGCGCTGGTCGACACCTCCGACGGGAAGGTGGCCAGCGCCAAGAATCCACGGAAATGGCCGCAGCTTTTTGACTTCCGCGCCGCACTAAAAGACGCCCCCAGAACTGGCGGCAAGGGGCCGCCGGTCCGCCTCACCCTGCCGGATGGCACCATCATCGACAGTGACGATCCCGACGTCAACCGGATTCTCTCCAAGGCGCTCAAGCGTGATGTGAAACTATCCGCATCGCCCGATCTGCATGTGGCCACCGCGGAGGAGTACTGGCCGGATATCGAAGGACTCGACCACCGGGACACGGTCACCGACTTCGGTCTGCCAGAGGGTACGTTTTTCGACTGCGCCTTCCTGCATCTGCTGACCACGGCCACGCTCGACCGGCTACGGGCGCTGTATCCGCAGGGGCGCTTCGAAGTCCGACGGTTCCGCCCCAACATCGTGGTGGAGACTGCCCACGGTGAGAAGGACTTCGTCGAGAATGGTTGGATTGGGCAAATGCTAGTGATCGGGGATGCGGTTCGCCTGACCATCACTGGTCCCTGCCCGCGCTGCGTGATGACAACGCTCCCTCAGGGCGATCTCCCAAAGGATGCCGGCATCCTGCGCGCAGCCGCCCAGCACAACCGGGCTAACATTGGGGTGTATTCCTCTGTATTGCATGGTGGCATGGTCCGCCGCGGTGATTCCGTCAGGGTGGAGCGGGCGCACGCTTGGGACTAGCGCCAGTCGTGGGCGCCAACCTTGAAAGGGAGGACACTCCAGCTCGACCGACCAAATGCACACGAAACAATGCTGGCACATGCTGCTGCCGAAAGCTCAAGGGATCAACGGGGCCCTCAGACTTCTTCGGCCCGTTAAACCGATTAATCTCGAAAACGCCGCGATGTTGACTGAAAATCTGCAACTCCCGGTTTACCACTCCCTCGGAAACTACCGCTGCACCTTGCGGCTCGCCCTCTGACATTGGCCATTACTTGCCCGTGAAGCCGGCTTACCGAAAAAGTGTTCAAAAAGATGGCGCTTAATCCACCGGGAATACATCCCGTCGTTCAGAATCGAAGGAACCTGTCTCGCTGAAACGACTCTCTCAGTGGGGTTTGGTCCCTTCCCAAGACAATCAAAGTAAATGTCCCAGCCGAAAGGCTTCTTAGCTGGCAGCTTCTTCGGGCCAGACGTGAGGACTTCCCAGTGAATCGTGGGGCGTCGCGAGCTCGACTCGGTTGCGTCCACCTGCCTTGGCACGGTAAAGCGCCCCGTCGGCTCCGCGGAGGAGGCTCAATGCGTCGATGTCTTCTGCTCCGCCGGTCACGGCAACGCCGAGACTGAGTGTGGCGAGAATCTTAGCGTGGGAGAGCTCGATGGGCTCCTTATCGATCGAAGTTCGCAGCCTTTCCGCTTGCTCCATTGCCTCGTCCGTGCTGCATCCCGGAAAAATGACCAGAAACTCCTCGCCGCCATACCTCCCCACCGTATCGTAGATTCTTACGCACGAACGTATCCGCCTTGCGGTTTCGCGCAGAGCGGCGTCACCTGCCAAGTGACCGTGCGTGTCGTTGATTTTTTTGAAGTGGTCCAAGTCCGCCATGACGACAGCCAGGGAACCTTTCGTGCGCTTGGCTCGGACGAGTTCGGAGTGGAGCGCATCGAGCGCCGCCGTGCGGTTCCAAAGACTTGTAAGGGGATCGTGGCTCGCCTGGAATCGGAGTGCTTCGCGCGCGGAGATTAGGGTCTCTTGGAGGGCGAGGATGCGCCTACCCGCACGCAAACGGGCTCTTAGCTCGTTCGAGTCAAAGGGCTTGATCAGGTAATCATCCGCCCCAGCTTCGATCCCTTCAACGATGCTTTCTTTCTGGTCTTTTGCGGTTAGAAGAATAATATAGATATAACGTTCCCCTTTAACTTTCCGCAACACACGACATAACTCGACGCCGTCCATCTCGGGCATCATCCAGTCCAAGATCGCCAGCCTTGGCCCATCTTCGGCTTGAAGCGCCTGCAAAGCCGCCCGCCCGTCGCGCGTCGCGACCACATCAAATTCCCACTTTTCCAAAAAGGATTCGAGGATGCGGAGCGAGAGAGGGTCGTCTTCGGCGATTAGAATCTTCATGGCGAATCGGGCCTTTTCAATATGGCCATCGCGAGCTCGTTCGGGTTGAATCCTTCTTCAAGAGCTCGATAACCTTCTTGGGCCTCGAACAAGCCAAGTTCGCGTGCTACGGTCCCCAGCCTCAGTGGTGCTTCCGCGTCAGTGTGGCCGAAAAGTTCAAGACCGGGCTCTTTACTGGCGGAGCGGCGATTTCCAGAGATCAAAAGTCGTTTCGCGCACCCGCATTGTGGCGACAGGGAGGTGCTCCGGGGCATTCTACCGGGACCACGCTCACCACTGAAAATAGCTGAGTCGCCCGAGATCTAGACTCTGGAACAGCCGGGGGTAGACACTCGCTACAAGTCAAGAGATTTCGCCTGCGCCTGGAATGAATTCTTGCCTGGGCTCCAATGGAATACTTAGTGTAGTGCGTCGAAACTCGCGGTGCATATGATTGTCAGAGTGAGCGATGTAGCGGCGGGCTTTAGCCCGGCATGTGCCGCCCTTAAGCGCGGCGCTACAAGTACCCTTAAATGCGACGCACTACACTTGGACTCGGCAAAGCACTTCGTACGGTTCACCGTAATCAGCCGATTTGCGCACGAAGGCCTCCGCGCCACTCTCCACCGCCTTTTTTTCAGCGTCCGCAATCGAGACTTTCATGGCCGTACGTCCAGTTCGCTCAAATTAGCGATCGCCGACTTGAGACGATTGAGTTCATTTTCCAGCCGGCGGTAGGCCGGCGCGGCTTCGGCGAGATTCGCTTCGCGGCCCATCATTTCCAATTTCAGCGCTACCTCGAAGGGCGGTTGAGCGCCGATATTGCCTACGACCCCTTTGAGCGTGTGGGCGGCGCCCTCCAAGGCTTTGGCATCGCCCGACGCGACGGCCTCTCGGAGGTTTGTGAGCAACTGCGGAAGTTCTTTCAGGTACAAAGGTACGATCTCCTTCAGCAGCTCAGTGTCCCCTCCCACGCGCTCCAGGGCCTTTTTCGTGTCGAGGGACTGATCGACTTCAGTTTTCGCCGTTGGTTCCTCGCCCAAGCTGGGGGCAGCGCCCAAGTTTTCAATGGCGTCGAGCAGGTCTTCGACTTGGATGGGCTTTGCGACGTAGCCATCCATGCCGGCGGCCAGGCAGCGCTCGCGGTCACCCTTCATGGCCCGCGCGGTCATAGCAATGATGGGGAGGTGAGCGCCCGTGGCCTTCTCGCGCTCGCGGATGGCAGCAGTCGCTTCCAGTCCATCCATCTCCGGCATCTGGACGTCCATCAGAACCAGATCGAATCCCTTGAAGCCGGCCTTCTCGAGCAGGTTCAGGGCTTCGCGCCCGTGAACAGCCAACACCACCGAGTACCCGCGCTTCTCGAGGAGCCGAATTGCCAATCGCTGGTTGACGGCGTTGTCTTCCACAAGCAACACGCATAGCTTCCGCCGCCATTCGTGCAGCAAGTGGCGGGTGATGAGGGAGCGATCCTGAGTCGGTGCAGACTTGGCGCCGAACACGGTCAGGATTGCTTCGCGCAGCTCGGACTGTCGAATGGGCTTGGTCAGATAGGCGGCGACGCCCAGCTGCCGGCAGCGCGCCGCGTCCCCGCGCTGGCCTCCCGCAGTCAGCATCATAATGGTCGCGCCGGCCAGTGTGGGGTCCCGGCGGATGCGTTCGACCAGCGCGAACCCGTCCATGCCTGGCATGTGGCCGTCTGTGAGCACCAGCGGAAAGGGCTCGGCGTGGTCTCTGGCCTGTTGCAAGAGGTCCAGGGCCTCCTCGCCGCCCTCGGCTAAAGCAGGTTTCATGCGCCAGCGCGCCAGCATGTCGTCCAGGATGCGCCGGTTGGTGGCATTGTCATCGACGACCAGAACGGAAATGCCGGCCAGGCTGATCAGGTCGGTGGGCTCGGGCGGGGTGGTGGTTTTGCCGAGCGAGAAGGGGGCGGCGAAATGAAAGCCGCCGCCCTTTTTCACCGCGCTTTCCACCCAGATGCGCCCGCGCATCATGGCGACCAACTGAGCGGAGATGGTCAGGCCCAAGCCCGTGCCCCCATATTTTCGGGTGCTGGAACTGTCCGCTTGCGTGAAGGCTTCAAAGATTACATGCTGCTTTTCTGCGGGAATGCCGATCCCGGTGTCGGTCACCGCGAAGTGCAACCCGACCGCGTCTTCCAGGTGGGACTCGAGCTCGACGCGCACGATGATCTCGCCTTGGGGAGTGAACTTGATGGCGTTCCCGACTAGGTTGATGATGATCTGGCGCAAGCGGGTGGAATCGCCGATGATCTGGGGAGGCACGCCGGGGCGGATGTCGCAGGCCAGTTCCAGGCCCTTCTGCTGGCCGCGCAGCGCCAGAGTCTTGATCGTCTGTCGCCCGTCAACAGACCACCCTGCGTCTCCTTCGAGTCTTTGGTGATGATGTTGACCACGCCGTTCACGGCGTTGGCGCCCCAGACCGTGGCTCCCGGATCGCGGATGACCTCGACCCTCTCAATGTCTTGGAGGACCAGGTCTTGGGCGTCCCAGTAAACGCCCGAAAATGCCGGGTCGTAAACCGTTCGCCCATCGATGAGCACCAGCAGTTTGTTGGCGAACCGCCCGTTGAATCCTCGGGCCGTGATGGCCCAAGTGTTGGAAGTAATTTGCGCTACTTCGAGCCCCGGCACCATCCTCAGAAGGTCTGGAATATTACTCGCGCCAGAACGGCGGATTTCTTCCTGAGAGATGACATACACAGCGGCGGCGGCCTTTCCCAGCTTCTCCTGTTTTTTTGGGACGGAAGTAACCTTGATATTCATCAAGTCTTCCAGGCTGGCCTCTGAAAGATCAGACGTGGGACGGTGCTGAGCCCAAATCACCCGAACCGTGACGCCCAAAATCAAGGCTGCAATAAGGCCAGACAAATAACGCAAAAGTGGGCGGAGGCAAGCAAGGGTAGCTCGACAAAAAGCCGCCTGGCCGATCGCTCGCGAAAGAGGGAGACGGAGCGGCTTCTTCCCGGCCGCCTTCCTCAAATCCTCGGCCGACATCAGCAGCGGGGATTCTAAGGTGAATGACTCAAGTGAACCCATACATCATCTCCTCAGGCAGCGGACCCTTGCGAAGAAGGTTCAGGAAGCGCCCCGCCTCCTGCTCCCGGGACGGGTGCCGGCAGTCGCCGTGTGAGTGGCGCAAGCCTTTTCCCCGGCCTAAGCCGGTCGGATCATATTCGCTACCCCGATTTGTTTATCGGAGGAAACTTCTTCGGGCTTGAGGACTTTTCGGCGGCTTGTGGGCCGATCCACCACTTGGAGTGAATTGTTTTGCCCGAGGGCCCCTGGTCAGACGCGGCGGCAGAAATCTTGTGCGGGACAGCGGTCGCCATGGGGCTGGCCGTTTACTTTTCCAAGGAGATCCGCCACCGCATACTCATCGCGCGCCAAGCGGCGCGAACGCCCCCGCCCGTGCCGGACCTGACGCTGGCGGCGAGTAGGCAAGTCAAGTTGGAACGGCTTCAGAAGATGTGTAAGCGCAAGGTCAAGTACTTTTTCGGGTCCTTCCGGAACTCGTCCAGAAACTCCTTCAGCGATTTGGCGCTGGCGTTCAGAGTATTGAACAGGGATTGATCGGTCGAAAGCTTGCCGAGCGTTCCTTCCCCGTTGTCCATGCGCGAGGTAATGGAGTCGAGGTGCGTCACGGTGCTGTTGACGCGGTCGTAGAGGTGCGGATCGTTGACCAGCTTTCCGAGCGTTCCCTGGCCTGACTCGATTTTGTCCATCAATGCGTTGCCGCGCACAGTCAGTTTGTTCACGTTGTCGTACACGGAGGGATCGGAGATGAATTTCGCCAGGGTCCCTTTGCCGCTGCGAGCATCGGCGATAAGCTGGTTAAGCGAGTCGAGTGTTGAATTCATGCGCTGGTAGAAGGATTCGTCCGTGAGGAGCTTGCCGAGCGTCCCCTGGCCGCTTTGGATGTTCGTGACCATGCCCTGGACCTTCTGAGTGGTTTGTTCAAAGCGATTATAGAGCTCTTGGTGATAAATGAGCTCACCCAAAGTTCCTTTGCCGGAGGATATCTGGCCGGTAATGTCGTTGAGCTTGGAGCTGAGGACGCGCAGGTTCGAGATGACGTCGTTGGTATTCTGGACAATCGCCTTAATATCCGCTGTCTGCTGGCTCTTCAACTCGGCGTCGTTGGTTAGAGGCTTCTGTCCCGCTCCGCCCCGGGAGATATCAATGTAAGATTCGCCGAGCAGTCCGGCGGTGTCCTGAGATGCGATCGAGTCCTCGCGGATTTCGTTCTGATACCGCCGCGAGACGCGCAGATCGATTTCCACGGCCTTTGCAGGGTCGGCCAAGCTGGACATACGGATTCGCTGCACGTTCCCGACCGGAATCCCGGCCAGGCGCACTTCCGTGCCTTCGCGCACGCCGCCGGCGCTCGCAAAGTAAGCCCTCAGCGTGTAGCGGCGGCTGAAGACACCCACTTGGCCGCTGATGAAGAATAACGCCACGGCAAGAACCGTCAGACTACCAATCACCAGAAGGCCCACGCGCAGCTGCACCCAGGAGATCTGTTTGTGTTGAGGCATGTCTCGTCTCCGAATTGGGATTTACACCTAGCAGGTTGATGAAAATTCCCTCCGCGATGTCATTCTGAGGAGTCCCGATTCACTTTATCGGGACGACGAAGAATCTGCTAGGTTGTTGATATGTCGAAAAGCAGATCCTTCTCCCGC
>Ga0066686_10000590_pt1 | contig 13020 bp, 10 predicted proteins | sample GraSoiAngelo_135_FD_65627 | JGI IMG/M metagenome (GOLD analysis project Ga0066686, IMG submission 65627) | Grasslands soil microbial communities from the Angelo Coastal Reserve, California, USA - 14_0929_05_40cm | ecosystem: Environmental > Terrestrial > Soil > Grasslands | place: USA...
GCCCCGTACTTCGTGCGCGTGAAGATCAGCGTCTGGCCGGCGGGCTTGGCTTTGAGAATCGAGGCGAGCGCGCCGCGCTTTTGCAGCTTGTCCACGGCGACGATGACGTGCTCGATGCCATCGGCCGCCTGCGCGCGCCGGCCGATTTCAACCGACGCATGGCCGTTCAGCGCGCGGCGCGCGAGCGCGTCCACCTCGAGCGATATGGTCGCGGAGAAGAGCATGGTCTGCCGCTCTTCGGGCAGCGCGTTCAAGATGCGCTTGACGTCCGGCGCGAATCCCATGTCGAGCATGCGGTCGGCCTCGTCGAGCACCAGCACCTCGAGCTTGGAGAAATCCGCATGGCCGCGCTCCATGTGGTCGAGCAGCCGGCCCGGCGTCGCCACGACGACGTCCACGCCGTGCTTCAGCGCGCGCGTCTGCGGCTCCATCCCGACGCCACCATAAACCGCGGCGCCCTTGAGATGGGTGTGCCGTCCGTAGGCGCGGATGCTCGCGGCGACCTGCTCGGCGAGCTCGCGCGTCGGCACGAGAATCAACGCGCGCAGCACGCCGCGCTTCCCTGCCGACAAGCGTTGCAGGATCGGCAATACGAACGCGGCCGTCTTGCCGGTGCCGGTCTGCGCGGAGCCGATGAGATCGCGGCCCGCCAGCGCCAGCGGAATCGCTTCGGACTGGATGGGGGTGGGGTGCGCGTAGCCTTCATCGGCGACCGCGCGCACGAGTTCGGGCGCTAGGCCCAGTGATGCAAATGGCATGCTTACTCCTAGACGTCTAGACGTCGAGACGTCTAGCCGTAACTCACACGCGCGTCGCGAGATGACCCAATGTCATCCCGACATCGACGCTGCTTCAGTTGTTGAACCTGGGGGATGAGACCGTGCGTGTGTTCAGCGACGGAGTCCCTGAGCGGGACTGTCCTTGAGGGATGCCAGCTCGCGGTTCCTTGCGAGAGGAAAGGTAACTAGAAGTGCTTGGTAAACCAAGGCCTGTCCTAGCGAAGCGTCTCAGCCGCCTTGCCGGGTTCAGTCCCCCACCACCACATGCGGGGTAGCTGCCGCTGCCGCGGCCACACCTCATTCAAGGTTTCACCCTCATACAACCTGCCATTCTTCATCACATATCGGACCGTATTCGTGTTGTGTATATCCTCGAGCGGATTCGCGTCGAGTACGATCAGATCGGCCAATTTGCCCGGCTCCAGCGAGCCCAGATCCTGCTCCATGCCGATCGCGTTCGCGCCGTGAATCGTGGCGACGCGGAGCACGTCGTGATTCGACATCCCGCCGGCCGCCATCGCCCACAACTCCCAATGATCGCCCAGCCCGTCCATCTGGCCGTGGCCGCCGAGGCCGATGTGACCACCGGCCTGGAGGATGGCATTCGCCGATGCCGCGATCCGTGGAAACACGTATTCGCTCTCCCGGAACCACGGGCGGCGCTCGGCGCGCTGATCGATTTCATCGTGCGGCATGAAGCGCCGCACCTTCGCGTTGTCGTGAATGTCGTAACGTTCGTAGAAGAAGTTCTCGCTCCATGGACCGCCGTAGGATACGAGCAGCGTCGGCGTGTATGTGATGCCCGACTGCGCGACCAGCTGCACCGCGTCCTTGTACAGCGGCATGATCGGATAGCTGTGCTCCGATCCGGGGTAGCCGTCGATGACCGCCGTCAGATTCATCTTGAAGTCGAGCCCGCCTTCGATCGTCGGCATCAGCCCGAGCTCTTTCGCCGCCATGATGACCCACTGTCGCTGCTTGCGATTGCCCGTCATGTACATCTTGATCGTATGGATGCGGTAGAAGTCGCTGTAGCGCCGCAGCGCCTGGCGCGTGTCCTCGAGACTCTTGAAATCCTCGGACCAGAACACACCCGGGCCGGTATGGAAGATGCGCGGGCCGAGAATCTCTCCCGTTTCGACGAGATCGGCGTACGTCAGGACGTCGGTCGTGGATGTCTGTGGATCGCGCGTCGTGGTCACGCCCCACGCCAGGTTGGCGAGATACTTCCAGACCTGCGTCTCGTGGATGCCCCACGTCGGCCAGGGGTGCGCATGCACGTCCACAAAGCCCGGAATGATCGTCTTTCCTGTGACGTCGATGACGCGCGCGCCGGCGGGGGCATTGCCCCCCCCCCGTGCTCCGACCGACACGATGCGATTGTCCGTGACGACGAGATCACCGTTGTCGATCACCTCGTCGCCCTTCATCGAGATGATGCGTGCGCCGCGCAGCACCACCGTGCCGCGCGGAACGTCGCGGGGTACGCGGATCGTGACGTCCACGCGCGCCGGCTCGTACGCCGGTTGCTTGGACAGCGAATCGGAACGCGAGCGCAGCCGTTTCTGCACCGAGTCGGCGAGCGCTTTGAAGGCGTCGGTCTTCAGCGAGTCGGCGCGGATCGAATCGGTGCGGGCTTTGATCTTATCCATCGAGTCGGCAACGACGGGATCCCACTTCAGGAACGAGCGGCCGATGGACCAGAACGCCTGACGGCCGTCGTTCGTCCAGCCGACGAAGTCACCACCGATCATTGTCAACCGCTTGACCGGGAACGCCGCTGAGGAAGGGTCCGACACGTTCACGACCGGCGTCTGGCCGCCGATGAGCGGCAGCGTGACGAGGTAGACGTAGTTTCCGACCAGTGCCAACACTCGATCGGAATCGGGACTGATGATGATCTCCCCCGCCGGGTTAGCCTCCGCACCCGGCGTCGGCGAGGTGTAGCCCGTAACCCGAATGTGAGCCCGCCGGTCGGTGCCGTCGTAGCGCATCGAGACCAAGCCTTCGGGCCCTTCATAGATGTAGATGCGGTTGGGATCACGGCTGAAATGCGGCCGCCCCCAGGCGTTGATCGGCGAAATTCGCGTGGCTGCTCCACCCGCCGCCGGTACCCAGACGATCTCGTAGCCCGGCCCAAAGTGCTCCTCCGTCCGCGGCGCACGTGGGCCTTTGACGACCACGATCCGCGCGCCATCGGGCGACCACACAGGCGTGTCGTAGAACGCGCTGTCAGCGGTGAGACGCACGGGGCGGCTGCGGCCGTCGGGTTTGATCTTGTTGAGCGTCCCGCCCGCATCGGTCCACGTCACGTAGGCGAGCCACTGTCCGTCTGGCGACCACGCCGGGACTTGCTCCTTCACACTGTCATTGGTCAGGCGGCGCGGCGTGCCGTTGGGCAGATCCATCACGTACAGCCGATCGAGCGCGCTGAACGCGAGCCGCTTCCCATCGGGCGAAGGCGAGGCGTCGCGAATCTGACGCACGAGCACGCTGCCCGTGTCCACCCGGATCGGGAGATGCACCATCGGTCCCAGCTGCTGGTCGACCTTCGCCGTGAACGGAATGTCGGTCACCTGCCCGGAGGGCACTGCGACGCGGTGAATCTTGCCGCCGTACGACACGATGATGGCCTGATTGTCGGGCGTGAACGAATACCCAGGGTACAGGTCGCGCGTGAAGCGCGATTCCTGATCGTCGCGGGTCACCGGATAGACGAGCCACTTCTCGTCACCGCTGGCGAGATTGCGCAGCCGCAGCCCCGTTTCGGCGTCGTAGCGGGTCGCATACACAAGCCACTTGCCGTCCGACGAGAGCACGGGCCGCATCGCGCTGCCGTACATGTCGGTCTGGGTGAAGAGGCGGCCGGTTTGGCGATCGTAAATCGCGAGCTGCCAAAGCGGATAGTCGAGGTTGTACCCGAACCCGCCGCGGTGGCGAGAGACCCAAATGTAGCGGGGATCCCTCCCGAAGGCGGCGCCGAGCGTGTTCATCGGCGGGGGCATGTTCGGGCCGGTCTGCACGCGCAGCATTGCGGCGCCGGAGCCACCGTCCTTGTGAATCAGCCACAGCTCATAGGTGCTGCCGAGGAAGCCACTCGTTCGAGAAACGACGATGTAGCTGCCGTCCGGAGTCCAGTCGGGAGACGCATAGAGGTTGGTCGCGCCCTTCGTCAAAGCCTTCGGATGCGATCCATCGGGATCGCACAGCCAGACGTTCTCGGCGCCGCTGCGGTCGGACAGAAACACGATGCGTCTGCCGTCGGGTGACCAGCGCGGCTGCGAATCGAACCCCGGCCCCGAGGTGATCCGCGCCGCTGTGCCACCGCCGACCGGCAACGTGTAGAGATCGCCGAGCAGCTCGAAGACGATCGTCTTGCCGTCGGGCGAAACGTCGAGCGACATCCACGTCGCTTCCGACGTCTCGAAACTCACGGTGCGCGCCATTTTCAACGGCAGTGAGTCGAGTTTGACCTGGGTGGTGTCGCGCTTCGTCGAGTCGGGTGGAGGTGGTGGAGGCTGCTGAACGGCGAGGAATGCGGCGACAACAAGGGAAAGCATGGACGCTCCGGACGGAAGAACGACGGCGTGCGGGGACGGCTGGAACTTAAAACGGACGGTAAAGGACGGTAAGAGACGGTAAAAAAAAACGATGGTAAGGGTTTTGCCCTTACCGTCCCTTACCGTCCTTTACCGTCCCTTACCGTCAGATGCTCAGTGCACGCACCTGCCGCGGCGCCGGATCCTGCGACCGCAGCACGATCCGCATCGCATGGGTATCGTAGTCGATGTCCCAGCCGGCAATGCGAGGCCGCACGAACTCCGCGCCGTCACCCGGCGTCAGCCCTTCGGGCGTCGCATCGAGGAACTCCATCAGCTTCATGCGCCACTCGAGATAGCTGCAGCCTTCACGGCTCGCCGCGATGCGAATACCCACATCATCGTCGAGCTGGCGCCGCACAAAGCCCTGGGCGACCTCCAGCAATCGCCCGACAATGACCCGCTCGAGGGTCACGCCGTCTTTGCGGCCGAGCCGGCGCGCGAGCACGCGGGCTTTGGCGGGATCGAGACAGAGCTCCAGGAACTGCTGCCGGATCTCCGGATGCGGCCGGCGCTTGCTCTTCGTCTCGCCGTCCCGCTCCGCCTTGGCGCAGGTCGGGAGGTCGTTGCGGTGCAGCTTGAGGAACTTGGTCATCGGTGCGTAGACGTCCATGCGGCCAGGGGCCGGGGGACGCCGCCGTCCGGCGACGAGGTCACTGATATAGATCTCAGACACCTGAACCGCATCCGCCAGCTCGCGCGGGGTGCGCTTCAGCTCACGCAACCGGCGCCGTACCAATTCTCCGACTTTGACGGGGCGCTTCAGGGGGAGGGCTGCCGCCATGTATGCTCCTTTGAGCTTGTTTAGCTGTTTTGGGGTCGAGCAATATCGCTAAATCGAGGTCAAAACGGTAGTTCCTCTTGCAGTCCGACTGCATTCCATGATACAATTGTATCATCATATGGATTCAATTGTCTCCAAGATCATTCGCCAGGGCGGCGCCGTCTGGCGAGCGCTCATCGGACGTCCGCCCTCGCTGGCGTCGGCCACAAGTGGAGTCCGCGTCCTTCCAGCCTACGCTGCCCTCGCCTGCTATCGCGTTGGCGTTACCGACCTCGAGCCGCGTCTTCGGTTGCTGGTCATGCAACTCGCCGCCGAGCGCTCCCGCTGTCGCTGGTGCATCGAGCGAGGGCGGCATCTGTGGCGTGAGGCGCAACTGTCGATCGCTGAGCTGCGCGCCCTCACTCGCTATGAGACGAGCTCACTGTTCTCGGCTCGGGAGCGCGCCGCGCTGCGATTTACCGACGCGGTGACGCGCTACACCGACGCCATGCCGCTGGAGCCGCTGACCCGGGCTCGCCAATACTTGAGCGAGCCGGAAATCGCCGCCGTGACGGCCGCGGTTGCCGAGCAGCATTTCTTCAATCCGATCACGGGTGCGCTGGGGGGGGGCGGGGGCGGCGGGGGGGGGGGCGCCGACGTCGCGCCATGGGGCGCGCCCATCGGCTCCTCCCTCAGGAGTCTGTGGCTGTGAAGGAAGGCCTCCCCCGTTGGCTCCTCCTCATCCACCAGCTTCCGCCCAAGCCGGACTACTTCCGCGTCAAGATCTGGCGCCGACTCCAGGGGATCGGCGCGGTCGCCATCAAGAACTCGGTCTATGCCTTGCCCTTCAGCGCTCAGGCCGTCGAGGACTTTCAATGGCTGCGCAAGGAGATCACGGCGGGCGGCGGTGAAGCCTCGGTGTGCCGGGCGGTATTCGTCGATGGCCTCACCGATCCACAGATCGAAGGCCTGTTTCGGGCGGCACGGGACGCGGAGTACGCGCAGGTGACGCGTGCCGCCGAGCAGGTCGAATCCCCGATCGACGCCGCGCGACTGGAGCGCCGGCTCCGCGACGTCACGGCGCTCGATCATTTCGGCGCGACAGGACGCAAGACGGCGGAGGCGGCCGTGGCAAAACTCAAAGGAAAGCGGCACCAGGTACGGCCCAAGACGCGGCGCATCTGGGTGACGCGGCCGGACGTGCATGTCGACCGGATCGCGAGCGCCTGGCTGATCAAGCGGTTCATCGATCCCAAGGCTCGCTTCGTCTTCGGGGAAACCCGCGAGGACGCGGTGAGCTTCGACATGTTCGAAGGCGACTACACGCACGAAGGCGATCGTTGCACCTTCGAAACCCTGCTGCAGCGCTTCGGGCTGGAAACGGACGACGCGCTCCGGACCATCGGGGAAATGGTGCACGACCTGGACAACAAGGACGGCAAATTCGGGCGGGCGGAGACGCCGGGGTTCGAGCGGCTGATCGCCGGCATCGTGAAACGCCATGCGCGCGACGAGGCGCGCATCGAGCGGGGAGCGGAGCTGCTCAACGACCTCTACGAATCAATGCGGCCGTCCCCACCAGGGCGATCAGCGCAAAGCTGAACCACTGCACGGCATACGACAGGTGCGGGCCATCGTCGAATGCCGGCGGCGGCCAGCGACGCGGCAGGCCGTGCGCCGGTTCCGGCGGGTCGAGTTGCACGATAATCGGAAGGAATCCGGCGGGATTCACGTCGCCCCGTCCCCGCGGTGGAACGAACGCGATTCCTGTCACCGTCGCGGTATCGCCTTCCCGATAGGGCGCGTGATCGACGTGGAACGCATCGGGGGAAGGCACCCAGCCGCGATCGACCAGCACAGCGGGTCCACCGGCCAGTCGCAACGGCGTGATGAGGGCGACGCCAGGCGTTCCCTCAAAGCTGCGCCCGGGCCAAGCGCGCTCAGCCGTGTAGTCGTACACGCCGCGGGCAACGACACGCCGCTGCCGCAACGAATCGACCGCCACCTCGTCGCGTAGCTCGATCGGCGGCAAGGCCAAGCGCGCAGCCAGGGCGGCGTTGCGAGCCCGGCGCTGTGTGAGACGATCGAGCTGCCACACGCCGGCTCTCACGCACAGCGCGGCAACGAGGGCGGCGATCGCAACCAGGCCTACGTCGCGCCGTTGCATAGCGCCAGTTTTTCGGCGCGGGAGAGGCGGCGGATCGCAGCCTCCCGTCTCAATGCGGCACCGCGACCGCGCACCACTTCCCGATAGGCCAGACGGACCGGCCGGCGCGAGCGCGTGTAGGCACTCGCCTTGCCGCTCTGATGCGACGCGAGACGCTGGGAGAGATCATTCGTGATGCCGGTGTAGAGCGAGCCATCGCCGCAGCGCAGGAGATAGACCATCCAGGGCACGGGTCCAAGCTAGCGAGCCCGACTACGCCGCGCCATTTTGCCGGCCGTGAAACGCATCCTCGCGTGGTGCCTGTTCGATTTCGCCAACTCCGCGTATTCAGCGGTCATCGTCGTCGCCGTCTTCAGCGTCTACTACGCCACGCACATCGTCGGGAATGCGCACGGCCTCGGCGATCTGTGGTGGGGGCGCGCGATCTCGGCCTCGCTGCTGCTGGTCGTGCTGACCGGCCCGGTGCTCGGCGCGTTCGCCGACCGCGCGGGATGGCGCAAGCGGTTGTTCATCGCCTTCACGGCGTTGTGCATCGGCTGCATCGCGCTGTTCACGACGCTCGTGCCGGGCATGGTGCTGCAGGGATTTGCCCTGATCGCGCTCGCGAACTTCGCATTCGAAAGCTCGCAGATCTACTATAACGCGTATCTGCCGGACATCGCGCCCGGCGATCGGCTCGGGACGGTGTCCGGCCTCGGGTTTGCGATCGGATACCTCGGCTCCATCATCGGCCTGGTCGTCGCGTTACCGCTCGTCAACGCCCGGCAATTCAATCTGCTGTGGCTGCTCGTCGCCGCCTTCTTTGCGGTATTCTCCGTGCCCGCGTTCCTCGCGCTGCCGGCGGATCGGCCCCAGCCCGAAAAACGCGTCAACCTCCGCGCCATCGTCCGGGACGTGATCGGCAATCCGCCGCTGCGGCGGTTTTTCCTGGCGTACTTTCTGTATTTCGACGGCGTGGAAACGACGATCGTATTCTCCGGCATCTTCGCCGCGACCACGCTCAAGTTCACGACTCCCGAGGTGATCAAGCTGTTCCTCGCCGTGCAATTCTCCGCGCTCGCGGGGGCGTTGCTGCTGGCGCGGCCTACCGACCGCTGGGGTGCGAAACAGGTGATCACGTTGACGCTGCTGCTGTGGGTCGCGGTGTCCATCGGCGCCTACTTCGCGCAGACGAAGTCAACGTTCTTCGCGGTCGCGGTCACAGCCGGACTGGGACTCGGCTCCATTCAGGCGGCGAGCCGCGCGCTGATGGCGGCGCTCATTCCGCCCGGTAAGGAGTCGGAGCTGTTCGGATTCTATGCGTTGTGCGGAAAATCGTCTTCGATACTCGGACCCCTGGTCTTCGGCGCGGTGTCCTATCTGGCCGGCAGCCAACGCGCCGCGGTCGCCGCCGTCGGCGTGTTCTTTGTCGCGGGCCTGCTGCTGTTGCAGCGCGTCAGACCAGCTTTGCCTGCATCGTAATCTCGACATTGCTCTGCAGCGCCTTCGAGACGGGACAATTCTTCTTGGCGCCCTCGGCGGCTTGCTGGAACGCCGCCTGATCGATCCCTTCGACCTTGCCGCGCACATCGAGCACGCTGCGCGTGATTTTCGGCGCGCCGTCCACCGTCTCGATCGTGACCGCCGCGCGCGTTTCGATGCGTTCCGCGGGATGACCCGCTTTCTCGAGGCCGGCCGAGAGCGCCATGCTGAAGCAGCCCGCGTGCGCAGCGGCGAGCAGCTCCTCAGGATTCGACCCCTTCTTTCCCTCGAAGCGCGTCCCGAAACTGAAGGATCCGCTGAAAGCCCCGCTCTGCGCCTTGAAGCTGCCCTTGCCGTCCCTGAGCTTGCCTTCCCAAACAGCTACGGCGTTACTGGTCGCCATCGGCTCGGTCCTGGATGAGGGAACCGGGAATCTGGCGAGACGCCGTGCGGTTCGCTACGCTTCCTGACCCCGTCTGGAGCTCGTCCAATGGCGACCAAGAAGACCAAGTCCAAGAAGGCTCGTCCTCGGCCCCGCGCCAAGGCCCGGCAGCGTCCCGGGGCCCGTAGCCAACCGGAAACGCTCCGGCTGCGCGAGGTCACTCCGTCGTTCACCGCCACGGACCTGCAACGCAGCATCGCGTTCTACCGCGACGTGCTCGGATTCGTGGTGGGCGAGGAATGGCGCGAGGACGGTGCGTTGCTGGGCTGCGAAATGCGCGCCGGGTCGGTGACGTTCATGCTGAACCAGGACGACTTCGCGAAAGGGCGTGACCGGCAAAAAGGCGTCGGGTCGCGGCTGCGGTGCCAGACCGCGCAGGACCTCGACCGGCTCGCCGCGGAGGTGAAAGCGCGGGGCGGCGCCCTCGATCAGGAGCCGCAGCTGATGGCCTGGGGCGAGCGCCAGTTCATGATCACGGACCCCGATGGCTTCAAGCTGACGTTCGTACAAACGACTTGACGCTGTCGCCCGCCGCGCAACGCGTGCTGCGGGCCGTCACCGCGACCCTCGTCGCAGACAGCACCGCCGATCTCGCCCAACGGGTGGCGAGCAAGATTGCGTCGTTGCCACGCCCGGCCGACCGAGCGGAGCTGGATCTGCTGCTCCGCCTGCTCGACTTCCGCGTCGTGAATCTGCTCCTCAGCGGCATTCCCCAACCATTCACGCGCATGTCGCCGGTGCAACGCGAACGGTGCCTGCGTGGCTGGGCGAGGAGCCGCATGCCGCAGCGCCGCAAAGCATTTCAGGCGTTGAAACGGCTGACGACCGTCACGCATTACACGACGCCCGGAACGGCCCACGCCATCGGCTATCCGGGTCCGCTGGGCCCACCACCCAGGACCCCAAAGCCGATACGGCCGGTCGTCATCACCACAGACACGACGCTCAATTGCGACGCCGTCATCGTCGGCTCCGGCGCGGGCGGCGGGGTCGTGGCCGCTGAGCTCGCGGCCGCCGGCAAGGACGTGATCGTCCTGGAAAAAGGCGGCTATCGCAACGAGGCCGATTTCACGCATCAGGAGGGCGAGGCACTCGCGACCATGTACGACGCCGGCGGTTTGCTGGCGACGCGCGACCTGGGGCTGGTGATCCTTCAGGGCGCGACGCTGGGCGGCGGCACCGTCATCAACTACACCACCAGTTTCCCCACGCCCGACGCGGTGCGCCACGAATGGGCGCGCGAACACGGCCTCCCGCACTTCGAATCCGCCGAGTATGCGCGCTCACTCGATGCCGTCGCGCAACGGCTCGGCGTCAACACCGATCACGCCAAGCCCTCGGGGCGCGACCGCGTGCTGATTCGAGGCCTGGAGCAGCTCGGTTGGCATCACGCTTTGCTGCCGCGTGACGTGCGCGGCTGCACGCAGGACGATGCGTGCGGCTACTGCGGATTCGGGTGCCGCCGCAGCGCCAAGCAATCGACCTTGATTACGTACCTGCAAGATGCGGCCGCGCGCGGCGCGCGCATCGTGGTGGACTGCGACGTGCGTTGCGTCATCATTGAGCGCGGGACGGCGAGCGGGGTTGCGGCGCGCGTCGGCAAGCACGTGGTGAGCGTGCGCGCGAAAGCCGTGATCCTCGCCGCCGGCTCAGTGAATTCGCCCGCCCTGCTGCTCCGCTCGGGCGTGCGGCTTCCGGCCCTGGGCCGCCACCTGGCGCTGCATCCGGCGACGGCGGTGCTCGCCGACATGGAGGAAGTGGTGCGGCCGTGGACCGGCACCGTCCAGGCGCATTACTCGGATCAGTTCGCCGACCTGGACGCGGGCTACGGTTTCAAGTTCGAGACCGCACCGATTCATCCCTCCCTGCAGGCGCTCGCGGCACCGTGGGAGTCGGCGGTCCAGCATCGCGAACGGATGGCCCGGCTGCCCCACACCGCGCTCGTCGGCATTCTGTTACGAGACCGTTTTGGGGGGGGGCAGGTCAGCGTGGATCGCGACGGCGCCGCGGTCGTCGATTATCGCCTCTCGCGCTACGACCGCGCGCATTTGTGGCGCGCCATCGCCGGAGGGGCGGAGCTGCTCGAGGCCGCGGGTGCACGCGAGATCTGGCTGCCGCTCGCTCGCGCCGTCAACTACCGGCCCAGCGGCCGAGGCGCGCGCGAGGACTGGCTGGCGCGGGTCCACGCGGCGGGCTGGGGCCCGAACGAGCTGCTGCTCGTCACCTTCCATCAGATGGCGTCCTGCCGCATGGGCGCGAGCGCCAAGACGTCGGTCGTGGATGCCGAACACCGCGTCTGGGGTATACGAGGCCTGTACGTCGCCGACGCGAGTACTTTCCCCAGTGCTTCCGGCGTCAATCCGATGCTGACCATCATGGCCATTGCGCATCGGGCCGCGGGAATAATTGCGTGACCAGGAGAACCGCATGCTCGTTCTGCTGACCGTGACGGCGTTGGCGCTCCAGCAGTCCGTTGCCGACTCCTCTCCGTTCCGCCCGCTGCCACTGCCCGGTGCCACGCCCATCCGCAGCGCCGCGGGCGCGCCCGGGCCGCGCTACTGGCAGCAGCGGGCCGACTACACGCTCGAGGCAACGCTCGACACGGGGAGCAACGTGCTCCGCGGCCGGGGACGGATCGACTACGTCAATCGCTCGCCCGAGACACTCTCGTTCGTGTGGGTGCAGCTCGATCAGAACCTGTTCGCCCCGGGGTCGATCTCGGCGGTGCTGAACCAACCACCGCTGCTGTTCGCCGGCGGCGTCGTGTTCGATTTCAGCGGCAAGGGGTTCGTCGGCGGGATCACGATCGATCGCTTCGCGGCGGGGGGGCGGCCACTGGCGACCAAGGTCTTCGGCACGATGATGCGCGTCGCGTTGCCGCGGCCGCTCGCGCCCGATCGCGGCATCACGTTCGACGTCGCCTGGCACTTTCCGATCCCGCCGTACGGGGGCGGCCGGATGGGGCGCGTCGGCTCACGCTTCTACGAGATCGGCCAATGGTACCCGCGTTTGGCGGTGTACGACGACGTGCATGGCTGGAATACCCTGCCCTTTCTTGGCGCGGGCGAGTTCTACCTCGAGTTCGGCGACTTCGATGTGAGCCTCACGGCGCCGGCCGGATTCCTCGTCACCGCGACGGGGACCCTCGCCAATCCCAGCGCGATTCGTACGGCGCAAGAGCGCGCCCGCCTGGCGCGCGCCTTCACGTCTCCCGGACAGGTCGTCTCGGTCATCACACGACCGGAAGCCGTCGCGAATGCCACCCGTCGCGTATCGGGCACACGCACGTGGCGCTTCACCGCGAGCGGCGTGCGCGATTTCGCCTGGGCGGCGGGCGCGGGTCTGCGCTGGGATGCGAGCACGGTGAACGGCATTCTCGTGCAGACGTTCTATCACCCCGACGCCACGCCATGGGAAGAAGCGAACGCGATGGTGCGGTTCGCGCTCAAGCATTTCTCCGGCGCGCTCGGCGAGTATCCCTGGCCACAGGTCTCCGCGGTCGAGGGGCTGATCGAAGGGATGGAGTACCCGATGGTGATCTTCTGTCCATCGCTCCAAAAGCGCGAAGACCAGTATTGGGTGCTGATGCACGAGCTCGGCCACCAGTGGTTCCCGATGCAGGTCGGCTCGGACGAACGGCGCTACCCGTGGATGGATGAAGGCTTCAATACCTTCGCCGACTACGACGCGGCCGAGGCGTTCTTCAAAGGCACCGCGTATGGCGACACCGTGCGTCGCGAGCTGCTCAGTGCGTATGCCGCTACCGCGACGCCGGGCAGCGAGCAGCCGATGATCACCAAGCCCGACGA
>Ga0066686_10000596_pt1 | contig 12995 bp, 10 predicted proteins | sample GraSoiAngelo_135_FD_65627 | JGI IMG/M metagenome (GOLD analysis project Ga0066686, IMG submission 65627) | Grasslands soil microbial communities from the Angelo Coastal Reserve, California, USA - 14_0929_05_40cm | ecosystem: Environmental > Terrestrial > Soil > Grasslands | place: USA...
ATCTGAGGCGACGGCGGGAATCGAACCCGCGATGAAGGTTTTGCAGACCTCTGCCTTACCACTTGGCTACGTCGCCTGGGAGCCACAGGAGCGAGCTTGCTCGCTCAGTGTGGCGACGACGGCGACGAGGCGCGAAGCGCCGTACGTCGCCGCTTAGTACGAAAGTCTAACGATTCGAGGGCGCTAACACTCTTCTGACAATCAGTACACCGATCCAATACGGTCGGGGGAACCTCAACTCCCTCAGGCGCGATATACCAAGCGCATGAACGAGCAGCCGACGACCGCGAAGCCCGCCAAGACCCTCCGAAAGACACCTCTGGGCATCCGCCGCCGGCACGTCCTCGTCGGCGCGGGCGCCGCGGCCGGCGGGCTCGCGATCACGCGAGCGCTGGGACTCCACCACCTCGGCGACCTCCCGACGATCGCTCTGCCCGGTCAGACGCAGTCGCCGGCCCCAACCGGCGTCGATTGGGTCTCGCCGCTCGACAAGCCGGAGGCGCAGGTCGCGCATCTCCTGCGTCGCGCGACGTTCGGTGCCACCCCGAGCGAGTACGAGCAGTCAGTCAAGGACGGATTCAAGAAGGCCGTCGACCGGCTCATCGAGACGCCCATCGCCGAGCCTCCGCCGCTTGCCGGCGCGGACGACGCGACGCAAGAGAAGCCGATCAGGCCTCAGGAGCTGATCAGCTGGTGGCTCGACTGGATGTTGCGATCGCCCACGCCGTTCGGCGAGCGCATGACCTTCTTCTGGCACGGCCACTTCACCAGCGACTTCCGCAAGGTGAATCTTCAGACGCCGTACATCTACTGGCAGAACCTGACCTGGCGGCGGATGGCGCTCGGCAACTTCTACGGCATGCTCTATCAGGTCACGATCGATCCGGGCATGCTCCGCTACCTCGACCTGGGCACGTCAACCGGTCGCGCGCCGAACGAGAACTACAGCCGTGAGCTCATGGAGCTCTTCACCATGGGCGTCGGCACCTTCACCGAGGACGACGTCCGCAACGGCGCGAAGGCGCTTGCCGGATGGCGCGAGCCGCTCACGCAGGCGATGTACGACGCGCAGGTTAAGCGTGCGATGGAGCAGGGCCGCCAAGTACCAAAGAACCTGAAGGTCGACGACGTCAAGACCGGGGTCTTCGAGCAGCAGCGCGCGTACGTCGGCGGCGTGAAGTTCCTCGGACTGGTCAAGCAGTGGGACACCAAGGGCGTTCTCGAGCAGATCCTCGCGCAGGACGCCGTCGCGCCGTTCATCGTGACGAAGATCCTCCGCGAGTTCGTCACCGACCAGCCGTCCGACGCCTATGTGAAGCGCCTCGCCGACGGCTTCCGCAAGTCCCGGTACGACGTGAAGAACCTCATGCGCGACGTCTTCATGAGCCCCGAGTTCCTCGCGCCGGCGAGCTACCGCGCGCTCGTGAAGAGCCCGACGGAGCTCATGGTGCACATGGCCCGCGCGCTCGAGACGCCGGCGCTCGCGAAAGCCATCGGCGTCGCCGGCCAGGGCATGGGTCAGCTGCTCTTCGATCCGCCCGAGGTCGGCGGCTGGCCATCGAACGCCAGCTGGATCTCGAGCAACAACGTGCTCGAGCGGGTGAACTTCGCGCAGGTGACGCTCACCGGGATGCCGAAGATCCCGCCGTTCAAGGACGCGCACGTGACGCATCTCGATGGCGTCGTGAGCCCGGCGACCGCGCAGCTCCTCAACTCGTCTCCAGACGATGCGACGCGCTGGCTGATCCTCCTCGCCTCGCCGGAATTTCAGCTGAAATAGGTGCAGCGATGAAAGAGCTCGGAGGCACGAACGGACTTTCGCGCAGGGACTTCCTGCGGAATGGACTCGTCTTCGGCGTCGGCGCGCAGGCGCTCGCCTCGGGCTACGCCGCCGTGCCCGACGTCTTCGCGCGCGCCGTGCTGTCGGCGAAGTCGGCGCAGGTCCAGAACGACAAGGTGCTCGTGATGATCCAGCTCGGCGGCGGGAACGACGGCCTGCAGACGGTCATCCCGATCGGGAGCTCCCAGTACCGCGACTTCCGTCCGCAGCTCTCCGCCGCGGCGGCGAAGGCACAGCCCATCAATAAGGACATCGGCCTGCACGAGAACCTCAAGGGGCTCAAGAAGCTCTACGACGAGGGGAAGGTGGCGATCGTCCAGGGCGTCGGTTACCCAAAGCCCTCGTTCTCGCACTTCGACTCGATCCGCGTCTGGGAAACCGCCGACCCGGACCGCCGCCAGCAGGACGGCTGGCTCGGCGCGGCGATCGCCAAGAACTACGACTCGCTCGGCCACCCACTCGTTGGCTGCGCCTGCGGGACGACGAGCGTGCCCGGCATGCTTCGCGACCTGCAGGCCACGCTCACCGTCGTCGACGACGCGAAGACGTTCGGCTTCCAGGGCGGCCAGAACGTCGAGAACGTGATGGGTACGCTCTACAAGAGCACGCCGGGCATCTACGGCGCGCTCTTCGACACCGCGATGACCACGGCGCGCGACACCGTCGCGCAACTGCGGACATCCGCTGCGAAGTACACGCCGAAGGGCAACTACAGCGACAAGGTCAATCTCGTGTACTCGAGCAAGAACCAGCTCGCGGCGGCGCTCCAGCTTGCCGCGGAGCTCATCGTCACCGGCACAGGGGTGAAGGTCCTCCACGTAACGCTCGGCGGCTTCGACACGCACTACACCGAGCTCAACAGGCACGACTCGCTTATGAACTACCTCGACGCGGCGATCAGCGCGTTCCAGGACGACCTCTCCGGGTACGGCATGGCCGACCGCGTGATGATCGCGACGTGGTCCGAGTTCGGCCGCCGGCCGAAGGAGAACGCGAGCGGCGGCACCGACCACGGGACCGCCTCGCCGGTCTTCCTCATCGGCGAGGGCGTGAAGGGGGGCGTCTACGGCGAGACGCCAAACCTCGCGAAGCTCGACCAGGGCGGGAACCTTAGCTACTCGGTCGACTTCCGCGCCGTGTACCAGGAGATCCTGACCTCGCACCTCGCCGTCGACGCCAAGGAGCTCCTCGGCCAGAGCTTCGACCGCGTGCCGTTCGTGAAGACGCAGGCCTAGCGCACATGTCCGCCTTCGCGCTCAAGCTCGGGTCGCTCATCACAACGCTGCTCGTGCTCGCGGCCTCCTACGCTTACACCACCGCGCACGCGAAGAACGTGGCCGCGCCGCTGCAGCCCCCGGTCGCGGCCGAGACCCCAGGGGGTCCGAGGGGGACCGCGTACCCCTCGCCTCTTCCATCGCTTGTGGGGACGCGACGCGGAAATCCGCCACGACCAACTTCGTCGCCCGCGCCGCTCATCAACCTGCTACCCGGCGTTCACGCCACGGCGCTGCCGCAGGTGACGTTCACGCACGTTTCGTAGCGGGATTCAGCGCACCCCGAATTCGCGGAGCAAGAGCCGGCCGTAGCGCTCGGCCACGGCCTCGTTGAAGTACGACCCGTGCCGCCGCCGCTGCACGTGGTGGCCGAGCTCGTGCGCGAAGCTCGAGAGCGGATCCTCGCGATCGTCGCGGAGCTGGTCGGCGTCGAAGTCCGCGGCCTGACACGTGCAGGGCACCCACACCCGAATGAGGCCGGGCTCATAGTCGGCGAGCACCATGCCGTCCTGCACACCCGTCCGCTCGGCCTTCCGCTGGGCGCCGCCGGGGCGGCCGCCTACGCCGTAGCCATAGACCGCGAGCGTTCCCTTGAAGCCCGCGCGCCGGGCGAGGCGCTGCCAAAAACGGGCGCTCCCAGGAAGACGCTCCTTGCCGCAATACCTCGAGATGCGCACGATGCACCCGTGAAGCACGCCCCGTACCGATGTCGGCGGAACGGGCCTCCTGCGATGGCGGATTGGCGCTCGGTCGGCCGGCTAAGGAGAATGCCGCCGTGATACCCGTCGGCGACCAGGACACCTCCGGCCGGACGGGCATCCCCTACGTCAACATCGCGATCATCGCGATCAACGTGCTCGTCTTCCTCTACCAGCTGACGAGTCCGGATTTCACCAACGGCTATAGCACCGTCCCGGCGGAGATCACGCGCGGCGTCGACATCGTGGGACCACAGACGCTGCACCTACCGGATGGCTCGACCGCGCAGATCGACGAAGCGCCGGGGCCGAATCCGCTCTGGCTGACCCTCTTCACGTCGATGTTCATGCACGGAGGCTGGCTGCACATCGGCGGCAACATGCTTTTCCTCTTCATCTTCGGCGACAACATCGAGCGAGCTTTCGGCTCGATCAAGTACCTCGTCTTCTATCTGGTGTGCGGGATCATCGCGGGCCTGGCGCACGTCGCGAGCCAGCCGGATTCGATCATCCCGAGTCTCGGCGCGTCCGGGGCGATCAGCGGGGTGCTCGCGTCGTACCTCGTGCTCTTCCCGCAGAATCAGGTTCGCGTGCTTTTCACGCTGGGGTACTTCTTCACATTTCGGACGGTGCCGGCCATCTTCATGATCGGCATCTGGGCGCTCCTCCAGTTCGTCAACGGGCTGGGCGCGATCGCGGTGAGCGATCAGACGACCGGTGTCGCGTACTGGGCGCACATCGGGGGATTCATCGCCGGATTCGTGATCACGCTCCTGGCGCGGCCCTTCCTGAACACCGGGAGCAGCCCGCCGCCACACGCGACCTAGCCGCTAGAGAATTCGGGCGAGCCGCTCCACGTCTTCGGCGACGGCGCCCTGGCCATCCAGGCGGTATGCGGTACCTAGGAGCTGGCACTTCTCGCGCGCGGTCTCACGTCGGCCGAGCTCGCAGTTCACTTCGATGAGCAGGCGCTGCGCCTCGCGGTCCGCGAACCCTGCGCCGATGAAATCGAGCAGGACGTCCGACGCCGCGTGCAGCTTGTGCAGTGCCATGAGCTTGCGCGCCGCGTCGAGCGCGGCCTCGGGAGCCCGAGGGTCGTGAGCGCCGATGAGGATCGTCGCGCGAACGTCGGCCACCGCGGCATCCTCGGCGACGTTCCCACGCGCCTTTAGGCGACCGAGCTCCGTCTCGACGTCGACCGGCGGCATCGCCAGCCGCCTCGGCTTCTGTGCTGTGGCGGGCTGGACTGCCGGCTTGCCGTTCATACCTGCGCGCGCGAGCAGTTCAGCAGGGTCAACGAGGTCCGAGTGCTCCGCGTGGGTCATGGTCTTGGCGTTCTTCAGCACGACCGCCGAGCTCGCCTGGGCCTGGGGGTGAGTGCGGGCTTGCACGGCCGCAGCCAGCGCCGACCTGTGCTGCGCCTCGACCGCTGCCTCCCGCGACAGCGACGAGACAGGTGCAGCAACGGTGGGGGTGGTGGGGATGGTCGGCGCCGGCGCGGCCGGCTTCGCAGCGGGGGCTGCGGTAATCGCCGCGGGCGCGGGGGGGACCGGCCGCGGCGTTGCGGGCGTGGAAGGTGTGGCCGCGACGCGAGCGGGCGGAGGCGGCGTCGGCATCGCCTCGCCCTGCGCCGCGGCCACACGGTCCGCGATCGCGAGAAGCTTCGGGAGGTCGCCAAGGGTCTCGCGTCCGTACGCGAGCTCGAGCCAGGCGCGTCGCGTGTCGCGCTCGCGCAGCGCGACATCGATGAAGCGCCCGTACTCCTCGCAGGCACTGATGAGATCGCCCTGGTTGGCGAGGGCCGCGGCGAGGCGCCGGTGGGCCGCCAGGTCTCGCGGGGCGATCTCCACGGCGACGCCGAGGAGCGCGATCGCGCTCACGCGGTCGCCCTTCCTCGCGAAGGCGCCGGCACCCTCGCGGAGGACGCTCAACGCCGCGTCGAAGTCCTCAAGCGATTGAAGCGTGCGCGCGAGGCCCCCGATCGCGTCGACGTCGCCGTATTTCCTGATGAGCTCGCGGTAGGCCGCCTCTGCCTGACGCAAGTGCCCGCTGACAAACAGGTTCGCCGCCGCCTCGCTCGCCAGACGATGGTCGCCCGCGACCCGCGGCTGGCCGAGACGTCCGCCGCGTTTGGCGAGCGCCTGCGCGAACTCGCCGGCCTTCTTGTTGTCCATGACCTTCGCGGCGGCCTGCCGAGCGCGCTCCGCGAGCGGTAGAACGTGAGCGGCGTCGACCGTATTCGCGGTGACGCCCAGCGCGTGCAGCTCGCGCGAAAGGAAGGCGGGCGCGGCCGGCCCGAGGTATTCCTTCGCCACGCCGAGGAGCTCCAGCGCCAGCGCGTTCACGCTATTCCTCTCCGCCGGCGCCGGGCTGATCGGACAGCGCATAGAAGCGGAGTGCGTTCAGCATGCGATCGAACGCCGAGGCGACCTCGTGCGTGATGTCATCGCCGCTACGCGTGTCGAACCGCGCCTCGCGCAGATCGATGTCCCCGGTCGACACCTGCGTCGCCTCGCCGACGAGCCGGCGGAGCGGCCCGACGAGGGAGCGTGTGAGGACGACGCCGATGACGAACGAGAGGAGAACGCCCATGACGAGCATGAGCGCCGCGTCGAAGGTCGCGTTGTCCGCCGCCTTCGTGTAGGTCGTGAGCGGTACGGCGAGGACGTACCCCCAGGGCTTGGTGACGAGCCGCGTCACGACGCCCCGCTGCTCATCGGAACCTGCACCGAACGCGAACGTCGCGCCGCCGCTCGCGCCCTTGGGGAGCGCGTCGAGCGCGGTCTTGAGCGTCGGCAGGGGGTCGATGACCAGCTGGTCCGGCGTCTTTTGGCCAAAGCGCTTGTCGGCGACGAGCTTCTTGACGGTGTCGGCTTCGATCGGCGCGATCGGCTTGTAGATCAACGATTCGGCCTGGTCGCGGTGGCCCTTAGTCTCGGACACGGCGAGGCGGATGCCGTAGTCGTCGACCAGGAAGGAGTGCGCACCGATGCCGACCGAACCGGTGTCGCCTTCGACGATGTCCCAGATCGCGGCGAGGTTCACGCGCGTGCGGACCGCGGCGAGGACGACCCCATTGGCGACGATCGGCGACGAGAAGAAGAGGGCGGGCTTGTTTGTGATGACCGAGTAGGAGGGATCGCTTACATAGGACGAGCCCTTCATGGCGGTGAGGAAATACTCGCGGAAGGCGACACTCGTCCCCTCATCGGTCTGGATCGATGCGGCGGTGATCGTCCCCTTCGGGTCGACGACCGCGACGGATTCGTATTCCGGCGACCGGGCCGCCGCGGCGCCGAGCGCGGTCCGTGCGGCGACGCGGGCACCTTGGTCGGCGAAGTTCTGTGCATACCGGACGATGTCGGGCAGCTTCGCGACCAGGACGATGTCGCCGAGCCGGCTCTGGAGATAGGCGTCGATGGCGTTGGCGGTCGAGATCGAGCGCTGCTTGATGTTCGTGACACCCAGGCTCGTGAGGTCGGTTCGGGTGCCCTGGATCGAGATAAAGGAGACGAGCGCGATCGGCGCGACGCCCACGATGAGCAGCGCCGTCAAGACCTTCTGCCAAAAACGAATGCGAGGCCGACGCATACGCTCCCCTGCGTCGCGCGCCCATCTCGTCCTCACCACGCGCGACTAGAGCGCATCGTCGGCGCCCTGCGGCATCAGGCCTAGTCATGGAGCAGGTGCGCGGTCGTACCTGAAAGGTCCTAGTACCGAGAACTCGGGGCTCTGCCCCGGGCCCCCGCGTGAGGCCGCCTCGAACCCCCAAACCGAGCCCCGGCCGCCGGGAAAGGGCTAAAGTTGCCGGAACATTACGGAACGTGCCTCACGCACGTGGAGGACAAGTGGCCACAGGGACGATCAAGAAGCTCGTCGGCGACCGGGGCTTCGGCTTTATCCAGACAGAAGACGGCTCGGACATCTTCTTCCACCGGTCGCAGGTGGAAGGCGACGCATTTGACACACTCCGCGAGGGGCAGTCGGTGTCCTACGAGAAGGGGATGGATCCCCGCCGCGGCAAGCCGCAAGCGGAGAAGGTGACTCCGGCCTAAGTCCTCGCCGACAGGCTGCGCAGCCCGCTGCGCCGCGCGTCGCGGAGAAGACCACGGAGCAGACGCTTCGACGTCTCCAGCTGCTCGCGATCGGAGGCGGTCAGGCCGGCGCGTTCCGGGTCTGGTCGCCACCAGCACTCGAATCCCCAGAGGCGCTCGTCGCCGATCCGCAGCCGTGGGACGCCGTTGCCCGCGCGGCGAAGCTCGCCTGACTCGAAGTCGAAAAATCCCTCGAAGAGCGCCGCCGCTCCGGTGCGATCAGGTTCACCTTCACGGCAGTCGAGGAGGATCAGGCACGCCGCTCCGGGTCGAAGCTCGTCGCGAGGGCGCGCCGGCCGACGGTCGCGCGGACGCTGCAGTCGGCGGTCGGGACGTTGTTGCGATGCGCGGGGCCCGGGGGGCAGAGGCCCCCGACTGGCCTCGGTCGGTCGCGGCTGGGCCCGGGGCCGACGCGATCGGACGCGGCGACGGCGCGGGCGCTCTTGCACACGATCGAGTCTACGGTCGAGGGGGCAAGCCCCTCGGACCCCCGCCCTACCATTTGGAGTGAGATGCGCGACGTGCATGACGTCTTCGACGAGTTCAAGCATCAGCTTCCCGACATCGATCCCGACGAGACGCAGGAGTGGATCGAATCGCTTGATGCGCTCGTCAGGCAATCGGGCGCCGACCGTGCGCGCTTCGTCCTCTACAAGCTCCTGAAGCGGGCGCGAATGCTCCACATCGGCCTCCCTCCCCTCACCCAGACCCGCTACATCAACACGATCTCGCCCGAGCAGGAGCCGTACTTTCCGGGCGATGAGGCGATGGAGCTAAGGATCCGCCGGCTCATCCGCTGGAACGCGGTCGCGATGGTCGTCCGCGCGAACCACCACTACGAGGGCATTGGCGGTCACCTCGCGACCTATGCCTCCGCGGCGAGCCTCTACGAGGTGGGCTTCAACCACTTCTTCCGCGGCAAAGATGACGGCGCCGCCGGAGATCAGATCTTCTTCCAGGGGCACGCCGCACCGGGGATCTACGCGCGGGCGTTCGTCGAGGGGCGCCTCACCGAGTCACAGCTCGACCACTTTCGCCGCGAGGTCGTTCCCGGCGAGGGGCTCTCGAGCTACCCGCACCCGCGGCTCATGCCGGAGTTCTGGGAGTTCCCGACTGTTTCGATGGGCCTTGGTCCGCTCGCGGCGATCTACCAGGCGCGCTTCAACCGCTACCTGCAGCACCGCGGCATCAAGGACACGTCCGCATCGCGCGTGTGGGCGTTCGTCGGCGACGGCGAGTGCGACGAGCCCGAGGCGCTTGGGGCGCTGCACGTCGCGGCCCGCGAGGGACTCGACAACCTCACGTTCGTCGTGAACTGCAACCTGCAGCGCCTCGACGGACCGGTTCGCGGCAACGGAAAGATCATCCAGGAGCTCGAATCGGTCTTCCGCGGGTCGGGCTGGAACGTCATCAAGGTGCTCTGGGCGCGGGAGTGGGACGATCTCCTTGCGCGCGACGTCGACGGCGTGCTCGTGAACAAAATGGCCGAGACGACCGACGGCGAATCGCAGCGCATGACGATCGCCGACGGGGCATACATCCGCGAGCACTTCTTCGGGCCGGATCCGCGGCTCCGCAAGCTCGTCGAGCACCTCTCCGACGATCAGCTGCGCGGCTTGCGGCGCGGCGGCCACGACTACCGCAAGGTCTACGCGGCCTACCACGCTGCGGTCCAGCACACCGGCGCGCCCACGGCGGTGCTCGCGCAGACGGTCAAGGGATGGGCCTTGGGGCCGTCGGTGGAAGCGAGGAACATCACGCACCAGGCCAAGAAGATGAGCGTCGAGGAGCTCAAGATCTTCCGCGACCGGCTCGAGCTTCCGATCTCCGACGACAAGCTCGCGGACGATCCGCCCTACTACCACCCGGGGCCGGAGAGCCCCGAGGTCCGCTACATGATCGAGCGCCGGCGTGCACTCGGCGGCTTCGCTCCGCGTCGTGTGGTCCGGGCCAAGCCGGCGCAGCTACCGGACGATTCCGTCTTCGCGGAGTTCCCCAAGGGCTCGGGCACCGCGGCCGCCTCGACCACGATGGCGTTCACGCGTCTGCTGCGGAACCTGCTGCGCGACAAGAACATCGGCAAGCGCGTCGTGCCGATCATCCCCGACGAGGCGCGCACGTTCGGCATGGACCCCCTCTTTAAAGAGGTTGGGATCTACTCGCCGCTGGGACAACGCTACGAGCCCGTCGACGCGGAAACGCTCATGCCGTATCGCGAGGCCCTCGACGGGCAAGTGCTCGAGGAAGGCATCACCGAGTCGGGTTCGATGGCCTCGTTCACCGCGGCGGGCACGAGCTACGCGACGCACGGCGAACCGATGCTCCCCTTCTACGTTTTCTACTCGATGTTCGGATTGCAGCGCACCGGCGATCAGATCTGGGCCTTCGGCGACGCGCGCGGGCGAGGGTTCCTCTGCGGCGCGACCGCGGGGCGAACGACGCTCAACGGCGAAGGGCTCCAGCACGAGGACGGGCACAGCCATTTGCTCGCGACCGCCCTGCCGAACGTCCGCGCCTACGACCCGGCCTTCGCGTACGAGACCGCGGTCATCGTGCGTGACGGCATCAAGCGGATGCTCGGCGACGGCGAGGACATCTTCTACTACCTCACCCTCTACAACGAGAACTACCCGCAGCCGGCGATGCCCGCGGGCATCGAAGACGGGATCGTCCGCGGGATCTACCTGTTCAAACCGGGCGAGGAGGGACGGCGACGACGCGTGACGCTCCTCGGCTCGGGCGCGATCATGCGCCAGGTCCTCCGTGCGCAGGAGCTGCTTCAGGAGCGGTATGACGTGAGCGCGGACGTCTACAGCGTGACGAGCTTCCAGCAGCTACGGAACGAGGCGCTCGAGGCCGAGCGCTGGAGCCGTCTGCACCCGGAGGCGGAGCCGCGGATTCCACTGATCACCGCGGTGCTCGGCGGGCATTCCCCGATCGTCGCGGCGTCCGACTGGCTGAAGGCCGTGCCCGATCAGGTCTCGCGGTGGGTCGGCAGCCCGTTCGTTCCGCTCGGGACCGACGGCTTCGGGCGCAGCGACACACGCGAGGCGCTGCGCCGGCACTTCGAGATCGACGCCGAGAGCATCGCCACTGCTTCGCTACATGCGCTCGCCCTCTGCGAGCAGTACGGTCCCGCAGATGTCGCGAAGGCCATGGCGGAGCTCGGGATCGATCCTGCAAAGCCAGAACCCCGGACGGCATAGCGTCACGCACTTGGGCGCGGCGGCGATCGTCGCCCTGCTGATCGGCTGGCTGCCGTTTCCCGCGAGTGCCTCCACCCTCGCAACGAGACCCGCCGCCGCCGACTGCGTCCCGAGCGTCGGCCCGGGCATCCCTCCACCGGCAAACATCCCCTCGGGCCTTCCGGGATTCCATGCGGCGTGGTATGGGCAGAGCGGCTATCCCACGCTCTGCCCGGGCGGTCGTTCGACGGCGACCGTCGCCTACTACAACAGCGGCACGCGCGGCTGGACTTCGGGAAAGATCGGGGAGGTCGCGTACCTCGGGACATGGGAGCCTGATCCCGGACAGGACCGCGCGAGCCCGCTCGGCGGCGACGGAACGCAGGGCTCTCCCGCGACGGGATGGCCGCGCTACAACCGCGTCGCCCTTCAGCCCGCGGCATGGGTCGGGCCGAATCAGGTCGCATGGTTCCAGTTCGCGGTGATCGCGCCGCAGGTTCCCGGCACATACCGGCTCTCGATCCGACCACTCATCGAAGGCGCGCAATGGATGGAGGACTACGGCGTTTTCTGGTATGTCACGGTCGCCGGCACCGCCCCAGTTGGAGCGCTTGCGCCGCTTCCTGCGAAGTGGCCGAGCCGGGCGCTCGAGATAGGGATGACCGACGGGGCCAACGGAGCGGCGGCGCTCCGCGCGACCGCGCCGTTCGCGTTCCGCTATCAGTACCTCGCCGGCGGCGTGAACACCGGCAAGGGCTGGTCAACCTGGGACGCCGACGCGCAGTTCCCGGTGCTCTATATAAAGGAGTCCGCGAGCAACCGGATCACGCCGGTTTTGACCTATTACATGGTCCGCCACTCGGCCCCGGGGAACGCCATGGAGGAGAGCGCAGGCGATCTCGCGAATCTCGCGAACGCCTCGACCATGGCCGGGGTCTTCGCCGATCTCAAGCTCTTCTTCCAGCGGGCCGGCACGCAGAGCGCGACCACTGTCGTCCTGCACGTCGAGCCGGACCTCTGGGGGTTCATGCAGCATCAGAACGGCGACGATCCGGCAGCCACCCTGGTGCAGGTCGCCGCCACCGGGATGGGCGATCTCGCGGGTCTTCCGGATAACGCGTCCGGCTTCGCTCGGGCGATCCTGAAGCTTCGGGACACCTACGCGCCGAACGTCCTCCTGGCATATCAGCTCTCGCTGTGGGGCACGACGGTGGACCCCGTCGTCCAGGATCCGACCGACCCGCAGATCGACGCGCTCGCGGCCCGATCGGCGAGCTTCTTCAATTCGCTTCACGCGAGCTTCGATCTCTCGTTCGCCGAGTTCGCCGACCGCGACGCCGCGCGCTCCCGCGCGGAGGGGAGCGGCCTAAACGACCCGTGGTGGTACCCGGACGACTTCGCGCGAAACGTTCGCTATCTGGCGCGCTTCTCGACGCTCACGCAGAAGAGGATCGTCATGTGGCAGATCCCGCTCGGCAACACGAAGATGCGCGCCGAGAGCAACAGCTGGAACCACTACCAGGACAACAAGGTTGAGTGGCTCTTCGATGACCCGGGTCGCGCGAATTTGAGCGCCTATGCACGCGCCGGCGTGATCGCGTTCCTCTTCGGGCGCGGCGGAGACGGGAGTACCTGCGCCTGCGATGCCGCGGGCGATGGCGTCACGAATCCGGCGCCGATCAACGGCAACGCACGCGATTCGCTGAGCGCGGACGACGACGGTGGCTACTTCCGCGAGCGCGCCGCGGCGTACTACGCCGCGACCCCGATGCCTTTGCCCTAATTCAGCACACGCACCGGGAGGGGGTGCTCGCCGGCGGGATCCACACGGAAAGCCCGGCCGTCCTGGCGGGCGCTCACGATCTCGACCAGCCGCTCGTCCTCGTAGCGCGCCGCGACCCCAT
>Ga0066686_10000611_pt1 | contig 12903 bp, 9 predicted proteins | sample GraSoiAngelo_135_FD_65627 | JGI IMG/M metagenome (GOLD analysis project Ga0066686, IMG submission 65627) | Grasslands soil microbial communities from the Angelo Coastal Reserve, California, USA - 14_0929_05_40cm | ecosystem: Environmental > Terrestrial > Soil > Grasslands | place: USA...
ATCTCCGCAACCGTGCTGACCAGCTCGGATGTAGCGACCGGCTTCGTCAGGTAGGCGTCGGCGCCGTGGCTGTACCCAAGTAGCTTGTCCTTCGGCTGGTTCAACGCCGTGAGCATGACGACCGGCAGGACCCAGGGGCGGTAGAGACGCCTCAGCTCCACGCAAACTTCATAGCCGCTCATGTCCGGCAGCATCAAGTCCAGGACCACCAGATCCGGCCAATGCTCCGCCGCGACGGCGATCGCGGGCTTCCCTTTCCCCTCGGTCCTTACCTCGTAGCCCGCCCGTTCCAGATGGTTCTTGACGAGCCTTGCCAACGCGTCCTCGTCCTCGACGACCAGAATCCGTGCCCGGGTCCTTTCCCTTCCGGACCTCAAGTTCTCGCCCAAGGGTAACCCTCCGGGGATTGTCATCCAACGCGGCGGCAACTGTCGATGGGGGGGCTTGAGACAGTGCGCCTACGATTTATCGGAAGATTCCGCCGGGGGGATTAGGGGAAAATGAGCGGAGAGCGCGTGCGGATTACGACGTGGAGATCTAGCGCCCTACCGGCTGGGCCTCAGGGCGATTGACAGACCGGCGGACGTTCTCATCGCGCCCCGAGCCAACCGAGACAAGTCGGATCGGCACGCCCGCGAGCTCCTCGACGCGATCCAAGTAGCGCCTCGCTTCGCGGGGTAGGTCGTCCCATTGCCGCGCGGTGGTGGTGGGCGCGCGCCAGCCCGAAAACGCCTCGCAGATCGGCCGCGCGGCGTTCAACTCCGCAAGGGACTCCGGCATTTCCGAGACTCGGCGATTTCCGATCTCGTATTCCACGACAATCTTGATTTCGGGCATCGCGTCGAGCACGTCGAGCTTGGTGATGACCAGCTGGGTGAGCCCGTTGACGCGCACCGCGTGCCGGATCGCGACCACGTCGAACCATCCACAGCGCCTGGGGCGCCCGGTGGTCGCACCGTACTCGTTTCCCTCCTCCCGGAGCTTGGCGGCCAGCTCTCCTTCGAGCTCCGACGGGAAGGGACCGTTCCCGACGCGGGTCGCGTATGCCTTCGCGACGCCGATCACGTCGGTGATGCGTGTCGGGCCGATTCCTACCCCGGTGCACGCCCCGCCGGCGATCGCGCTCGAGGAGGTCACGTAGGGATAGGTTCCGTGATCGAGATCGAGGTGCGTGCCCTGCGCGCCCTCGAGCAGGACGCGCTTCCCTCCCCGCATCGCCGCGTCGACCGCGTGGGAGACGTTCACGGCCATGGGCCGCAGCAGCGCGTCGTCCTTCGCGCACCGCGCGAGTACCGCCTCAAAGGGCTCGAGCGGAGCATCCGGTCCCAGGAGATGCACCGCCCGTTCTCGCAGGCGCCGCACGCGCTCCTCGCGGATGCCAGGATCCAAGAGATCGGCGACGCGCAACCCGACGCGACCTGCCTTGTCGGTGTAGGCGGGTCCGATGCCGCGCCCCGTCGTTCCGATCCGGACGCTCTCCGGTCCGCCCTCGGTCAGCTGCTCCAGAGCACGGTGGTCGGGGAGAATAATGTGCGCCGACATGGAAACGAAAAGCCTGCCGTCCACCCGCACGCCCTGCTTGAGGAGAGTGTCCCGCTCGTGACGGAGCGCGTCGCAGTCCACGACGACCCCGTTCCCGATGTAGCAGATCGTGTTGGGACGAAGGATTCCCGAGGGGATCAAATGAAGGATGAATGTTTGATCGCCGACGACCACGGTGTGACCGGCGTTCGGGCCGCCCTGATACCGCGCCACGACGTCGGCTTCCTCGCTCAGGAGATCGACGATCTTCCCTTTTCCCTCGTCGCCCCACTGGGCGCCGACGACGACACGGCAGGACATGCGCGGACGACCTCCAAACGAAAAGACCGCGAGTTTGGCTCTCGCGGCTGGTACGGAAGCGACGAACACCTGACCCTATCAGAGACCGTGGCGGGGGTCAACCACCGGGCTCAGGGGGTTGCTCCTCAGCGTGTCCTCAGCCCAGCCCGCCGTTCATGCGGAAGATTTGGAGAAACATCTGGAGGGCTTCATCCAGGCCTTGCGCCGTGGGTGCCGAAGGCAACCGCTCGCGGAGGGCGGCGACCGGCCGGTACAGGATCGGGTAATCCGCGGATTCCAACAGGGTGAGGTCGTTCAGGCTGTCCCCCATTCCGATCACCTTGAAGCCCGCGCCCTTCATCCCCTCGACGACCCGCGCCTTCTGGCCGCGGATTCTGAGCTTCCAGCCGGCGATCCGGCCCTGGCCGTCGACCTCGAACTGATTCGCGAACAGGTTGTACCCGCCGAGACGCTCCATCACCGGCTCGGCGAACTCGTGAAACGTGTCCGAGATGATCATGACCTGGCACTGTCTTCGGATCCGATCGAGGAACTCGTGCGCCCCCAGGTACGGCCGCACCTCGTGGGCCACCTCCCGTACTTGCGCGAGCGTCAGACCGGAGCGATTCAGCGCGTCCACGCGCCGCCTCATCAGGTCCTCGAAATCGGCAACGTCGCGCGTGGTGAGGTGAAGCTCCTGGATGCCGAAGTGGTGCCCCAGATGGGGCCAGATTTCCGGCGCCAGGACGCCTTCCAGATCGATCGCGGCAATCATATCCGCCTACGATACCAAAAAGAGTGAGGGGAAGCGTTACCGCTTCCCCTCGAAACCTCCGGTGGACTGTTGGGATTCGCCAGCAGGCACCAGGCTAGGGCGCTCTAGATGCCGCTAGCTACAGCCACCTCCGCAGTACAGTACAACCTCTATGCCATACGTGTGCACTGGACCACCTCCTTTCCGCGATATCTGAATGCTCAGGCCCACCCGGCAGATCTGTCAACGGGAAATCTTCACGTCCGCCGGAAAAGTCGCGGCCGCTCCCCGGGCCCGCCCTACCCGATCGCCCCGGTTTCGCGCAGCTTCCCGAGGAGGAGCTTCACGATCTCCTCCCCGACCGCCTCCTGCGCCTCCACCGTCGCGGCGCCGATGTGGGGCGTCACGACGACGTTCGCCCGCTGCACGAGCGGCGAGGCGCCCGGCGGCTCCTGGGCGAAAACGTCGAACACGGCCCCGCCCAGGTGCCCCCGCTCGAGAGCGTCGAGCACCGCGGCCTCGTCCACCAGCCCGCCCCTCGCCGCATTGACGATCACCGCCCCGCGCGGGAGGCGCGCGATCTCAATGGCTCCGATCATCCCGCGGGTTTCTGGCAAAAGCGGCACGTGGAGGGTCAGGATCTCCGAGCGCGGAAGCAGCTCGTCCAGGGAGAGCGGCTCCACCTCGAGGGCGCGGGTGGCGTCCTCCGAAAGCAGCGGGTCGTACCCGACACAGGTCATCTCGAACGCCAGCGCGCGCCGCGCGACGGCGCGGCCGATCTTCCCTAAGCCGAGGATCCCGATCGTTTTCCCCCGAAGCTCACGCCCCTTGAAGCCGGTCTTGTCCCACTGACCTCGTTTGAGGGAAGCGTCGGCGGCGGGGATCTGGCGGAACAGGCCGAGGAGGAGACCGAACACAAGCTCCGCGACGGCGATTGCGTTCGCGCCCGGCACGTTGAGCACGCCCACCCCGCGCTCGCGCGCGGCGCCCGCGTCGATGTTGTCGATCCCGGCACCGGCGCGCGCCACCCACCGGAGCTTCGGGGCCGCCTCGATCAGGCCCCGCGTCACCCTCGTCGCCCCGCGCACGACCCAGGCGTCGATGTCCGCGACCAAAGGCAAAAGCTCAGACTCGGAGAGCCCGCGACGCTCCTCGACGGTGATCCCGGGGATGCCGCGGAGGATCGCGACCGCACGCTCGGAAAGCGGGTCGCTTACGAGAACCTTAACCGACACGCGCCGCGGCGGAGGGCTTGGAGCTGCGGAAGGATTCCTGCGCGGCTCGAACTCCAGCGCCCGGCTGGGCCGAGGCGCCGTGGTCGATCAGGGACGCTTCGAACGCTCCCACGAGGCGGAGGATGTCCCCTTCGTCATAGTGGCCGATGTGCCCGAGGCGAAAAATCTTACCTTTCAGGCGATCCTGGCCCCCCGCGATCTTGACGCCGTAGCGCTGCTCCATCGTCTTCACGACGGCGCCCCCGTCCACTCCCTGAGGCACGTGAACCGCGGTGAGCGTATTCGAGGGCACCTCGGCAAAAAGGGAGAGCCCGAGCGCGCGTACAGCCTTCCGCGTCGCGTCGCCGTTCCGCTGGTGGCGCGCGAACACCGGGTCGCGCCCCTCCTTCGCGAGCAGGAGCATGGCCGCCCGCGCGGCGAGGACGAGGCTGATCGCCGGCGTGAAGGGGGTGTCCCCCTTCTCCAGCGCGCCCTTCGCCTTTGCGAGATTCCAGTAATACTTGGGGAGCTTCGATTCTTTCACCAGGTCCCACCCGCGCGGGCTCAAGCAGACGAAGCCCAGCCCCGGCGGGATCATCATCCCTTTCTGGGAGCCCCACACCAGGCCGTCCACGTCGCTGCGGTCGAAGTGGAGGTCGTAGACCCCGAAGCTCGTCACGGCGTCGACCACCGTCGCTACCCCGCGCGCCTTCGCCACGCGCGCCATGTCGTGAACGGGGAAAAGGGCACCGGTCGAGGTCTCGCTGTGTGTAACGAACATCACCTTGGCGCTGGGACGGGCCGCAAGCGCGGACTCAACCTCTTCCACCGTCGCGACGCGGCCCCATTCGACGCTGACGGTGTGCACCGTGACGCCGTACGCCTGCGCGATCATTCCCCACCGCGCTCCGAACTTTCCGCCTTCGACGACGATCGCCTGATCCCCCGCCGACAACAAGTTGACGACGGCGGCTTCCATCGCGCCCGAGCCCGAGCACGAGAGCGTCAGCACCGGGTGCGTCGTGGCGAGATGCTCCTGCATGAGACGCGTGGTCTCCAGGAAGTACTGACGGTATTCGTCGGTGCGATGGTGAATGAGCGGTTTGGCCATCGCTTCGAGAACTTCGGAGGGAACTTCCGTGGGCCCCGGCGTGAACAGCACGCGTTTCATCGACGTCTCCGGTTAAGCCTTCGGCTGAGCGAGGCGGATCAATGCGTGTAAGGCTGGGGTTGCTCTTCCTGGTTGCGGCGAAGATACGTGGAGGACTCGCCCGGTTTCAAGGCCACTTCCAGCACTTCGTCCATGGTCTCGACGAGCTTGAATTGGAGATCGTCCCGGATGAAGTCGGGAAGCTCCCGCAAGTCCTTCTCATTCAGCTTGGGAATGATCACGGTTTTCACGCCCGCCCGCTTGGCGGCCACGACCTTCTCGTTCAAGCCGCCGATCGGAAGCACGTTGCCCAGGAGCGTGATCTCCCCGGTCATCGCGACGTCGTCGCGCGTCGGCACGCCCGTGAGCGCGGACACGAGGGCCGTGGCCATCGCGATCCCCGCCGAGGGGCCGTCCTTCGGGATCGCCCCCTCCGGAAGGTGCACGTGGACGTCGATCCCCTTGTAGAAGTTCTTGTCCAGTCCCAGCGAGATCGCGCGCGAACGGGCGTAGGAGAGCGCCGCCTGTCCTGACTCGCGCATCGTCTCGCCGAGCTTTCCGGTCAGCATGAGCACGCCGGTCCCGGCGAGAATGCTCACCTCGATGTTCAGGAGGTCCCCTCCCGCCTCGGTCCAGGCGAGGCCGGTCGCCACGCCGATACGGGAGCGGCGCTCGATTTGGCTGTCGAGGTACTTGGGCACGCCGAGGAACTTCTGAAGCTGTTTCTCGACGATCCGGAACGTCCGCGCCTTCTTCAAGGTCGCCTTCTTGCGCGCGACCTTGCGGCAGATCGCCGCGATTTCGCGCTCGAGGTTCCGGACACCCGCTTCCCGCGTGTATGCGTTGATGACCGCGCGGATCGCGGCGTCGTTCATCTGGAGATCCTTGGGCACGAGGCCGTTGGCTTTCAGCTCCTTCGGAACCAGGAAGTTCTTCGCGATCTCGACTTTCTCGAACTCGAGATATCCCGGCAGGCGGATGATCTCCATCCGATCGAGCAGCGCCGGCGGAATGGAGTAGAGCGTGTTGCTCGTGGTCAGGAACATCACCTGCGAGAGGTCGAAGTCCACTTCCAAATAGTGATCGTTGAAGGTGTGATTCTGCTCCGGATCCAAGACCTCAAGAAGCGCGGAGGCAGGATCGCCGCGGAAGTCGGTTCCGAGCTTGTCGATCTCATCGAGCAGAAGGACCGGGTTCATCGAACCGGCCCGCTTCATCGCCTGGATGATCCGCCCGGGCATGGAGCCGATGTAGGTGCGCCGGTGCCCGCGTATTTCCGCCTCGTCGCGGACGCCCCCGAGCGACATGCGCACGAATTTCCGCCCGAGCGCGCGCGCGATCGATTTTCCGAGGGAGGTCTTTCCCACGCCGGGAGGACCCACGAAGCAGAGAATTGGACCCTTGAGGCTCCCCGAGAGCTTGAGCACGGCGAGGTACTCGATGATCCTCTCTTTGACCTTCTTGAGCCCGTAGTGGTCCTCGTCCAGGATTTTCTCGACGCTCTGAATATCCGGATTGTCGTCGGTCTTGCTTGCCCACGGCAGGGAGACCAGCCAGTCGACGTAGTTCCGGACGACAGTTGCCTCGGGGGACATGAAGGACATCTTCCCGAGCTTGTCGATCTCCTTGACGGCCTTCTCGTGGACCTCGGGAGGCATCTTGGCCTTCTTGACGGCCTGGACCAGCTCGTCGATCTCGTTTGAGAACTCGTTCTGGTAGCCGAGCTCCTTGCGGATCGCCTTGAGCTGCTCGTTGAGATAGAACTCCTTCTGGTTCTTGTGGACCTGGCTCCGGACCTGCCCCTCGATCTTGCGTTCGAGCTTCAAGATCTCGAGCTCGTTCGCGAGGGTCTTGCTCAGCTGACGGAACCGTTCGGTCAGGTCATCCTCCTCGAGGACTCCCTGCTTCACCGCGACCTTCAAGATCAGGTGCGACGCCACCGTGTACGAGAGAAGGACCGGGTTGCCGATGTTGTTCGCGGTCGAGAGCACTTCGTCCGGGACGCGACGGTTCAGGTGGACATAGTCGTTGAACGAGGCGAGCACATTCCGGGTCATCGCCTCGAGCTGGGCGTCCTGCCGCACCTTGTCTTCGATGATCGAGACCGAGGTGGACATGTACTCCGAGCCCTTGAAGAACTTCTTGGCGCGGGCGCGGCAGATCCCCTCGACCAGGACGCGCATCGTGCCGTCCGGGAGGCGGAAGAGCTGGAGGACGCGCACGACCGTGCCGACGCGGTACAGATCCTTCGCGACCGGATCGGGCACGTCGGGACGGCGCTGCGCGAGGACGAACAGGACGCGGTCCTTCTGCACGGCCGCCTCGATCGCGTTCACGGACGGAATCCGCCCCACGAGAAGCGGAATGGTCATATACGGGAAAATAACGACGTCGCGAAGTGGGAGCAGCGGGATCCGGTCCCGGATCTCGAAAACCTCCCCGTCGCGCTCGAGTCGAATCATTCTATTCTTCCTCTTTCCGCTCTTGCCCAGGCTATGCCTCTTTGCGGCGACGATCGCCGCGGAAGGTGAGGATGGGCTCCGCCTTTCGTCCGACGACATCGCGGGTGATCGTACAGCCCACGACCTCGAGCCGCGACGGGATCTCGTACATGAGGTCCATCATCGCTTCCTCGAGCACGGCCCGCAATCCGCGCGCGCCGGTGCCCCGCTTCAGCGCGAGGTCGGCGACGGCTTCCAGACCGTCTTCGGTGAACTCCAGCTTGACGCCCTCCATCTCGAAGAACTTCTGGTACTGCTTCGTGATCGCGTTTTTGGGCTTGGTCAAGATCTCGACCAGCGACTGCTTGTTCAGGGAATCGAGCGCCCCGATGACTGGAAGCCGCCCGACCAATTCCGGAATCAACCCGTAACGGAGCAGGTCTTCCGGCTCCACCAGCGCGAGAAGCTCGCCGATGTTCCGGTCCTTCCGGCTCCGGATATCCGCGCCGAAGCCCATGGATTTCTGACTCACGCGGCGCTCCACGATCTTCTCCAGGCCCTCGAACGCTCCCCCGCAGATGAAGAGGATGTCCTTCGTGTTCACCTCGATGTACTTCTGCTGCGGATGCTTCCGTCCGCCCTGAGGTGGAACGTTCGCGATCGTGCCTTCGAGGATCTTGAGGAGCGCCTGCTGCACGCCCTCGCCGGAAACGTCGCGGGTGATCGATGGGTTTTCCGACTTGCGCGAGATCTTGTCCAGCTCATCCACGTAGACGATGCCGTGCTCCGCGTTCACCACGTTGAAATCGGTCGCCTGGAGGAGTCGGACGAGGATGTTCTCCACGTCCTCGCCGACGTAGCCCGCCTCGGTGAGACACGTCGCGTCCACGATCGCGAACGGAACCTTGAGGGTCCGCGCGAGCGTGCGCGCGAGCAGGGTCTTTCCGGTTCCGGTGGGGCCGACCAGGAGGATGTTCGACTTTTCGAGCTCGACGTCCTCGACCGCGCCGCCGGAATATATGCGCTTGTAGTGGTTGTAGACCGCGACGCTGAGCGTCTTCTTGGCCCGCTCCTGACCGATGACGTAGTCGTCGAGGACCTTCTTGATCTCCGCCGGCTTCGGGAGAGCGCCCTTGGGCGCCCCCGCTCCGCGATCGGTTTCACCCTCGAGGATGTCGTTACAAAGCTTGACGCACTCGCTGCATATGTAGACCGAGGGCCCCGACACGAGGCGCGAGACCTCGTCTTGGCCGCGCCCACAGAAGCTGCACCGGATGGGGTGAGGCGAGTTGACCCGTTTCTTCATGCGGATGGTGGGCCTTAGCCGACCGGTGCCGGTTCGGGCTTTCTCTCCTTGTTGGGTTCGAGTTTGTGGATGACCTTGTCCACGATGTGATACCCCTTCGCTTCCTCGGCCGACATGAAGAAGTTCCTGTCTGTATCGTTCTCGATCTTCGCGAGCGGCTGCCCCGTGTGCTTGACGAGGATATCGTTCAGCGCGGAGCGCAGCGCGAGGATCTCGCGCGTGTAGATCTCGATGTCGGTCGCCTGCCCCTGGCTCCCGCCGAGAGGCTGGTGGATCATGACCCGTGAATGCGGGAGCGCCGAGCGCTTGCCGTTCGCCCCCGCGGCCAGGAGAAGCGCCGCCATGCTCGCGGCCTGGCCCATGCAGATCGTCGCGACGTCGGGCCGGATGAACTGCATGGTGTCGTAGATGGCCAGACCGGCCGAGACGATGCCGCCCGGGGAATTGATGTAGAGGTTGATGTCCCGATCGGGATCTTCCGCTTCGAGGAACAGGAGCTGCGCGATGACGAGGTTCGCGATGACGTCGTCGATCGGCTGGCCGATGAAGACGATCCTATCTTTGAGCAGCCGGGAATAGATGTCGTAGGCCCTTTCCCCGCGCCCGCTCTGCTCGACCACCATCGGTACCAGCGACATGTGCTCGTTTCCTCCTTGCCTGTATATCGGGTTACGCGACCGCCATCTTAAGCCGGGCCTTCTCGCGGAGCAGCGCGAAGACCTTCCGTTCCGTCAGATGTGCGCGAGCCCGCTCGCGGTGCTCGGCGCTCCGGAGAAGCCGTTCGGTCTCGGGCGGAGGGCCCTCCCCCTCCGCGGCCCCTCGCAGGGCTCCGTCGATTTCCTCGTCCGTAACGGTTACCGACTCGGCACGGGCGATGGCGTCCAAGAGCAGGTCACGCTTGATGCGCCGCTCGGCCATCGGCCGGTATTCGTTGCGGAAGCGGTCCTCCTCCTCGGGGGTCCACTCCTTGCCTTCTCCCCTTAGACGCTGAACCAACTCCTCCAGATACTCGCGGACCATGGATTCGGGCAGCTCCATCGGGTTTCGGGCGACGATTTGGTCGACCAGCGCCTCTTCCTGCTCGCGCTGGGCTCTGAGACGCGCCTCCCCCTCCATGTTCAGCCGGACCCTCGCCCGAAGCTCCGCCAGGTCGCGCATTCCGGCGACCTCGCGGGCGAATTCGTCGTCGAGCGGCCGGACGCGCCGCTCCCGGACGCCCTGGATATCCACGGAGAAGGCGGCCGTACGGCCCCTCAGCTCCTCGTTGCCGAATTCCGGCGGGTAGGCCACCTCGAAGTCGCGGTGGTCACCCGCTTTCGTCCCGATCAGGTTCTTCCGAAACTCAGGAAGGAGCCCCGAGGCCCCCAGCTCGACGAGCGCGTCCTTTTGCTCGGTTTTCCGGATTGGCTTCCCCTTGGCGTTCAGCCGGACGTAATCCACAAGGACCGCGTCCGCCTCCCCGGCCTCACGCTCCACGGGGGCCCACTCCGCCGTCCGCTGCCGCAGCTCATCGAGCGCCCGGTCGACGTCTTGGTCCGGAACCTCCGTCTCCTTGGCCTCAACGTCCAGGCCCAGATAATCCCTTGGTGTAACCTTAGGCCGGATATCGACTTGGGCTTCGTACGTCAGCGGCTTTCCGCGCGAGAAGTCGATCTTCTCGATGGTCGGGTAAGAGATTGGCTCGAGCTTCTGCTCCCGGACCACGGACTCGTAGGAGCGCTTTACCACCCTCTCGAGCACCTCGTGCTCCATGGAGTGACCGAACTGGAGCTCCAGCACGTTCCTGGGCACGTGCCCCTTCCGGAAGCCGGGTAGCTGGACGCGACTGCGGAACTCCTCGACGACGTCCTGGAAAGCACGCTCGAGGTCCTCCGAAGGCACCTCGATCACGAGGAGCTTTCGCCAAGGGGATCCGTGGTCACGTATGTCTACTTTCAAGTAGCGGCTCCCGTTCAAGGTGGTGCGAGAGGGGGGAGTTGAACCCCCACGAGTTGCCTCACGGGATCCTAAGTCCCGCGCGTCTGCCAATTCCGCCACTCTCGCGAAGGCAACCCGAGTCTAACAGCGAAGTGGTTGTGGTTCAAGAACATTGCCCGTTCAGGCAGGGGAAGCTGCCTTGGGCGCTCTTTTGGGGGCGGTCCGGACCACCTCCGCGACCCTGGCGACGACCTCATAGCGACCGAAGGAGGGCATGAGGTATGCCCCCTCGACCAAGTCCTTCGCCTTGAGGAGGAGGGCCCGGCACATCTCGACCCCTACCTCGATCCCCTTTTCCCCGGCGTTCCGCATCGCCTCGCGCGCGTGCTCCGGGATATTGATCCCCGGCACCTCGTTGTGGAGAAACTCGGCGTGGCGGTGACTCTGGAGCGGCAAGAGCCCGAGGAGAACCGGGACACGCTTTTTCCCGAAGGCCTCGAGAAAGCGGGTCAGCGGCTCGAGCTCGTAGAGCGGCTGAGTCATCGTGAATTCGGCGCCCGCGTCCATTTTCTGCTGAAAGCGCTTGAGCTCGGCCTCGATATCCTCCGAGGCCGGGTTCACCGCGCACCCAATGAGAAAGCGGGTGGGCTCGCCAATCGAGTTCCCCGCGAGATCGGTTCCCGCGTTGAGCTGGCGCAAGATTCGGATCAGTCCGACCGAGTCCACGTCGAAGACCGCCGTGGCGTTGGGGTAGTCGCCGGCCCGCGGCGGATCGCCGGTCAAGGCGAGGATGTTCCGGATGCCGAGCGCGTGCGCCCCCATGAGATCCGACTGGATGCCCATGAGATTCCGATCGCGGCACGTGAAGTGAAGTATCGTCTCTACGCCGACCTGTTGATAGATCATCGACGCGAGCGCGAGCGAGGACATGCGGACGCGGGCCATCGGGCTGTCCGCCACGTTGATGACGTCGACCCCGGAGCTTTTGAGAAACTGGGCCCCCTCGATCATCTTCTTGGGACGCGCGCCGCGCGGCGGGTCCACCTCCACGCTCACGACGAACTCGTGGTTGGCAAGCTTCCGCGCGAGAAGAGAGCGGGAAGCGGGGTCGCCTGCCGCCGGCTCCTCGACGACGATCTGCGGGGCCGGCGGCACGGGCGGCGGTGCCGACGCGCCGTCCAGGGCGGCGGCCTCCGCGGCACCGGTACCCGGACGCGCGAGCGCCTCGCGCATGCGGCGGATGTGGGCCGGCGTCGTTCCGCAGCAGCCTCCGATGAGGCGCGCACCCGCGGCCTTGAGCCGGATCGCGTAATCCGCGAAATAGTCGGGCGAGGCGAGGTAGAGAAACCGGCCGTTCGCGAATTGCGGGAGCCCCGCGTTCGGCATGACCGAGATGGGAAGCTCGGTGCGGCGTGTGAGACGCTGCACGATCTCGAGGAGCCTCTGCGGCCCGACGCTGCAGTTCGCGCCAAGCACGTTGACCCCGAGGCTCTGCGTGACACGCACCACGTCTTCCGGGTACGCGCCGTAGAGCGTGCGACCATCCTCGGTAAACGTCATCTCGGCGACGAGCGGAAGGTCGGTCACCCGGCGCACCGCTTGAATCGCGAGCTTCATCTCCTCGAGGTCGGTCTGCGTCTCGATGATGAGGAGATCGACCCCTCCCTCGACGAGCCCCTCGACCTGCTCGATGTAGGCCGCGAGCGCCTCTTCCTTCGGGATCGTGCCGAGCGGTGCGACCGGTTTTCCCAGGGGGCCGATGGCGCCGGCAACGAAAACCACTTCCCCGATCTCCTCGCGTGCGTTCCGCGCGAGCTGTGCCCCCGCCCGGTTCACGCGGCGGGCGTCGTCTCCCGATCCATGTGTCGCCAGGCGGATCCGGCTCGCGCCGAACGTGTTCGTCTCGATCAGCTCGGCTCCCGCGCGGATATAGTCGCGATGGATGGATTGGACGAGCGCGGGCTCCTGGAGGTTCAGCAGATCAAAGGATCGGTCGAATGGAATGCCGCGCTCGTAGAGGAGGGTGCCCATCGCGCCGTCCGCCAGAACGACGCCCTCCTCGAGACGCTTGAGGAATGGATTCTTCAAACTCGGCAACTCCATAGGGGAAGGGATGCTTCCATCGCTTGTGACATCGTACTATACTGCGCGGCTTGCCGTGGACGAAATGAGGGAGCGCGCGACTTCATGAACATTCTCGTTTTCGTCAAACAGGTCCCGGACACCGAGACGCGGATCCAGCTCAAGGACGGCGCGGTGGACACGACCAACGTGAAATGGGTCGCGAACCCCTATGACGA
>Ga0066686_10000614_pt1 | contig 12897 bp, 4 predicted proteins | sample GraSoiAngelo_135_FD_65627 | JGI IMG/M metagenome (GOLD analysis project Ga0066686, IMG submission 65627) | Grasslands soil microbial communities from the Angelo Coastal Reserve, California, USA - 14_0929_05_40cm | ecosystem: Environmental > Terrestrial > Soil > Grasslands | place: USA...
AAGAAAGAAAGAAGAATAGGCGGACCAAAACAGTCAGTAAGTGTCTGACCAGTTTCGGAGACTGCACCAATTAGATCGTGTCAGCGCCTAGATGAAGAATTGTGTCATTGCCGGAGCTGATCATGCCCGGGTCTTTCGACGAGTCGTGAGAAGGTTGAGCTCTTCTCTCGCAATTATTATTGTTTTACTTTCATCTCCGCTCATTTGCATCCGATTGCGAGTCTGATGTTGTTGGCGAGTAGCAAGAGTTGAGAGGCTTCGCCGGTTGTCAGTTTGCCTTGGCTCAGGTAGAGGGTGACAAGCGATATGAAATTGTGCAGTGGGATGCATGCCTCCATGTCGTTCGTTGGGTCGCCGTCATTCAATACTCGTGTGGCGCGGGAGAGTGTTCCTATCAGGCTTGACATGGTCCCCTGACTGACTGGCATGTTTTGCACGTCGCCTCCGAGCATCTGTACCGCTTGTCCTGTAGTGATTATCGTCCACGTGAAGCTAGCAGGCGTCGGATCCCTGTTCCCTGAAGTATCATATGCCCGTACCATGAGTGTGTGAGTAGCGTAGGAGAGCCCGGTGAAACTGGATGGATTTGGACATGATGAGAATGCTGAGGCGTCTAGACTGCATTCGAAGCCTGCTACGCCAACTAGGTCAGTGCCGGCGAGGGTGAAGGTTGTCGGTTGGAAAAGAGTGAAAGACCCTTGGGAGAGAGCGGCGCCGCTGCTGTCGACCGCGGAGACGATCATTGTGTCAGGAGGAGTCGTGTCCCTGACCGTAATGTGGAAGATTGCAGACGCGGTGTTGCCGTGCGAATCTTTTGCCGTGCATGTGATGGTGGTCGTGCCGAGCGGAAAAGTCGACCCGGTTGTGGGAGAACATGGGGCTGGAAGTGGACCATCGACTGAGTCAGTTGCTGTTGCGTCGGGGAACGTGACTTGTGCTCCGTTCGGCCCGGTTGCTTCCACTGTAATGTCCGAGGGCGTTACTACAATGGGAGGTGTTGTGTCTTGAACGATGACTGTAAACGAGACGGTTGTTTGGTCGCAGGATGGGTCGCAAACTTGTTGTTGGCCATGGCAGTCTATCCTAGTAGCAGATTGTCCGGTCTTGGTTGTGAAGTTGGAGGGGGCGTCACAAGAGAAGTTGTTGATGCCCACTTCTGGAGCACAAACAATTTGACCATTGACCGTCGCACACGTGAGCCCTTGGTCACATGTTCTTGTCGTGTGCACATTTCCGTTGACATCCTCAGTACTCGTGAAGACGCAAGATCCTCCCCAGGACTGGACGCTTGTTGTGACATAGTCCTCCATGGCGGTACATCTTACTGAAGTGTAACCCAAAGGAAAGACAGCACCTGTCGTCTGGTCACATGTTGCAGAATTAGGCCCACCGATATTGTCTCCGACGGTGATTCTGTAATTCACGGTCGCCCCGAATTTGCTTGTTGCTTCAACAATTACGGGGGGTGAGGGTGAGATAGTGATGGTCGGGAGAACAATCCGATCCATTTCTTGAACAAGGCGTTTCTCATATACAGCCTGGCCAGAAATGTTTGGATGCAATGTCCCCGTGTTATCCTGGGGACAGCAAAACGGACCTTGAATGTTCCTCGAATCCTCCTCGGTTCGTATCCACCTCTGATCCCCAGCACAGTAACCGTGGCCTATGAATCTGGACGCGACATTGCCAACAAAATGCCAGCCGTATCTTTGGGCAGCAAGTCGGATGTCATTATTAAGCGGAGCCACCAAATTCTGCGAGGCCCAGGCTGCCTCTTCGGAGGATATCCCGCCGAGTATGTTAGTACAGTATTGTCCTTGCTCATCCGTCGTCGGATCCGGATATTCGGTAATGAACGTCTGGGAAACTTTGAGCTTCTCCGAGAGTTTCTGATTGAGCAGGGCATATCCATTTTCTAACGCAGACAGACCCGACTGCACCTCGTTATTGACGGTATTACTTGTATCGCAACCGAATATTTCGACGCATGCTTTCACGATGTTGCTGAATCCCAGATCGTTCAAGCCGATTGATATTAGGAGATAGTCTATATTTCTCGGGCTGGGACAGGTTTCAGTAGTTGCAGCGTCGATCGTAGTCGGACAAACGAGTTCGGCGGCTTGAAACACCTGCGGCCTGAGCAAAACATTATCGGGCTCAATCCCTTCATAATAGTCCACGAGTCCTTGCTGGATCCCTGCCCCGGAACAAGCTAGGTGGATGAAGGTTACAGATGACTTGGGGTCTGACCGTTCGATCGCTAAGGCCGCTTGAGCCGGACCTGCGTTTGCTGACCGATGGCACTTGCGATCTTCCCATACAGGCCCAGTCTTTACTTGGCCAAAATCGTCAAACCGTTGAGGCTTATCCGGGTCGCCTTCACCGGCAGCGAGTGAGTCGCCAATTGATACTATGAGCAGGTCGCGAATTACGACGTTGTGAGTTACAGATGCTGTCTGTCCATCTTGGGCGGTGACGGTTAATGTGACACTATAAGTTCCCTGTGCGGGGAATACTGCTTGAGGATGTAGTATCTGGCATGTTGTACCGATTACAGTGGCGAGCCCAGCTAGGTCCCAACTATACTGTACAATAGGGCTGCCACCCGCCGAGGATAAGCATCCGTCAAAGTTAACGGTCCAAGCGCTTGGATGAATGTAACCTGTCGAGTAGTCATAGTCGATGACTCCGTCTCCGTTATTGTCAAAGCCAAACCTGTCGGGCATCGTCCAGTCGAACTCGGCGGTCGGACCTGTTCCAGTCGCATGTACCGGGACGACCCCACTTGGAGTTCTCGTCATGAAAACTAGAATTAGGAGAAAAGACGTTAGTAAGACGAGGCTATTTCTCATTCGTTCCATCCTCAAATAGATTAGTATCGAAAAAGCGATCTCTTCAGTATTAAGACCTCCTGAACGAATCGTCGGAAGAACTGATCTGACTACTGACCAGACTGCCGGGGGTTCGTCCTCCAGCCAACTCTGATGCGGGACTCTGTCGTTGCCGGTGCTGTCATGTCCAGCTTTCCAAGTGATGGGGGTGCGAGATTGCTTTCGAGCGTCTTGGGGAATGAGGCGTGACTATCGTGGGATGATGCTATGCAGTTGCAATTGGATATCGAGTCCTCGTTGACCTCGTGGCGATGTTCGTTGTTCCCTGAGCAGTTCATGTCTCACCATCTCCGGTTTTCTCTACTTTCTTCATGGTCAATCTCAGACCACTGAGTCGGATGAGCCATCCCAGACTGAATCCGATACCGAAGACTGCGGCACAGAGGAGAAAAAGGGAGGTTATCGAGACTTCGGGCATCTTTTGCTCAACCTGATCATGTCACGGTGTCGACCAAGTCACGCTGAATGCACCCAAACCGGGGGGAATTGCATTAGAAAGTGAGCCCTGAGAATATTCAATGCAATAGTACCAGTTGGCAACACCCAGCGTAACCGCCGATGTTGATGGGATTGCGACCGCTGTCCCTCCGATACCGCCACAGGTTTGATTGACGCCGTTTTCGTCGTCACCAGCAGCGGCGATAGCGCAAATGGCATTTGGTACGAAGACGTTGTTCGGAACGTTTGGAGTGCACCCTGAGTATCCCGTGGGGAAGGTGTAGCTTGCTGTCATTGTGGTTGTTGCAGACACGATGAGCGCTGGAGCATTTGTCCCGAATTCAATCGGGCTGCAATCGAAGAGAATCGCTCCCTTATTGCCAGGGACAACTCCTGGTTGGCTCGGGGTCAGTTTGTCGCATTGGGCAGCAACTCCTTGATTCGGTAGAGCGGGGCCTTTTTGTATAAACAGTGTCGTGGTGGCATAGGCGGTACCCGCGAGAGAGATCATTAGAAGAACCAATGGTGGAATGTACTTCTTTCCTATTCTCATATCTATCTTTCACCTCCTTAATCTAAGATGATGGCGTTCAGCTTGCAATTCGCTAAGGTGTCTTGCAAGAAGCCGTTTTGCCGATTTGTCCCGATACCGATTTAACACTATGGATATCGCGATATTATGCCGAGACAGAAGTTTCCATCGCGAGAACAATTCAACTAATAGTAAGTAGAGAAGCCCGCTCCTAGCAGCCGAATTTCACACGACCCGTTGGGAGACAACATCTCAAACATAGTGCATAGAAGCAGGATCCTAAGACTGGACAGACATAATGTTCCAGTATCTGCCGCGCGGTACTGTATTTGCGTGCATCTAGATGTTGAATTCTGTCATTACTAGTGTTGTCATGTCCAAGTTTCCTAGTGATGGTATGAGCTAGGCCGCGCATCGAAAGGAAAAAGAGGGGACCGAATCCACGAAGGGCGGCGACCGCCTAGTGGTTCGGGCTGACCAATAGCATCACGAACCTAGGACCAAGGTAAGGTGCCGAGTAGGGCCCGAAGGCAACAGGCATGAGTAATAGCCCGAGCCTCACGAGTGCTCCCATCATTCTTGCGCGGAATGCTCCTTGCATTTGTCATGTTCCACCTCCGATTGTATTGTTGTAGGTGCAGAAAACTAGGTAGGTCTTTTTCGTCATTTTTCATCAAATAGCCATTCCCGTAGAGTGAGCAAACCAGAGATCGTCCGCAAGGCTTAACGTGCCTTCATCAACAATCTAGACACCATTACCATAGTGCCTTTAGCATTGACAGCGCCCGCAAATCTAGAAACAGTTTTGGCAGGAGCTGAGGAGCATGCGGGACGGTATGATTGGAAGCAAGCACTAGAAACTTACGACAACTTTCTGCATTCCTCTGTTGACGAATGCTCGATTGAGCGAGCTAGAATTCTAGAGTCCTCGGCCTACGCCATGTTCAAATGGGGCTTGCAAGCCTCAAATCAAGACATTTTTCGGGATAATGTCCAGAGAGCCGTTGAAAGATATCGTCGGGCCCAGATATCCTACACGACCTTGGGTTTCAAGGGACAAGCTTTGCGTTGCGAAGCTATGCTCTCGCATCTGAAGTATTGGCTCGCTATCGACCCAGAAGAACGCAAGAAGCACCTAGACGAATCATGGACTCTAGCAACTCTTGCGTTACAAAGCCTAGAGGATAGTTCAGAGGCCAGAGAATATGGCGTAACGTACAATCAGCTTAGCCAAAACGCCGGGCTCCTAGTCGCAATGGAGCCCGATGCACGCATCAGAGAAGCAACGCTTCGGAAGGCCCATGAGCTAGCGGAGAAGACAGTAGGCTTCCTGGCAAAGATAGGAAACTCGGCCGATCTTGCAAGAGCCTACATAAAAGCCGCCGCATTCCTCAGCGCACTCGCGACGCTATTCACAGATGATGAGACGGGCGAAAGATATTTTCGCCAAGCTAGGGATTACTGGAAGCAAGCCCAAGGAATCTCGGAAGAGACTGCCCTCCTGGAATTGACTAGCTTCGTCCCGGTTGAAGGAATCCAATTCACCGACTGGGAGATCGCCACAGTATTATCAAATCTGAAGAAGACTCTTGCTTACGCTGAGCCCACTGCAGACAACTTTCTCATCGGAATTGTAAATGACTGGCTCGCCGGCGTCTCCTTCTTTCACGCGTTTGCCGTAGAAGACCCTGCGGAAAAGAAGAGAATGGCCGACACGGCCCTGCAACATGCAGAAATGGCCAGATCTAGATATTCCACGATAGACTTCCAGAGCCCAAGAGCCGACGCGTTCTGGATCACTTCTCCTGTGTGCGAGTACAATTGGGGCTTAGCTACATGGGAATTTGATGCGGCAAAGAAACGACTATTACTCGACCGCGCCGTCGAAGCGGGCCCTCACGGGTTGAAGCTGGCCGAGGCCTCTGGGTTCATCGGCGCAATCTTGCTCGCGCATCATGCCTACGCGAAGGCACTGGCGGCGAGGGCTGACATAGAGCATAGCGTCATGCGGAAGAAGGAACTTCTGGAGACGGCCCTCAAACAACGGCAGGCATCCCTGGCAATCACGGATGCCACAGCACCCTCCAAGTTGTGGGAACGTGGCACCATGCGAAACTATCTCGCCGATTTGGAATCACAGCTCTCAGATCTGGCCGACAAAGGCGCTAGGCAGAGATTGCTCAAGGACGCGATTGTCAACAAGCAGGAGGGGTTGGCGCTTTGCACTAGATACGTGGAATCAACAAAGTCTCCAAATCTTCCGGACTTGGCGAGCTTGGGCCGTCGAAGGTACGAACTCGGAGAACTACTAGAACGACAATATCGTGAAAACGAAAAAAGCGAGACGCTGCAGAAGGGAGCCGATGCCTTCGATGCGTCCATCGGGTACTTCCAGAAATTGGCTATGTCAAGCCGTATCGCGGAGAGTTACTGGAAGGCAGCTCACCTCTACGACCTGTTGAACGATCATACAAAGGCCAGCCGCTATTTCTCACAAGCATCGGACAATTACAAGACCGCAGCCGAGAAGAACCCGCAACTGGAAGGGATTTACCTAGACTCTGCAAGTTACATGGACGCTTGGGCCTCGATAGAGAACGCAAGACGTCATCATGACGAGGAACGATATCTTGATGCTGCGCAGGACTATGAAAAGGCTGTAGTCACTCTCCAAGGAACGAGCGCTTGGAGCCACCTCTCATCACACTATCTCGGTTGTGCTCTCCTTGAGAAAGCGGAAGCTCAATCTCGGGCTGAAGAATTTCAAGAATCGCAGGCATCCTCCATCCACGCAACCCAATCATTCCATGAAGCCGCGGAGAGGCTGACAAAGAGGATCGTGGACACCGGAGACAACGGAGAAAGCAAAGAACTGGATGATTGGTTGAAGGTTACAAGAGGACGAGAAGAATATTCCCTTGCCAAAGCAGTTTTGGAGGAGGCAAAGCTGCTTGACCAGAGAGAAGAGAAGAACGCTAGCCGAATGAAGTATCTTGAAGCATCAAGATTGTTCAGAAATGTAGCATCACATGCCGAGAACGTCACATCAAGCAAGGAAATGGAGAGCCTGGCATTGTTTTGCGACGCATGGGCGAAAATGAAAGAGGCCGAAATATCATCGTCACCAGAACTATACGATAACGCGGCAAGTCTATTCACCGAGGCGGGAAACATCTCCGCTGAACGAACGCAACGCAACTTGGCTCTAGCCAATTCCTCCATCTGCAAAGCCATGGGATTAGGCACAAAATTTCGGCAAACTAGAGAAGCAGCAATCTATGGAACGATCAAGAATCATCTCGAGACAGCAGGCGACTATTACGAGGAGGCAGGTCTCAAGAAAGCTAGCGACTGGACACGTGCCACGCAGAAGTTCTTTGACTCTCTAATGTACATGGCCGAGGCGGAAAGAAGCACAGACAAGAAAGCTGAGTTATACCAATTCGCAGAGAAACACCTAGACACTGCCCGCGCACTCTATGCAAAAGCAGGCTTTGCAAGGGAAGAATCCGAAGCCAAGAAGCTGTTGACCCGTGCAAGAGAAGGTAGAGACTTGCTTTCGCCCATGACGGCGTTGGGAGAGAACAGGATCGTCTTTCAGGGACCCGCACCGGCGTCCCTACTACGGGACCAACCCCTCGGCCTGGAACGACGTCCCACCCCTAACATCATTGGGAGGGTAAAGGTAGCTGATACAATTCTGAATGTAGGCTCTACCACGACGGCCGAGCTTGAGATGACCAACGTTGGCAAGGTCTCCGCCGTCCTGATCGGTCTGGATGAGATCGCGCCGCGAGGTCTACAGGTCTCACATCAGCAACTATCCCAGCGCGACGATCGGGACTGGCTGGACCTGAACGGGAAGAAGCTGGACTCTTTGAAGAGTTACACAGTAAAGATCACGCTTGCCTGTGGACGCAAAGGAATCTTTGAACTGCATCCAAGAGTCGTAATCGCTGATGACAGGGGCAACCGGGGATTCTCGGAATTCGAGCCAGCCGCACTCGTAGTAGAAGAAGAGGAGCTGCCTGGAAAAGCACAGGCGAATGCACTCCAGAAGCTGGAGGGCCGCGGCTTCGAGGCTCCAAAGGATTGGTTTGAGACTCCGAGAGGAAAGCAGGTGATTGAACTGCTGGCGAGGGAGTTCTTGAGAGATTATGTCTCCAAAGGCTTGTATGCGGAGAAGGCGGGTTGGAGGAGTTTGATGGACCTGGTAAGAGAATTGAGTATTCCGAGGTCAGCATTCTACGGAAGAGATGGGAGAGACGGTGCGGTTCTTGCCGAATTAGACCGGAGGGGCCTCTTGGAGAGGCGGATCTTTCCCGAGGAAAGAGGAAGAGGCGGGGCGGTCACCAAGGTACGCGTGGCCTACCATAATCCCTCAGTTAGGGAGCTGGTGAGGAAGGAAATAATCGAGGCACTCTGAATTCTCTCGGTGAAAAAGAACCATGTATTTTTCAGCACTACAGTCGGTCTCAAGGCTTCAAACATGAGCGGAAAGAAGAATTTGAAAAGTCAAAGAGCTGAAACTGTGTCCGGTAGCCGTCCCGGAAAATCCTCCTCTCGACTTGAACGCGTCGCCATTCCTGAGACATCCAAATCCAGACAGTCCGGAAAATCGAGGCGAGCCAGGCCCCCGGAAAAAATCCGAGCAGCGAGCAAGATTGTCATAAGCGTGAGTCTACTAATCCTATTGACCCTAGGATTTACCTCGGTATTGGCTGGGCTTGAACTCCAGCATCCATTCGCAAGCTCTCAATCCCAGTCTCAGACTCTACTGGCGCACCGTCTAATATCAATCCAGGGAGACTCCGGATTCACAGCCGACCAAGGCGTCACGGGGGGAACGGGGACTACCTCTGACCCTTACATCATTCAGGGTTGGTCTATAGACCTCTCCCCATATCAAACGGTCTCTTTTCCACCGCGCGCTGGAATCTCGATTGAACGGACCACCGCTCAATTTGTTATCAGAAACGTCAAGGTTTCTGGAGGACTTAGCGCATTAGCATCCATCGGTGTAACGACACCCTGTTATTTCTCTAAGAACGGAATCCCCGGGATAATGCTATCTCATGTCCAGAACGGAATAGTTCAGAACTCCGAGAGCGACCAGAACTCGGTCGGCGTTTATCTCGACCATTCGACCTCTAACTCAATCACCAACAACGTATTGCAAGGGAACGAGTGTGGAGTCTACCTGCTTGTGTCTAACTACAATACGATCTCATTCAACGCTGCAACGGGCTTATGCTGCAACCCGCTCACCTGGGAGAACGGCTTCAGTTTTCATCTCTTCGGGTCTTCAAACAACACTATTTCTTACAACAAGGCCTACAACGCTGCGATTGGATTCACTGTCTCTGCCATCCGAACCACCAATATTATTGATTTCCGAGCGACCGGCAACACCCTGGCCAACAATACTGCTTCGTATTCCCAGAATGATGGATTCTTCCTGAACGAGACCGACCATAACATCCTCGAATCTAACACGGCCGAGAACACGATTGGAGCATATGGCGCAGATGGTGTCGGGTTCAACTTCGAATACACAATCGGGGAAGTCGTGATGGGCAATTCTGCAATAGACAATAGATGGGGCGGATTCCTCCTTCAGGCCTCAACTGAGAACTTGCTCATATCCAATACGGCCACGGGAGGCACCATACCGGGGATACCGGCTTATGGAGCAGGGTTCAGCTTCTTGAAAGCTGACCTGAACACCCTGATTTCGAACGTCGCTTATATCAACCAGAAGGGATTCGACTTAACGACTTCCTCTTTTCACAACCGGTTCACTAGGAACATTGCACACGATAACGGTATCGGATTCGTCATGGAGATCGGATCCGACGTGAACGTTTTCGACTTCAACCAGGTCTACAGGAACACAGAAGGGTTCAGTGTAGATACCGCATCGGCAGGCAACGGTGGCTCAGGTGAGACTTTTGCGTACAACACTGTCAGGGATAACGCCCAGGGTTTTTCCGTTGGCACTTCGGAAAACCAGACTATACTCGGGAACCTAGTCTTTGACAATAACGTACCCTTCGCAATTGATGGGGTCATCATCATGGACAGCACAGGGATCTCTCTACAGGGAGTCATCAAAAGCAAGATCTCATCGAACATCGTCATCAACAACCCTGTCGGGATCGAGACTGGCGCTGGAATCCTTCAGGGGGGAGGAAACAGCATCTACAACAACTTCCTGAGCAATCCTGAGAACGCGAACGTAGACCCTACCGTGCCTGATAACTGGAACGTGGCAGAGAGACCCGGAACAAACGTGATTGGGGGCCCGTCCATTGGAGGAAACTTCTGGAGCGATTATACTGGAACAGACACAAACAATGATGGGATCGGAGATTCAGCCTACTATCCCCAGACCTGCGTAAGCGGCTTGTGCAGCAGGTGGGGACAAACAACAGGAATAAATGTAGACCATCTACCTCTTGTCTTTGCACCTTCGTCCGGAACCACACCAGACTTTACCCTAGTCACCCCGCCGAGTTTTACTGTCGACCAGGCCTCGAACGGCACGTTCGTACTCGCACTTGTGAGCAGGAACGCCTTCTCGGGTACAATCACCCTGTCAGCAACAACATCTCCCAGCATGGCTAATGGTCCACAAATCGGCTTGAACCCGTCCACAATCAATCTCGCCGCCGGGGGAACAATGGCCTCGGCCGTCAACGTGACTAGCACCTTTGTCCCGGGCACCTACAACGTCGACATAAAAGCCACAACCCCAACAACCAGCCACACTAAGACCCTACAGTTGACCATTGCCGCGGTCTCCCACCCAAGCCCGACAATCACTACAGTTGTCTGTACTCCACCCACGGTCGCACTCAATCACGCAACAAGCTGCACCGCGACAGTGGCCGACATCAACTTGGCCGCGTCGACCTCTCCAACGGGAACCGTTACGTTCACTCCAGGTGGCAATTGCACTCTGAACGGTACGGGTCCATCCTCATCATGTTCAGTCAGCATAACCCCGTCGACATCTGGCACGATTCAAATCTCCGCCACCTACCTGGGTAGCGCAACTGATGCGATGAGCACAGGAGGGACGATCATTACTGTAACGATCAGGACAAGCATCACAACAGTGACATGCACCCCGGCAACGGTAATCGTCAACCAGGCGTCAACCTGCACGGCAACGGTAACGGACACTTCGCAAGGGACAACCAGCACTCCAACAAGCACTGTAACTTGGACCACAACGAACTCCGGTACATTTAGCGCGATGACCTGCACCCTAGCTGGCACATACGCCTCCGCCAGTTGCTACGTAACCTACACGCCTGCCACGACTGGTTCTCACAAGATCACTGGTAGCTACGGTGGAGACACGACTCACCCGATGAGTTCCGGCAACTTCCCAATTTCTGTAGGCGCACGTACAACCACTACAGCCGTCGCTTGTACCCCGTCCATCCCGGTCATCGGCCAAGCCACCTCGTGCACAGCAACGGTCGCAGACAATGCTCCAGGAACTATCAGTACACCCACAGGAACTGTAACCTTCAGTGTCACTGGGGGATCAGGGACGTTCAGCTCAAACAGCTGTGCGCTCGCAACAGGTATGTGCGCCGTCACATTCACACCAAACTCTGCAACTTCAACGATAACAGGGAACTACCTAGGGGACACGACTCACGCTACCAGTTCAGGGGCGTTTACAATCACGGCGGGCAAGCGCAGTACCTCAACGGTAGTCTCGTGTATGTCCCCAGTGGTGGTTGGCCAGGGGACTACGTGTTCTGCGACGGTGACCGATACTTCACCTGTTCAATCGAGTACGCCGACTGGCATCGTCAACTTCGTGAGTTCGGGAGCTGTTGGAACCTTCAGCTCAAACGCGTGCACTCTTGCCAGTGGGACTTGCTCAGTCACGTTCACACCGTCTGCCTCAGGCGACACAACTGTCAATGGCAATTATGCTGGAGACGCAGCCCACGGAACGAGTACTGGTAGCTCAACTGTGACTGTCAATCTCCGCGCGACCGGACTAGCGGTCTATTGCGATCCCGTCTCGGTCGTCGCTGGTACGGTCACGACCTGCAGGGTCGCGGTCACGGATGAGTCCGCTGGTACGGCGACTGGTACTCTGGCGAGCACGCCCACCGGCGCGGTTGCACTGACGAGCAGCGGAGACGGGGCCTTCAGCGAAGCTTCATGTAACCTTACGGGAGCTGGACCCTCGTCCTTCTGTTCAGTAACTTACACCCCTTCAGGGACGATGCTCAGGACTGACACGATAACAGCATCGTACAGTGGAGACTCGTCCCATGGCACCAGCACCAACACGGCCCAAGTCAATGTAACGATCCCAAGCAATCCCTTCGACTATACGTTATCCGTGAACCCCAATACTGCCTCTATTGTCGTAGGCGGCTCTACCAGCTTCACTATCACCGCGACCCTCACTGGTGGCACCGGTCAACCCGTGAACTTAATCGGGTCAATCTCACCCCAACTCATGGTATGTCAGCCAGTCTATGATGTCAGTCCCTGCGGCACTGTCACACTCTCCTCGCCCAGCGTTACACCCACCTCTGCGGGAGCGACATCCACGGTGACGATTTCGACTACGAATATTGTTCCCCCTGGAACTTACACGCTGACCATCACTGGCTCCCCCAGCGGCGTTTCCTTGCACTCCGCCGTGTTCACTCTCACGGTAAGAGGAGCTGGGCCCGTCAGCACCTCTGTCGGTGTAGTCTGTTCTCCCGGCTCTGCAATGATTGGTAGCTCATCTTCCTGCGCTGCGACAGTCACAGGTTCTTCTCCCACAGGACTCGTCACATTTTCAGCGGTCGGGTCGAACGGTGGTATGGTCGTGCTTACGGCTTCTTCATGCACCCTATACTCAGGAAGTTGTTCGGTCTCGCTAAGAGGCTTGTCGGCAGGAACCGTCACCGTCACAGCCGTCTACTCCGGCGATACAAACAACCTAGGAAGTTCGGGCTCGGCCAGTTTTGCGGTGCAGAAGCCAGCCAACGCCGTTGCTTCGAACAG
>Ga0066686_10000616_pt1 | contig 12889 bp, 13 predicted proteins | sample GraSoiAngelo_135_FD_65627 | JGI IMG/M metagenome (GOLD analysis project Ga0066686, IMG submission 65627) | Grasslands soil microbial communities from the Angelo Coastal Reserve, California, USA - 14_0929_05_40cm | ecosystem: Environmental > Terrestrial > Soil > Grasslands | place: USA...
GGGATCAAGACGATTGCGTTTCCCGCAATCAGTTGCGGCGCCTACGGCTATCCTACTTCCGAAGCGACGCAGATCGCGGTAGAAACAACCCGGGAATTCCTAGCGACCACCGACAAAATCGACAAAGTGATCTTCGTTCTTTGGAGCGAAGATATTTACGAGACCTATCTCCAATTATTGTAGCTGCCGACCTCTGGGCGGCACGACCCGCCTGTTGGATGAAGAATTCGGCGCCGCGTTTCGCAGAGCGAGACGGCTACAGACGTGAAGCGCACTAGTTTGACGCGGAAACCTTTCGCAATTTGAGAGACGCAACGAAAGCGCCATTTACGATTCCATTTGTATGATTAATCCGAACGAAAACGATCTTACGAGGGACGTACCGCTTCCAACGCCGGTCCAGTCGGGCGAGGGAGAAATTAGCTCGGGTGGGCGTGAGCAGTTTCGTCGAGCATCAAGGAAAATTTCCACGGCCATGAGCAATACGTGGGATGAGACAAAGCAGAAAGCCGGTCGAGCGCGCGAACGCACAGAGTATTTCGTGCGCGAAAATCCGGTGCCGACCATCCTCGGCGCGCTAGGGTTGGGAATCGCGATTGGATTGGCGGTCCGCTACGCTTCGAGTAGCGAGCAAAAGGCAGAAATTGACATGAAGTCGCCGCTGGCAAATCTGAACTGGAGTCTTCTTTCGCTGCCTTTTCTCTGGCCGTTGTTCAAATCGGCCAGGGAAAAATATGAAAGCTCGGCCGAGGCAATGAAGGATGGCGTCAAGCGGCTGAAAAAGATCGACGTCGAGCGCTACTCAAAGCCGATCCGCAAGCGTTGGAAGGCGTGGACGCGGTAAGCGTCTCTGTCACGCTGCCTGGACTAAGGTGCCGATTCATGAAAGGGCGAGGAACCCACTGATGAGATCAGCCAGCGGAGGTGGATACTGAGCCATGAAAGCGTGGCCGCCGCCCTTAAATTGGGCGAGCCAAGCGCCCGGGATGGCGTTGACGAGTGCTAGCGCGTTGGAGGCAGGGATTACAATGTCCTCAGTACCAGTAGCAACGAGCGCGGGCGCCCTTAGCTCCCTGAGCCGGTCGCCGGCGCCGTCACGGTGCCATGCATCCATCGCTGCGGTCTGTCGACGGACGAGATCAGGAGACAGCAGTGCACGCGCGGCCGCTACGATATCGCCGAACTCGCGGTAGATCGACTCGGCGAGATCGCCGGGGAACAACAGGGAAAGCAGTCGACGAGCCTGCTCGTGTGGTGTGCCAGACGTGTCGGTCAGTTGCGCTCGGACCGTGGACGAGGCGAGCTCAGCGTCGGCTCCTCCTGGGTCGCTGGAGAGCAGGACGAGCTTATCAACCAGGGCCGGGTGATCCAAGGCGAGGATCTGGGCGATGAATCCGCCCAGCGACCATCCCAAGACGCTTACGCGCTTGAACTCGAGCGCCTTGATCACTCGCCCGGTGTCGTCGGCGAGTTGGGCGATATCGAAGGGTGCTCCGTTATCCGTTGAAAGCCCGATGCCGCGGTTGTCGAGGAGGATGATCTCGTTGGCAGACGCGAGCCGGTCGACGAAGGAGGGATCCCAGTCGGCGCTCGTCGCGGCCAAGCCGTTGAGGACCAGCAGTGGTCGCCCACTTCCTAGGCGCCGGCAGGCGATTCGTCCACCGTCGACAGCGATCATCGCTATTGGCTCACTGGCCATCGGCGACCATCGGAAACCGCTTGGGGCGTCAAGTCCCACGGGTACGGGTTATCAGGCAGAGGCTTGGTGACGGTGGATCAAGCGCTCCGAGCTTGATGCTAGAATCAGGCCGCGAAGCCGTGATTATTCGGCATCGCCCGGCGGAGCGGTCGATCCACCTTGAACCGAGGAGTATCCTCGCGGAAGATGTCGATCTTCGCATGGCGAACTCGAATTCATCGGAGCAACCGGCCTGGCAACGCAATCCGATCTTTGAATTTTTTGCGTCGCTCAGGCTCGCAGTCGTTTTGCTTGCGGTTCTGATCCTCGCCGCGATCGCAGGTACGATCTACGAATCAAGTTTCGACGCGAAGGTCTCGCGCGCTTACGTCTACGGTGCGCCTTGGTTCAATCTCTGGCTCGTTTTGCTCGGCGCTAACCTCGCCGTCTCCGCTCTCTCGCGCTGGCCCTGGCGCAAACATCATCTTGCGTTCCTCATCACGCATCTTGGCATCATCACACTGCTGATTGGATCGCTCATCGGTCGGATTTTTGGAATCGAAGGAACCATGACCCTCTTCAAAGGGGAGGGGCCAACGAATCGTCTCCTTATCAATCAACGCCAGTTGCGCGTGCACGATGTCGACGGAATCGTAAAAGGCTATCCCGCAGAATTTTTGCATCATCCGCCGAATCGGCAGCATCCGCGCAACCTCGGCCTGCTCGCGAGCGGCGCGCGTTTGCAGATTGTTGATTACGCGTCGGCGATTGAGGGGAAGCTGAACCCGAAACCAGTCGCTGATGGCGGTGCGCCTGCGCTGCATTTCACGATGTCTACCGCGATGATGAACCAGCATCTCGATAGCTGGTTGCTCGCCGATGATCCACAGCACGGAAATTTCTCGATGGGCCTCGCAAATGTCGAATTGAAGCGCGGCACCGCGTCGAACGCTGCGCAAGGTAGGGCCGATTCACCGAATCGCCTTGAAACGAGCGAGAGCGCCCGTCTTCGGAACGCCACCGACGGGCAGGCGAGTAAGAATGAAGAAACCGATCTTGAGGAATCGATTTTTGCGTTTAGCAAAGCGGCCGACGAACAGATCGGCCGCGTTCGCAAAGGCGGCAGCACCGGTGCGAAAGTGAGGTTGGAACAACCGCAAAACGGAAATAAAGGGCGCGTGTTGATTTCGTTAGGCGAAAGGGAAGCCAGCTTCGATGTGGCTGAAAATCTCGGCCGCGAGGCGGCAATCGACGGGACGCCGTTCGTGCTCAAGATCGACGGTTACTGGCCCGATTTCCGGATCTCGGATGGCAAACCGAGTTCGCTAAGCGACCAGCCCAACAATCCTGCGGTGCTTGTTACGATTCGCGGAAAAGCCATTCCCGTAGCGGAAGCCGCAACAAATCCGCACGGGGGCGGAAAACAACTCACGGCGACGGGTGGCCCGCCGACGATGCCTGCACCCGGCGAAGAGGCCCCTAATCGTCTCACGCTTTTCGTCGCTGACGATGGCGCAATTACTTACGAACTTGTTTCGCGAAAGAATGGGAAATCATCCGGTAACACCGAGATAAACAAGCCGCTCGCGACCGGTTGGGCGGACTGGCAACTCAGCGTCGACAAGATGATGCCGCACGCCGAGCAAAGGATCAACTTCACGCCGGTGAAATCCGACCAAGCATCGACATCTTCCACAGACTTGCCCGACGGCGTGCGCGTTCGCATTCAACAAAATGGCGAAACATTGGAGCAATGGGTGCCGGCTGGCTGGCAAGTGACAGTGCCGACTTCGCCCAGCGAAACCATGATTGCATACGGGTGGAAAACGGTTCCCCTTCCGATCGGAGTCGAATTGCTCGATTTCGAGGTGAAACGCAACGAAGGCAGCGACAGTCCAGCGGGATTTAAAAGCACTTTGCGAATCGTCACGGCCGATGGCGACATCGCCACCGGCTGGTGCTGGATGAACAACCCGTTCAGCTATCCCGGCGCATGGTGGCGTACTTGGACCGGGCTGACTTACAAAATTTCGCAGGCGTCGTGGAATCCGGAGAATCTCGGACAAAGCACGGTGCAGATTCTGCGCGATCCCGGCTGGCTTTTGAAATGGATCGGTTCGTTGCTAGTGGTGATTGGCGTGTTCATGATGTTTTATCTCCAGCCGTACCGAAAACAAACCGAAGGCGAACCGATCATGCCGACTGGCCTAAAGCCAAAAGAACAGAAGCGTCCGGCAGCTGCCGGATCGCCCTCTATCCCAGCGACAGTTCAGCATTGATTCCGAAAGTTTTCGCCACTTGAAACCTGAAGGGAGACGTTGAACGTTTTGCTCTCACATGGGACACAGGAAAATTATTCAATCGTTCGTGTCTTTCGGCTTCATGGCGGTTTTGGCCGCATGGGCGTCGGATAACGAGCCAGCCGAAGTTTTAGCCGGTGAGCGATCCGAGTCAGCCGCATCTAAATGGGGTAACTACAACGGCGAACCAGTGACGAAGTGGAACGCGGATGGGCGGACAATGACGCTGTTAACTGAATTGCGTTATACCGATCCACAGGGCTTTGTCTGGATTGCCCCGATCGGATCGGTTGTCGATGGGGCATCCATCCCGCGCTACCTCTGGTCGATCATGGGCGGACCGTTCGAAGGAAAATATCGGAACGCCTCCGTGTTGCACGATGTCGCGTACGGGCAACACAACCGGCCATGGCAGGATTGCGACCGCATGTTCTACTACGCGATGCGTTGCAGCGGCGTGAGCGTGGTTGAAGCGAAGAGCATGTTTTACGCGCTCTATAAATTCGGGCACCATTGGAAGTTTCCAATCAAACGCGCGAAACCGGTGAAGTTTGAAGGACAGTTGGTAGCGCGAGCGGAGCAGATTCCCCGAGCGATTCCAGTGAATCCAGAGCAAATCAACGAAGCACGAGATTGGATTCGCAGCGCCGACCCGAGTCTCGACCAGATCGAGCAAAGGGCCGACGCTGAAGCTTGGTGAACTTGCCTTCGTAGACGGTCAAACTTTTTTTCGCTATAGTTTTCGGAGCTGAATTCAACGGATTCGAGGAAGGAAACGCTAACTGGAGGACATTATGCTAGGCGATAAGATTGGTGGAACGTCAGGTAAGATTACTTCGCAGCGCGTATTACCGAACCTAGGCGGCGGTCCGAAAATGGAAACTTCGTTTCAGGCGAATGGATCGCTGTTGGGCACAAACGTAAAGGAGACGGGAACCTATTGGTCCATTGTCCGCCCCGACGGGACACTCTACGGCGAAGGGCAAGGGGTGATGATTCTCAAGGACGGGAAAACGGCTACGTGGACAGGCCACGGTGTCGGCGTGATTAAGAAAGACGGTACCGCGAGTTATCGTGGTGCCGTTTATTATCAAACTTCGCCCCCACGATGGTCACGGCTGAACAAGGTTGCGGTGGTATTCGAATACGAGGTAGACGCAGAGGGCAACACACGCTCCGAATTTTGGGAATGGAAGTAGCCCACAGCAAGGGCACGGCGAGATCCAATTGCTCAGGTCGCTTTTGAATCTGGCGAGGGCGTAGCGCCATCCCTTTCCAGCGCGGCGCTCAGGACTTCATCGACGTTTTCGACCGGGATGAACTTGAGCTTTTGTTTCGCCTCCTCAGGAACATCGACAAGGTCTTTTTCGTTAAGCTGGGGGATGATGACGGTGGAAATGCCGGCGCGCATCGCTGCCAGGCTTTTTTCTTTCAGGCCGCCGATCGGCAGCACGAGGCCGCGCAACGTGATCTCACCGGTCATGGCGACGTCGGGACGCACCGGCGTATTACTGAAAAGCGAAGCGAGTGCGGTGAACATCGCAATGCCCGCGGACGGGCCATCTTTCGGCACCGCGCCTGCTGGCACATGCACGTGCACGTCGATGTCGCGGAAATCTTCCGCCTTGTCGCTGATCTCGCTGTTGCGGCTGCGCACGAGACTGAAGGCAGCCTGGACTGATTCCTTCATCACTTCGCCGATGTGACCGGTAAGCGTAACGTTGCCTTTGCCGGGATAGCGTGTCGCTTCGATATGCAGAACTTCGCCGCCTGCTGGGGTGTAAGCTAGGCCGGTTACAACGCCGGGTTTGCTCGTTTTTAGTTTCGTTTCGCGCACGTACTTCGCTGGGCCTAGCATTTCCGCCACTAGCTCGGGCGTGATCACGGCGTGTTCGGTTTTTCCGCGCGCGACCTGCGATGCAATGCCACGACAAACAGACGCGATTTGGCGTTCGAGTTCACGGACACCAGCTTCATGCGTGTAATCGTTGATGATGTGGCGGATCGCTTCTTCCTGCCACTCGCATTGCTCGGGTTTAAGCCCGTTCTCTTCCAACTGCCGCCTGACCAGATACCGTTTCGCGATCTCGACTTTCTCGCGCTCGGTGTAACCGGGCAGTGAAATCACCTCAATCCGGTCGCGCAATGGTTCGGGGACGCCGTCAATGTAATTTGCGGTGCCGATGAAAATCACCTGCGAAAGGTCGAACGGCACGTCGAGATAACGATCGACAAATGTATTGTTTTGCCGTGGGTCGAGCACTTCGAGCAACGCGCTGGCCGGATCGCCGCGAAAATCCGCGCCGATCTTGTCGATTTCATCGAGCATGAAAACCGGATTGCGCGTGCCGGCGCGGCGCAGTTCCTGGATGATTCGGCCTGGCATTGAGCCAATGTATGTGCGGCGGTGACCGCGGATTTCTGCCTCGTCGCGCATCCCGCCGAGGCTGATCCGGACAAATTTGCGGCCGAGCGCGTCGGCAATTGATTGGCCGAGACTGGTTTTGCCAACGCCGGGCGGGCCGAGAAAACAGAGGATCGCGCCGTGCCCTTGCGGATTGAGTTTGCGCACGGCCAGATATTCGATGAGCCGCTTTTTCACCTTTTCGAGATCGTAATGATCGCGATCGAGAATCTGCTGCGCTTGATCGAGATCGAGATTGTCCTGGCTCAATTTATTCCATGGCAAATCGGCAATGATCTCGACGTAACTAACGATGACGGAAAATTCCGGGCTGGCCGACGGAATAAAATCAAGCCGCTTCAATTCGCGCTCGGCCTGCTTCATCACTTCGGCGGGCGGCTTGGCTTCCTCGAGTCGCGCGCGCAATTGCTGCGCCTGTTCTTCGCTGCCAGCCTCGCCTTCGCCCAGCTCATGTTGGATCGCCTTGATTTGCGAACGCAGGTACGCGCGCCGCTGCGCATCGGAAAACTGCGAGGCCACATCTTTTTGCAGTTTTTGTTGAATCTCCGCAATTTCGAGCTGCGCCGAGATGTGTTTTTGCACAGCGTGCACGCGCTTTTCAACATCAAGCTCTTCGAGGATCGCCTCTTTCTGGGCGACATCGACGTTGAGATTGGGTGCTAGAAAATCAGCGAGTTGCTCCGCGTTCTCGCTGTTGAGCACCATCAAGCGCGCCTGCTCTGGTGCGTCCGGCGTCAGCTCGAAGAGTCTCGCGGCCGAGTCGCGCAAATTCCGGAATGTCGCCTCCCATTCCTTGCTCTCCGGCGGCGAAACCGATTTGAGCAGGTCGATTTCCGCCCGCAAAAACGGAGAGGTCGCCGCGATTTTGCGCAAGGAAAAGCGGCGCAGTCCTTGCGCGATGACGAGCACATGGTCGTCCGTCTGCCGCAAAAGCTTGAGCACGAGCGCGGCTGTTCCAACCGGGTAAAGATCCCCCGGCTCCGGATCTTCCTTTGCTTCATCGCGCTGCGTCAGCAGACCAATGACCTTCGTTCGTGGCAAAGTGTCATCGAGCAGCTTGATCGATGCTGCCCGCTGGATATTGAGTGGCACAACCGTCCCCGGGAAAACAACAAATCCCCGCACCGGCAAGATCGACAATTCCTCCGGGATCCGCTGCAACCGGCTTTCGTCCGCTCCCGCCGCAATAGTGCTTTCCGTTCCGGGCTTCACTCCGGTGCCGGCCCGCAACGCCGTGATTTGTCCTTTGTTCATGTTTTTTTCAACGGGAGCGAAATCCAGAGCAATCCGTTACGTTGTTCCGCGTGCGCTTTGTCGATCTCTACTTCCGCCGGCATTGGGACTTCGCGTTCGAACGGTCCGTAATCGATCTCCATTGCGAGCAATTGCACGGCGTCCCCCTCCGCGTGGCTCGGCTCCGGCAGCTCGCGCGCGCCTCGAATCACTACCCGTCGCGGTTCCACGGTGAGATCGATGAGCGAGCGAGCGACTCCCGCCAAATCGACGCAAATGCGAACGCAGTTTTCGCAGCGATATGCATTGATTGCCGGCTCCCATGTATGCGGCGCAAATCGCGAGAATCGCGAGCGCGCCAGCTCGGAAGTCACGTCATGCAGCGCGCCGTGCAGCCAGCGCAACTTGATGCTGCTAATCGGGTCCATCAGAATATAAACCTCCACCGCGCACGCTCCGTTTTCAACCGAAGCGCGATCATTAATGCACGACTTGTTGCGCGGAATTTCGCTTGGGTTATGCGACGGGAATTTTCTTCCGGCGCGATTGCGCTCCCGGGCGTTTGGGGAGGGTCAATCGGAGCACGCCTTTCTTGAACTCGGCTTTTGCTTTGGATTCATCGACCTCAGTCGGCAACGGTATGGCGCGCTCGAACGAGCCATAACTACGCTCCATTCGATATTGCCCTTTCTCGTTTTCCTCCCGCTCAGATTTCTTTTCGCCGCGGATCGTAAGCGTTCCATCCTCTAGGCTCACATCGATATCCTTCGCGTCCGCGCCCGGAATTTCGGCACAGACCTTCACTTCCTTGTCCGTCTCGGTCACGTCCACCTGCGGCCAAAAACCGGCAAACGTTTCGCGCGGCGCCAGCCACGGTTGGCCCCAAAAATCGTCAAACACACGGTTGATCTGGTGCCGTAAATAACCAAACGGATCGCCAGCGCGCGTCGCCAGCGTACGTTCTTCGCTCTTTTTCCGTGGAATAATTGCCATAATAAACTCCTTTCCTCCTTAATCTGGTTTGAATGCTTTCCCTTTTCTATTTCGCGGAGAACACCATCTTCGCGTGTTTCTTTTCGATATGGGGCGTATGGGACAACCAGCGTCAAAACCCTGGCCTATTTATCTCTGGTTGCGTGATTACTTGACCTTTCCCGGGCCCCACAACGCGCGGCCGGGCTTGGCGCCCGTGTGCTCGCCATCCTTGATGACTTGCACACCGTTAACGAAAACGTGTTTTACGCCCACGGCGTATTGATGCGGCTTCTCGAACGTCGCGCGATCGGAAATCGTCGCGGGATCGAACACGACCATATCCGCGAACATTCCTTCTTTAATAAAACCGCGATGATCGAGGCCGAGATTAGTGGCGGGCAACCCGCTTAATCGTCGCACCGTTTCGGTCATCGGAATCACTTTCTCGTCCCGGACGTATTTGCCCAGCAACCGCGCGAAATTTCCGTAAGCGCGCGGATGGGGGTTTGATTTCAGGAACACGCCCTCTGGGGCCTGCGAAGCTTCATCCGAGCCGAAGGAAATCCATGGCTTCGCGAGTTCTTTCTTGACGTTCTCTTCCGACATCAAAAAATAAATGCTTTCGATTCGTGACTGATCTTCCGAAATTAAATCCATGATCGTCGTGATGGGATCCTTCCCGCGCATCTTCGCCACTTCGGCAAGCGACTTTCCTGTGAGCGGTTTCAGTTTTTCGGATTTAAACCCAACGAGCAAAATCCTTTCGGGCGAACCTGCCCCAATATAAAGATTCTCCCATTCGTCACTGTCTTTGCTGACTTCCGCGGCAATTTTTTCGCGCGTGGCCGGATCGCACAGCCGCTTGAACAAAGCCGGATAGCCGCCGTCCTCCGTCCACGGCGGCAAACACGCGTCGAGCCCGGTACCCGCCGCGGTATACGAGTACATGTTGGCTGTGATCTTGAGCCCTTCTTTTTGCGCGGCTTCAATTCGTGAAAGTAATTTGTCGAGATTGTCCCAGTTTTGTTTGCCGGCTGCTTTTATATGGTAAACCTCGGCGGGAATTCCCGCTTCCCGGCTGATCCGGACCAGTTCATCAAGGGATTCGAGCAGTCGATTCCCTTCGCTGCGCATGTGGGAGATGTATTTGCCCTGGTATTTCGCCGCGACTTTGCATAGTTCGATCAACTCTTGGGTCTTCGCGTAGAACGCCGGCGGATAAATAAGCGACGTGCCGATGCCGAGCGCACCCGCTTCCATCTCTTTGCGCACGAGTTCGCGCATTTGATCGAGTTGTTCCGGCGTCGGCGGTTTATCTTCGAAACCGATCACGTTTTCGCGGAGCGTGGTTGCGCCAATAAAGGAAGCTACATTGCACGAAACACCGCGGCTCTCCAGATAATGCAAGTAATCAGCGAGCGTGTTCCATTTGATATCGTATTTGATGTCTCCTTGCTGGCGAAGCATGTGCTCGCGCACGCGATCGTTCACCGGGCCCATCGATTCGCCTTCGCCCATGATCTCGGTCGTAACGCCCTGCCGGATCTCGCTCTGCGAGCGGCCATCCTGAATCAGCGACACGGTGGACCAGGAAAGCATGTTGATGAACCCGGGCGCAACCGCTAGCCCGTTTGCATCAATAACGGTCTTTGCACGCGCCGAGGCGAAATCGCCAATCCCGGCGATCCGATCGCCACGAATCGCAAGATCGACGTGTTTCAGTTCAGCGCCCGTGCCGTCGTAAACAGCCCCGTTTTTAATGATGACGTCGAAATCGACGGTACCCGGCGATGGCGACCCATTCTGCGCGAGCACTGCGGACACACTTGTCAGAAAAATGCCGAGGCAAAAAAGATTCCGCTTCATCGCGCTGATTCAAGAAGTGTCAAGCAACGATGTCGATCTCAAAACGTTTACCGGAGCTTAGGCCGAACAGCACACTTCCGTCGGCGGCGCACAGCAAGAATCTGTTGTCGGGAAAGTCGCGACACGGCGATCGCGCGCTTTGCACGTTGTGCGTGGCGGTTCGAGCAACACACACGTCGTGGTTTGATCGTGCGTCACCGAACGAACATGATATATCGCTGGAAAGAAATTTTCGTCGCCGTACTCGACGCGAATCTCGGCGTCGAGATTGAGCGGGATCATACCGCGCACTTTCTCAAAGATCTTCAGGAATTTGGCGGCTGTCATGTATTCATCGTCCGCGTCGGTCGGTACCCAAAGTTGAACGATTGTTTCCAGCCAGCGATTCGTCTGACCGCCGCAATCGACCGTCTCGAACTGCGCCGCTTTTAATTCCGTGAGATGGTAACCGCTGTGCACAGCGCGACCGTCGAGGCCGGCAAAGATCAACCGGTTCCCTGGGGCAGCGCTCAATGTAGAGATGAATTCGGTCGTTTTCATTTGGTTTTGGCTCTCTTCGGTTTTCTTCGACTAATTCTGCAGCAAACTTTGTTGCGCCTCCGCCGCTCGCCATTCATGCGGTCGTCTTTCGCCATCCACTCGCGCAACCCCGTGAAAACATGGCGGACGAGTGGATCGCCGTGCTGCACCCAGCGATAATGCATCCATTTTCCATCGCGGCGCGACTCTACCAAACCGACACGCTTTAGGTGCGCGAGGTGCCGCGACACCTTCGGCTGCACCACGCGCAGTGTGTCGGTCAATTCGCAGACGCATGTCTCGCCACACGCCAGTAGGTTGAGCAAGCGTAACCGCGTTGGATCGGCCAACGTCTTAAAGAGGAATGCTGGCCCGCCATTTCTGCGTTTATTCATGTAATAATACATATACGGATAAGCGTATATGTGTCAATGGGATTTCTTTCTATAATCTGGCGAGGGTGTGACTGACGTGCCCATACATGTTGTCGCGCCGCTGCGCAGCACACGGCCGAGAGAGCACTGAGACGCGATTCCTATAATGAAGACTTGTTCATGGGAGCAGGTCGCGGTCGGGGCAGCGTGATGTTCCGACTGGGCAGTTGTGATGGCGGAAACTGACGGCGTCAAGACGACCCGCGTTCTCCGTAAATGGCTCTCAGCCGAAGACAAAGCGCCGTCTCGATCCCATAGGAAGGGAAATCCAGAGTTCAACGAAAGGGTATCATCTGATGAAAACGAAATACGAATCCAAGCACGGCAAGCGAGGGCTCTTGCTCTCATTGCTCTGTGCAGGCGTCGTCGCAACGTTTCTGAGCGGGTGTGCGGAGGGTCCTTACATGACCGCGTATGACAGCGGTTATTATTACCCAACCGCCTATTATACGCCCGACTCCGACTATTACACCTACAGCGGCTACCCGTATTATTATCGATACGGTGGCACCCGCTATTACTATAGATCGGGTACTCGTTACTACGGCAGCTATTACTATTGATTTGCGACACGCGCTTCGTTGCGCATCGGTGTACACAACTGTGCGCCGGTGCGCTTGACGCGACGTCCAATTGCAGTTTTTGCGAGCAGGTCGTGTCGGCCTGCGTGATATTTTTCTACTGGACAAGTCGCTTTCGGCCGAAGACAAATTGCGGCTACCGATCGACGGCAAATTCAGAATTCAACGGAGGGAGGTTTCTGATGAAAGCAACTACGAATACACGTCGCGATGTGGCGACAACCATGCTATCGCTGCTGTGCGCGGGCCTCTTTGCCCTTTCACTCAGTGGATGCGCTGAAGAGTATTACGCTGATACCTATTACACACCGGAGTACCGCTACGCACCGGAGTACCGCTACAACACTTATTATGGGCCGGATTATTATCCGTACTATCCGTATTACAGTTATTATGGCGGGGCGTACTCCTACGAATATTAAGCGGACCGATTATTTTTCCGTCTCCTTAAGCAAGTTCACCAGTTGATCTTTCCACAACATTGCGATCGTGTGACTGCCGTGACCGCGTGTTTTGTCGCTTAGTGGAATAACGATGGCTCGGCCGCGGGGAACGCGCTTGATCTCGCGCTCAAGAATTCCAAGCTCGGGTGGATTGATCAGGTCATCGGCGGAATTGATGGCGAGAAGCGGTGCGCGGATTTTTTCAAGGTTTGGGGCGGGATCGTAATCGCGTGAAGCTTCGAGCGCGTAGAGCACGTCATTCGCATCATCGGTTTTCACGATTCCATCGACAAACTTGTCAAGAACCTCGTCTGTTTTCGCCAGTGTCGGCGCTTCTTTTTGGCGTAAGACCGGATTGCGGCTCATGAACCAAAGCATTTCGGCGGCAGTGCGCAAACTCGGCGGCTGGCTCGCATAGTCACCGCCGCGCCACTC
>Ga0066686_10000617_pt1 | contig 12878 bp, 10 predicted proteins | sample GraSoiAngelo_135_FD_65627 | JGI IMG/M metagenome (GOLD analysis project Ga0066686, IMG submission 65627) | Grasslands soil microbial communities from the Angelo Coastal Reserve, California, USA - 14_0929_05_40cm | ecosystem: Environmental > Terrestrial > Soil > Grasslands | place: USA...
AACTGCACGCCTCCAATTTCGGAGGATCGTGTAGAGGATTCTGGATCCGGCCGCCAGGCTCCCCCAAACGGTGCCCGAAATTTTGGACCGGCCAATTCTTTCGCGGTAACTTACGGCAACTTCCTTGATCCGTAAACCCGCCTGGATGGCCTTAATTTGCATCTCCGCGTTCCAGCCCCACGTCGGATCCTTGATGCCCAGTTTCATCAAAGCGTCGTAACGGATGGCGCGGAACGGCCCCATGTCTGTGAAGCGGAAGCCGTACAACAGATAGATCAGGATTAACGACAGGTGATTTCCCCAAAGCTGGTGAGGATGGAGATATCGGAGGTTCTCGCGTTGCAGGGTGCGCGATCCGATAACAAGGTCAAATTGGCCGATATAGATAGGGTGGGTGAGACGCGGAAGTTGAGCCGGATGGTCGCTATGGTCCGCGTCCAGGAATGCGACGACTTCCGTTCCCGCGCGCAGGTGTCTGAGGCCTAAAAGACAGGCGTAACCGTAACCTCTGCGAGGTTCAACCAAGACCTGCGCCCCCGCGGTTCGAGCCAATTCGGGTGTGCGGTCACTGCTGCCATTGTCGATGACAATGATTTGATGGCATAATTCTACCGGTATTTCCTCGAGCACCTTGACGATGGATTGCTCTTCGTTGAGGGCAGGGATGAGAACTGAGGTCCGCTCCGGCATAAACCTGTTGAGTTTTGTGGAGCCCTCTGGTAGGTTCCTTGCTGATTCGAGGCCACTCCAAGCGGAAGGGATAGTACTGGAGCGTATCTACAAATGGAAGAACCAATAACCTCCTCTGAGGAAAGCCGGAACGCTCACGATCCGAACACCTCTCCTGCTCCGAGGTCGAAGGCCTTCGACGAGTTGAAATCCTGGTTTCGGGACGTCCTCTTCGCCTTTGCCACGGCAATTTTCATCGTCATTTTCGTGATCCAGCCCGTAAAGGTCGAGGGGACGAGCATGCAGCCAAGGCTCGTCGATCAGGAGCGAATATTCGTAAATCGCTTCATTTACCGATTTTCCGACATCCACAGGGGCGATATCGTGGTCTTCTGGTACCCTAGGGATACCAGCAAATCCTTCATAAAGAGAGTCGTAGCCACCCCGGGCGACGACGTCGAGATTCGCGACGGGTCGGTCCACGTAAACGGCCAAAGGGTAGTTGAGCCCTATCTCAAACCTGAGTTTCGAGATCACGACTCCTTCCGGAGGGTGCGCGTACCCGCCGGGCAGTACTTCGTTCTCGGAGACCACCGGAACTCCAGCAACGACAGTCGAAACTGGGGATTTGTCCCAAGAGAGCTTATCTACGGCAAGGCGATCTTTCGCTACTGGCCCGTATCCCGCGTGGGGCCGGTGGATTGACTGCAGTAGTCTCCAACTCCGTGGGAAATCCGCCTGAAAAATGAAAGCGATTCTGGCACTGGAAGACGGCCGCACCTTCGAGGGCTGTACTTTTGGCGCCATAGGGGAAACGTCCGGCGAGGTCGTGTTCAATACGTCCATGACCGGATACCAGGAAATCCTTACCGATCCCTCGTACGCCGGGCAGATCGTCGTGATGACCTATCCCCATATTGGCAACTACGGCACAAACGAGCAGGACGAGGAATCGCCCAAGCCGTTTGTGGAGGGATTTGCGGCGCGCGAGTTCAGCACCGTGCACTCCAACTGGCGCGCCCGGCAGTCCCTCGAGGGGTACCTGCTCCGGCACAACATCGTGGCTATTTCCGAGGTTGACACCCGGGCCGTCGTCCGGCATATCCGGACTCGCGGGGCTCTCCGCGGCATCATCAGCTCTGCGGATCTCGACACGGGACGCCTTGTGGAGAGAGCGCGCGCCGTGAGAAGCATGCTGGGTTCCGATCTGGCATCCTCCGTCTGCTGCAACAGGCCGTATGGCTGGAGTGGTCCCGCCGATGCGCCCGAGGAGCGCCCTTTCAAGGTGGTTGCCTACGATTACGGTATAAAGCGCAACATACTTGACAACCTCACCCGCGCGGCCTGCGACGTAGTCGTGGTGCCGGGACGGACCAGCGCAGAGGATGCTCTCTCCCTGAAACCTGATGGCGTCTTCCTCTCCAATGGACCGGGAGATCCGGAACCGCTCGAATACGCCGTAGACATCATTCGAAACCTGATGGGCAGGGTGCCGATCTTCGGCATCTGCCTGGGACACCAACTCATGGGCCTGGCTTTTGGAGGGAGAACGTTCAAACTGAAATTCGGCCACCGAGGGGGGAACCAGCCCGTAAAGAGCCTTCTCACCGGGCGGGTAGAAATAACCGCGCAGAACCATGGGTTTGCCGTGGACCCCGATTCGCTGGACCAGAGCCACGTCGAGTTGACGCATCTGAATCTGAACGACCGCACGCTGGAGGGCATGCGCCATAGAAGCCTGCCCGCATTCTCGGTGCAGTATCATCCCGAAGCGTCCCCGGGCCCTCATGACTCGCACTACCTTTTCGAGGAATTCAAGCGGCTTATGGCGGGCTTTCGCAAATAACCCATGCCCAAACGCCCCGACATCAAAAGAATACTCATCATAGGATCGGGACCTATCGTCATAGGACAGGCCTGCGAGTTCGACTACTCAGGCACCCAGGCATGCAAAGCGCTGCGCGCCGAGGGGTTCGAGGTTGTGCTGGTGAACTCGAATCCCGCCACCATCATGACCGATCCGGAACTGGCCGACCGCACCTACATCGAACCGCTCACGGCTGAATCGGTGACCGCCATCATTGACCGCGAGCGGCCCGACGCCCTGCTGCCGACGGTGGGCGGACAGACGGGGCTGAACTTATCGGTGGAACTTGCGCGGTCCGGCGTGCTGGATCATTACGGTGTGGAGATGATCGGAGCGAAGCTTCGCGCCGTGGAGGTAGCGGAGGACCGTCAACTGTTCAAAGAGGCCATGACCGAGATAGGCCTCATTTCGGCGCGGTCGCGTGTAGCCCGGGATCTGGCGCAGGCACGGGAATTCCTGATCGAGGTCGGGCTTCCCGCGATCATTCGCCCGAGTTTCACACTGGGAGGCTCCGGCGGGGGAATCGCGTTCAACAGCGAAGAGTTTGAGGAAATCGTTGCGCGCGGGCTGGATACATCTCCGGTTCATGAAGTCCTGGTCGAGCAGTCTCTGCTGGGCTGGAAGGAGTATGAGCTGGAGGTGATGCGCGACCTGGCAGACAACGTCGTGATCATCTGCTCCATTGAGAACTTCGATCCGATGGGGGTCCACACGGGGGACTCGATCACGGTGGCCCCGGCCCAGACGCTCACCGACAAAGAATACCAGAAGATGCGTGATGCGGCGATTCGCGTCATCCGCAAGGTGGGCGTCGAAACGGGTGGATCCAACATCCAGTTTGCGGTCGACCCGCTCACCGGAGAGCTTGTCGTCATTGAAATGAACCCGCGGGTATCACGGAGCTCGGCCCTGGCTTCCAAAGCCACCGGATTTCCGATTGCCAAGATCGCGGCCAAGCTCGCCGTCGGGTATACGCTGGATGAAATCCCCAACGACATCACTCAAAAGACGCCGGCGAGCTTCGAGCCCAGCATCGACTACGTGGTGGTCAAAATCCCCAAGTGGAACTTCGAAAAGTTTCCGGAAGCCGACACGACTCTCGGAACGCAGATGAAATCGGTGGGCGAAGCCATGGCGATCGGGAGAACTTTTAAAGAGGCGCTGCTCAAGGGTGTCCGCTCGCTGGAAAGAGGAAAGAGCCTGCTTTCGGAGAAGGTCGATCCCGAGAGCCTGACCCGTAACCTGCGAACACCGGTGCCCGAGCGCCTGGCCAACATCCACTTCGCGCTGCTCGGAGGGTACACTGTCGATCAAATCCACGAGTTGACCAGAATCGACCGCTGGTTCTTGAATCAGCTGCTTGAAATCGTGGAGCTCGAGAAACGGCTGCAGGGTCGATGTCTCTTGGATCTTAGCGGTGAACAGCTCAGGGAAGCGAAGCGAGCCGGCCTCTCGGACCAGACACTGTCGGAGCTTCTGGTCTGCGAGAATCGGTCCCATGTCACCTCGGATCAGGTGCGGCAGCGGCGTAAGTCTCTGGGCGTCCGCCCTGTCTTCAAGCGCGTCGATACGTGCGCCGCGGAATTTGAGTCTTTCACGCCCTACCTCTATTCCACCTACGAGGGTGAATGCGAAGCTTTCCCGACGGGCAGGAAGAAGATCGTGGTACTGGGCAGCGGGCCCAACCGGATCGGCCAGGGGATCGAGTTTGACTACTGCTGCTGCCACGCGTCGTTCGCGCTGAAGGAAGCCGGGTATGAGACCATCATGATCAACTGCAATCCCGAAACGGTCTCTACCGACTACGACACGTCGGACAGGCTTTACTTCGAGCCTCTTACCTTCGAAGACGTGATCGAGATCCTGGAGGTCGAAAAGCCGGACGGCGTCATCGTGCAATTCGGAGGCCAGACGCCGTTGAATCTCGCCCTAAGGCTTCAGCGGGCAGGCGTTCCCATCATCGGCACCTCCCCGGACAAGATAGACCTGGCGGAGGACCGTAAGCGGTTTGGCGGGCTGATGAATGAGTTGGAAATTCCTCAGCCGGTGAACGGCACCGCCCGCTCGCCGCAGGAGGCGCGCGACGTGGCCTCGAAGGTGACCTACCCGGTCCTGGTGCGCCCTTCTTATGTGCTTGGCGGGCGCGCCATGTCGATCGTCTACGATCAGGAATCACTCGATCACTATATGGCCACCGCGGTCGAGGCCTCACCGGAGCACCCTGTTCTTATCGACAAGTTCCTCGAGCGCGCCTTCGAGTACGACGTGGACGCACTGTGCGACGGCGAGCAGGTCATCATTGCCGGAGTCATGGAACACGTGGAGGAGGCGGGTATTCACAGCGGCGATAGCACGTGCATCCTTCCCCCCATCATGATCGAGCGCGAATTGCTCGAACGTATGCACGATTATACGCATCGGCTCGGCAGGGCCCTGGAGGTCGTAGGGCTCATGAATATCCAGTTTGCCGTGCAGGGGGACACGGTGTACGTCCTCGAAGTAAATCCCAGGGCTTCGCGCACCGTTCCTTATGTCAGCAAAGCGACCGGCGTCCCTTTGGCCAAAGTGGCTGCTCGAGTCATGACCGGCGAAAAACTTCGAGAACTGGGTCTGACGGAAGAATTGAAGGTCCGCCACTGCTTTGTGAAATCGCCGGTCTTTCCGTTTAACAAATTTCCCGGAGTCGATCTGATCCTGGGCCCGGAGATGAAGTCCACCGGCGAAGTAATGGGTGTGGCCGACAGTTTTGGCAGCGCTTTTGCCAAGGCTCAGATGTCCGCCGGCGTTCGACTGCCGCGCAACGGAACGGTTTTCATAAGCGTAAACGACAACGACAAGCCCGGTGTGATTTCGATTGCTCGGGACTTTGAGGATCTTGGGTTCAGAATCGTTGCCACGGCCGGAACCCAGCAGCTCCTGCGCTCGCATCTCATACCGGCGGAGTTTGTCTTCAAGGTGGGAGAGGGAAGGCCGCATGTTGTCGATTTCATAAAAAGCGGAAAGATCGATCTGCTCGTGAATACGCCGCTCGGACGCCAATCCCGTTTCGACGAGAAGGCCATACGCCGCGCTGCAACCCAGCACGGCGTTCCTTGCATCACTACCCTCTCGGGAGCCGCGGCCGCGGTGAACGCCATTCGCGCGCTGCAGCGCGAAAAACTCACCGTAAGAAGCCTGCAGGAATACCACGGACTCGTGCGCGAAACCGCCCATCGCAGCCGGTAGATTTGGAGTTCAGCCTTGAGGCCCACAGCGCACTACCGTGGTGGCGGAGGGGCAAGCCCATGCTTGTAGGCATAAAACACGAGCTCGAACCGGTCGGCGACGTCGAGCTTGTCAAAGACGGAGGTCAAGTGGTGACGGACCGTGGTTTCGGAAATGAACATCCGCTCGGCGAGTTGCCCTGTCTTCAGCCCTTCGGACATCAGGATGACTACTTCTCGCTCTCGCTTCGTGAGAGTGGCGATTCTGGCGGCAGCTTCGCCGTCTAATTTGGACCCATTCGTGTGCTTGATGTCGCGTAGGACTCCCGCCATCGTCGAACCGTCAAACCAGATTTCGCCCGCAGAAACTCTTTCGATAGCCTTCAGCAAGACTTCTATCGGCTCGTCTTTAAGCACGACACCCATGCAGCCCTGCTGGGCAATGCGCTGGTAAAGCTCGGGATCGCGCCTGCTGGTCAGGACGAGCACGCAGGCGGGCTGCATCGTTTTGATTACGCTTGCCAGATACTCATGGCCGTTGCCGTTGCTCGAGTCCAGATCGATCAGGATGACGTCTGGGCGGTCTTGGATGCTCCCGAGGTCCTCGACGCGACTTCGAGTTTCACCGACGACTGTCATCCCTGGGTGCTCGTCGATAAGCGATCGAACCCCGGCGCGCACGATCGTATGATCGCTCATCAAAAGCACGCGAATTGGAGATTTCCCGGGGAGTACGCAACTTTGCAGCCCGCAAACGTGATCCAACGCCCACCTCTCTCGGCTAACGTCCAGTAGATTCTTTTGTGACCCGCGTCTTTTGCGGTATCTGAGCGCTTTACGGATTCCGCGCCAAGAGCCTCGCAGACTAGAAGAATTAACCCTCAAGATTACGCATTACCGCGCAATTTTCAATCCCCCGAACGTTCTAGGCCAATGGGTTAGCCGAGCAGGCGCTTATCTTTCCGCGAGGGCGGAGGAGCGGAGGGCGGAGGAGCGAGGGCAGTGGAGCAGAGGGGCGGAGGGGCCGGGGAGCGGACCTGAAGGCGGGGAGCGACGAGGACGGAATGTCTATTCCCCTCCGCCCCCCATCCCCTCTGCCCTTACAGCTAGGCCTTCTTCAGTTCCAGCTTTGCGAGGACCTCGTCCGGGCAGCCCTTCCAATCGAAGGGGCGGTTCCCCAGATATCCCAAGTCGCCGATCCCCATCTTGCTCGTGTAGAAACCGGCCGCTGTCAGGTCGCGGAAGCGATTGAAAAAGGCGGTGGCCTGAGAAAACTCCGGTTTTGTTCTTTCCGGGTAAGCAATCAAATCCAGGACCTGTTTGCGCTGCTCCTCGCTGCAATCGACAAACTTCTTGTCGAAGCGCGCGCCGCATTCGCGGTCGAGCCACATCAAGCCGCCTCGCAATTGCGTCTGCAGGGTCTCCCCCTGAGAGTCGGCGTACTCATCGATGTACTCTACGGCCCCGGCCTCGCTGGCGCTCCCGGACCGATCGTCCCGGGGAATGATCGTGTCCGCCAGCAGATTGACCGTCTTCCATTCGTGCTCGGTGAAAAATTTGGGTTTGTACGCAACTTTGACGCCTGCCGGGATCTGAGCCGCAGGCACGTGCGAATGATCCGCCGTGCGGGCTTCGATTTGGGAAGCCGTAAGCGCCGCTGGGATACTCCCCAGGACCTTGAGAGCTTCTCTCCGCGGTATCCCGCCGTTCCTGCCTTTGTCGTCAGCCATGATTCCCTCCTTACAGTGTTTGGGAGTTCAGCCTTCAGGCTGCAAGCTAAAGCTTGAAACTCCGAGCGAGCCGTAGATGAATTTTTCGCGGCTCTCAGTCATCAGGGCATGTAGTTCAGCCTTTCAGGCTCCCACGGCCCTGGCAGGCTGAAGCCTGAACTCCAAACGAGGCCGGTTATCCTCACAGGCTCCCTTTCTTGACCTGGTCCGCAATGTATTCGGCAGCCCACCACGCGACTGCCATGATCGATAGTGTGGGGTTCTTGTCCGCGTTGGACACGAAACAGCCGCCGTCCGTCACGAAAAGGTTCTTGACGTCCCAGGCCTGGCAGTGTTGGTTCAGAACCGAGGTCTTGGGATCGTCTCCCATCCGCGTCGTCCCGACTTCATGGATGATCTCACCACCCTTTTGAATGCCGTAGTCCTTGAGCGGCGCGGGTGCTTCGACAGGCTGGCCCCCCATTGTGTGGATGATTTCGCGAAACGTTTCCCGCATGTGTTTGGCCTGCAGAATCTCGTGGTCGGCCCACTTCCAATGGAACCGCAGCACCGGGATGCCCCATTGGTCCACCACGTTGGGATCGATCTCGCACCAGCAGTCGTCGTTGGGTATCATCTCCCCCCTGCCTGCGAAGTCGACAAAAGCCCCGTAAAGCTTTCGATATTTCTTCTTTAACTCGGCTCCGTATCCTCCGCCGATGAACCGATGGGCGTTGCGGAAAATGCCGGTTCCCGGCAGGTCCTGGCCGCCGCCGATCTCGATGTGGTAGCCCCGGGGAAAATCCATCTTCTTCTGATAATTCCACCACGGCACGTACAGGTGCATTCCTCCCACTCCGTCTTCGTTGTGGGGAGGCAGGTCCATCAGCTTGGGGATGAAACCCGACATGCTGGTCCCGACGGTATCCATGAGGTATTTGCCGACCGTGCCGCTGGAATTTGCGAGGCCGTTGGGGAAGCGCGAGGATTTCGAGTTCAAAAGGAGTCGAGCGGACTCGCAGGCGCTTGCGCAAAGGACTACGATCTTCGCGCGCACCTGGATCTCTTTTCGCGTAAGCCGGTCCACATACGAAACACCGGTCGCAAGTCCTTCGGTATTTGTCAGGACCTCGCGGCACATGGCATCGGTCCGGATCTCGAGGTTCCCGGTCGCTTTCGCCGGGGGCAGCAGTACAGTCGGCGAGGAGAAGTTCGAGGCAGTGGCGCAGGAGCGGCCGCACTGTCCGCAGTAATGGCAGGCGGCACGGCCGTTGTGGTCTTTCGTGATGATGGAAAGGCGCGAAGGTATGCACGGGATGGCCAGCTTGTCGCAAGCTTGTTTGATCATCAGCTCGTAACACCGCGGCTTTGGAGGCGGCATGAAAACCCCGTCGGGCGCATTCTCCATGTTTTCCTTGGTTCCGAAAACTCCGATCAGACTTTCCACCTTGTCGTAGTATGGTGCGAGGTCGTCGTAGGTCATGGGCCAGTCGAAACCCAGCCCGTCCCTGCTTCGCGGCTTGAAATCGTAGGGTCCCATGCGCAAACTGATACGTCCCCAGTGGTTGGTTCGCCCGCCCAGCATGCGGGAGCGCCACCACAGGAATTCCTCCCCGGGAGCGGTCGTATAAGGTTCCCCTTCGACGGTCCATCCTCCGTACGAGGCGTCGAAGTAACCAAAAGGGTGTTTGGGCGTCGGGCCTCCCCGAAGAGGGGCCTCATAAGGCCACATGAACATCTTGGAGTCTTTGGCGGTGTCAAAGTTTGCGCCCGCCTCCAGCAGCAGGACCTTGGCCCCTGCTCTGCACAGGACCAGAGCGGTCATCCCTCCCGCTGCACCGGACCCGACGATAACGGCATCGTAGACATTCGGTTGTCGGATTACTTGCATAGCGCGCATCTCCTTCGTTACTTCAGATCCACACTTATGACGTGACCTTCCGTTTGGCCGATGTTCTCAACCTGATGGATGACAGGCTCGCTCCAGCGAACTAGACCGGACTTTCTGAGATTCTCCTGCGGTTTTCCGCCACGCTCTGTGGTGCGCGTGTGGAAGTCCGAGAGATACACTACGACGCGGCGGCCATGCTGATGCCACGTTTCGGTTTTCCCTGGTGGGACACGAACCTCCAGAACCCGGACGAATTGGTTTTCGAGCACGAGTTTGTGGGTGTCAGCGGCCACTTTCAGAGGATCGAGATCCTGCTGGATTCTGTTGGACCAGCGCCACGAGATTACCAACAGCGCGAGAATTCCAAGGGCGATTGCCGTCTTTTTCATCGAAACACCTCGCTGTAAAGTAGTGATCTCAAGTTCTGCTTAGTTTCTCCTAGCCTATCACCGCGCGCCGCGCGATGCAAAATCAAACCCGGGGGAAAAGCAGAAGGCAGAAGGCAGAAGGCAGTGGGCGCCGCGAGCGATCTCACTCTGCCTTCCGCCTTCTGCTTTCTGCCTTCTGGGCGAAAAGGCGGGTTAGATTTCACGATAGGTGCAGTGTAAAATGAAAACCTCGACGCGCTGGCATTCTTCCGCGGAGGCGCTTGGATGCTTTTGCAGAACGACGAAACTAAAGAGTTCCTGCCGTTTTCCTTCGTCAAGTGAGGCGCATGAACCAGTTCTACCGGATACAGCGCCTGCCCCCCTATGTGTTCAACATTGTCAACGAGCTCAAGAGCAAGGCTCGCGCGCAAGGAGAAGACATCATCGACTTTGGGATGGGGAATCCAGACCTCGCCACACCCCCTCACGTGGTGGAGAAGTTGGTCGAGGCTGCCCGGAAGCCCCGCAATCATCGTTATTCCGCCTCGCGCGGCATAACCAAACTTCGATTCGCGATTTCGGACTGGTACCGCCGCCGATTTGATGTCCCGATCGATCCTGAAACGGAAGCGATTGTTGTTATCGGGGTCAAAGAGGGGCTTTCCCATCTCGCGCTGGCTATTGTGGAACCCGGCGACGTGGCGCTTGTGCCTAATCCCACCTATCCCATCCATCTCTATTCCATGGTCATCGCCGGGGCAGACGTGCGTTCTGTTCCGCTCACGGCCGGCTGTGACTTGTACCAGCGCATTGTCGATGCCTACCACGAGACCTGGCCGCGGCCGAAGCATCTCGTTCTTTCCTTCCCCCATAATCCCACGTGCCAGACGGTGGAGCTCGACTTTTTCACTCGCGTGGTGGAGTTCGCCCGGACAAACAGCATCATCGTGATACATGACTTCGCTTACGCCGACCTCGTCTTTGACGGGTACGTGGCGCCCTCGATCCTCCAGGTTCCCGGGGCCAAGGACGTCGCAGTGGAATTCTTCAGCATGTCCAAGTCCTATAATATGCCCGGCTGGCGCGTCGGCTTCTGCGTCGGCAATGCGGACATTGTGGCGGCCCTGGCGCGCATGAAGTCCTATCTGGACTACGGCCTGTTCCAGCCCATCCAGATCGCCGCGATTATTGCAATGAAGGGTCCTCAACAGTGCGTGCGCGAGATCGTGGCCGCCTACCAGGCGCGGCGCGACGTTCTTGTGGACGGCTTGAACCGCCTGGGTTGGCCCTGTGAAAGACCACGGGGGACGATGTTTGTTTGGGCTAGGATCCCGGAGCGTTATCACGCCATGGGTTCGCTGGAGTTCTGCAAGTTCGCGCTGCGCGAAGCCAAGGTCGCGCTCTCTCCCGGTGTCGGCTTTGGCCATCAAGGTGAGGGATATGTCCGTTTTGCCCTGGTTGAAAACCAGAAGAGAACTCGCCAGGCGCTGCAGGGCCTGAAGAAAATCCTTTCATGACCCGTGAACGGCCGCCGCGGTCGGTGTACGTGGTGCTTCCAGCTTACAACGAAGCCGGGAATGTGGGCGCAGTGCTCAAAGCCCTGGAGCGTACGGGCGTGGAAACTGGAATCCAGTTTCACGCCATTGTTGTTGACGATGGCAGCAGTGATCCCACGGCGGAGATCGTCAGGAAGTACAAGGGGCGCATTCCGTGCACGCTTCTGGTTCATGCCTTCAACCGCGGACTCGGAGCGACGATCCGCGACGGGCTTCTCAAGGCGATCGAACAGGCGGATGACGGTGATGTCATAGTGACGATGGACGCCGACGACACCCACACGCCCGGAGCAATCGTCGATATGGTCGCCAAAATCGACCAGGGATACGATGTCCTTATTGCCTCGCGCTACCAAAAAGGATCTCTCTGCGTGGGCGTGCCCTGGTTACGCCGGTTTGTCAGCTATGCCGGCTCCCTTCTGTTCCGGGCTGTGCACCCTGTCCCCGGAGTTCGGGACTTCACCTGCGGGTACCGGGCTTACAGGGCCGCCGTCTTGAGGCAAGCTCTAAAACGATATCGCAGGGAATTCATCGACCAGGATGGATTCCAATGCATGGTGGACATACTTCTCAAGCTCAGCCGAATGAAACTGCGGTTTGGCGAGGTTCCTCTTGTCCTCCGCTACGATCGGAAAGGAGGCAAGAGCAAAATGAAACTTGTTCCGACGGCCTACCGCACGCTGCTGCTGCTCTTCAGGCGCCGCCTTGGCTTTTGAGCTGTCCGTGAAATTTGACCGCGCTTATTTCGAGGCCCAGTACAGGGATTACAAAAGGCAGAACCCGCCGCGAAAACTTGCGTTCTACCGACGGCTCGCCGAGATGGCGGCGGGCCCCAATCCGAGGCCGCGCATCCTGGACATAGGCTGCGCGTTCGGCCTCTTCTTGTCCCAGCTTGATTCGCGTTGGGAGCGGTTTGGGATGGATGTCAGCGAGTACGCCATTCTTCAGGCGAGGGAACAGGTGCCCGGGGTCCGATTTGAGGTCTCGAGCGCCGAACAGGGTGTCTTTCAAAGCCCTTTTGACGTGATCACGGCATTTGATGTTCTGGAACACCTTCCACGTCTGGATACCGTTCGGAGCGCGATCTCCAGCAGCCTGGTAGGTGGAGGCGGCTTTGTATTTGTGGTTCCAGTGTACGATGGGCCTTTGAGGCCGGTCGTTCGAGCTCTGGACAGAGACCCGACGCACATCCATAAGCAGTCAAGAAACTTCTGGCTGACTTGGGCAGGAGATGACTTTTCGCTGAGAGACTGGTGGGGAATCTGCCGTTATCTTCTGCCTGGAGGACTCTGTTTGCACTTTCCGACCCACTCCATGAGACGTTTCGCACCGGCCATTGCTTGCCTGCTGCAGCGAGGTTAGTCCCTTACTGACATCTCTACAGATTTTGGAAGGGATGGCAGCCGTGCCGAGAACGCGCAAGCCCTCCCCCGTGGCCAGTTTTTCTATGTGGCTCTGGGTCTCTGTGGCCAATGGAGCTTTGTTGCCACGGAGACACCGAGACACAGAGTAGGAGAGACTGGGCCGGAAACGGCACCACCACTGAAAAACATCATTGCTTTTTCCGGGAATATTCGCAAAATGGCAGTGTTTATCGCAGCGGGCACGCCGCGTG
>Ga0066686_10000618_pt1 | contig 12877 bp, 10 predicted proteins | sample GraSoiAngelo_135_FD_65627 | JGI IMG/M metagenome (GOLD analysis project Ga0066686, IMG submission 65627) | Grasslands soil microbial communities from the Angelo Coastal Reserve, California, USA - 14_0929_05_40cm | ecosystem: Environmental > Terrestrial > Soil > Grasslands | place: USA...
TGTGCGGGGCATAGTGTTCCTTCTTTACGAGGAGTAATCGTTCAGCTGGACGTCGGCGCCAGCGTCGGGCGTTTCTCGGTCGCGGAGACCTTGAATCGGATCCACATCCCCGCGAGCCCGTGGCCCGGCACCGCGCAGAAGATCATGTACGACCCGGGCTTGGTCGCGACGAAGCGCATGGAGTCCGCTTCCCCGGCGCCCAGACCCTGCATCAGTCGCGCGGTCATGGCGCGCGGCAAGGCTGGAGGTTCGACCGGACCGGCGGGCATGGGCTTGGTGGTGTCGACGACTTCAGCTGAGTGTGGGAGATTTGGATCTTTGTTCGTGAAGCGAATGACGACCGTCCAATTCGTGGGGACGGTGAAGGTCAACTTGCCGTCGTTGAAGCCGTTGAAATTCAGGCCGCCATTCAGCTGCGTCAGGCCGGCGGTCACCTGAAGTGTCGCGATCTTGGTCGTGGTATCGACCGTGAGCCAATTGCAGTCAATTGCCGCCGACTGCGTCGTCGACGCTGGTGAAGGGTTTTGGGCAGCGCACAGCTGCGCCGCGAACAGGAACATCGCGAGCAACGCAGAGGATTTGGTCATGTGTCCAAGGTACCTAGCGACCGGCCCCGATCGAAAGGCCCAAGTAGAGGTTACGCCCAGGTGCTGGTTCGTAGAAACGATCCCGGGCGGCGTTGATGACAACCGAGCTGACGTAGAGGTGATTGCACGCGTTGTTGATACCGAGGAACGGGGCGAGACGCAGGTCGCCGGCTTTGCCTTCCCATCCCACGCGCACGTTCGTCGCCCACCACGGCGCCGCCCGCGTGTTCAACGTGTCGCTCACGAAGTAGCCGGACGAATAGCTCTGCTCCACCTCCAGCCACGCGCCGCGAACGGCGGACGGTTGGGCGCGAAGGCTCAGATGCACCCAATGCTGTGGCACACCCGGCAAGGCGCGCCCATCGAGCGTGTGCACGGTGGTCCCGGTCGTGAATGAGTAGCGCCGATAGCGGTAGTCCGCATACGTCCAGACCGCGGCGAGGTTGACTCCAGAAACGACAGAGAAATCAGCGCTCAGCTCCACACCGCGATGCCGTGTGCTCCCCGCATTCCTATAGTAGAAGCGCGGTGCGGCAAGCTCGTAGGGAATGAGCGCGTCCCGCACATCGGCCTGAAAGACGGCGACGCTGAAGGCGAGACGCTGGCCGGGTGACGCGCGCATGCCGACCTCGTAGCTCCAAGCCTGCTGCGGCTTGAGATCGGGATTGAATCCCCCGGCACCGGACTGCGAATTCGCCAGCTCCGTTGTCGTGGGGGTCTCGAACGACGACCCGACGTTCCCGTACACCGTCACCGCGCTCGACGGATTCACAGCGATTCCGAGCGACCCCGAGAAAGCGTGCATCAGTCGATCCCCCGAGTCGTCAGGATTGGACGGGGTGGTCGTAATGAGCCGATCGTGGACCGCGAACTTCACCCAATCGTATCGTAGACCGGCAGTGATCGTCGTCCGCGGCGACAGCTCGAGCGCGCTCTGCAGGAACGGGCCGATTTCTGTGACGTGCTCCAGTTGATCGAGGGAGCGGCTCGTATCCGCTGTCGCGGAGTCGCCCGGCGTGTTGAGGTAATTGAAGTTCTTGCGGTCGTCGCGCTGGCGCTGGAAATCGAACCCCGCGGTGAGCCGGTGCGCGAGCGTGCCCAACGGCAGGGGATAGGTGATGCTGGCGCGCGCGCCGTAGTCGACGCGATCGAGGTCTATATACGTCGTGGTGATGGGGTTTTTCAGATCGCGCGTGAGCCCGAAGAGCGTGACGGCCGCTGCACCGCCATCCGCGAGCGGACGCCGCAGTGTCGCGCCCGCCTGGACCTGGGTGACCGCCTTGCCCGCATTGCGATTGCGATTGAGCAGCGGCACGGTGTCGCGGTTCGCCTGCAGCTCGGCGCGCGTCAACGAGCCGGGATTGTCGGCGCGCGGGTTGTCGCCGATGTCCGTGACGAGGGCCAACGACCAGGCGCTCCCCAGCGGCAGCTGCATGCGGGCGTTGAGGACGCGGTTGTCCGCGGCGCTGTGGTCGCGCTCGCCATCGTAATCGAGCCGTGAGACGGTCAGGAGCGCGGTGCCTGCACCGCCCAGACGCGCGGTCGTGGTCGTTTGCCACTTATTCCATGACCTACCGGACCGCGCATCGAACCGGCCGGCGACGAAGCGTGCCTCTTCATCTATATGAGCCACGTCGTGCGGCCTGGTCCAGATGCTGATGACGCCGCCGGACGCGTTCCCGTAGAGCGCCGATGCCGATCCACGCAGCACCTCGATACGGTCGACCTCGCCGAGCTCCAGGTTGGTTAGCTGGCCCTGGCCATCGGGCAGCGTCTGCGGGATGCCGTCCACGAGAACCTTGATGCCGCGCACCGCGAACGCGGAGCGCGCGCCGAAACCGCGAATCGAGATCCGCTGATCCTGGGAGAAGTTGTAGCGGTTGGCGACATACACGCCTGGTACGTTCGCGAGGGCCTCGTCCAGCCCCCACGTCGGCTTTGCCCGGCTAATCTGCGCGCGATCGATGCTATGAATCGCCAGCGGGACCTGCGTGAGCGGCATCTCGGCGCGCGTGACCGAGACGGTCGTCGGCGGCAGAGTGTAGGCTTTGGTGGTATCGGACGTTTGGCCGGAGAGCGTTCGTGGCGCAGCGCACAGCGCCATCCAGGTCGTCCATTGCATCATGCGAGTCATATCGCCGGTGGGTTCTAACGTACGGCGACTGATGGCGTCAAGAGCCCGTTGCATCCGAGGACATGATGCGCCGAGCCATCCTTCTTCTCAGGTTCTACGACATCGATCTCAGCGCGAACCCACCGCCGCCGGGTTCGATCCAACCGCTATTCACACACCTCGGGGTGGCGGACAGCGCGATGCATGCCAAGCCAGCGCTGGCGGCGTGGGACCAAGTCTTCCGCCGGGCCTACGCGCCCTAATTGTGGTGAGTAACCGCGACGATCGTGACCAGCGCGGCGAGACTCGAGACGACGAGTCCCGTGATCCGCCAATTTGATTCGGGATCGCGCTGTGCTGGCACCTGAATCCGATCACCGGCCTGAATGCCGAGCTGATCGAGCGTCGCACCATGCGCGATCGCTCGCTGCAGCCGATCGCCACCCCACAGCGGCGCATCGCCCCGCAGAATGAGCAGCCGATCAACACGGGCTCGCTGGGTAGCGCCACCGGCAAGCATGAGCGCGTCGGGCAGCACCAGGTCTACGGGCACGGCGTAGAATCCGGGCCGGGTGACTTCGCCGGCCACCGAGACGCGGATCAGGGCGCGCGCCGTTACCACCGGATCCTTGATGTAGCGATTCAACTCCCGCGTCAGGTGTGCTTCGAGATCGGTGCGGCGGACGCCGGCGAGGGAGATCTCGCCGATGTCCGGAAGGCGCAGCGCCGGTCCGGCCACCACGGTGAACGTGTCCGAAAGCGCCGAGTCCCCCTCGACATGGAGGAGGATGCGGTCGCCCGCCTGAAAGTTGGTGGTCGGTGTCTGCGCCAGACCGCGCCCTCCCGCGGCGACGAGAACGAGAGCGACGGATAGGGACCACAAGGAGCGGTTCATGAGAGCACCTTAGACTACCTGCGGACCGGAGGTACGGCCCTCTTCGACCGCCTCATAGCCCGGCAGGTAGTACGAGTAGTAGGCGTAATAGCCATAGGCCGCACCGCGCGGCACATCGTTCAACACCGCGCCAAGCAAACGGATCGGCAGGCGCTCGAGCACCTCGAGCTTGGCACCCGTGATGCCCCGGTGACTCTTCCCCGTTCGCAACACGACCAGCAAGGCACCCGTCACCGTTCCGAGGACGAACGGATCGACGCCGGCGGTGAGCGGCGGGCTATCCACCACGATCACGTCATATTGCTCGCGCAATTCGCTGAAGAGATCGTTCATCACGGGCGATCCGAGCACCTCCGGAGCGCGCTGGGTGCGCGTGCCACATCCGATGATCGACAGCCTCGGGTACGCCGTCTCCTGCACGATTTGATCGCGACGCGCCTGTCCGGTCAGGAAATCGACCAGTCCAGGCTGACGGTTGCCCTTGAACCGGCGGTGTAACACGCCGCGACGGATGTCGCCGTCTATGAGCAGCGTGCGTTGGCCTCCGTCGGCGAACGTGAGTGCGAGATTCGCCGACACAAATGATTTCCCGTCGCCGGGTTCGGGGCTCGTGACCGTGAAGACCACAGGCCCAGGACCGTATTCATGTGCGACGTTGAGTCGCACGCCACGCAGTGCTTCGACCACTTCGGCCGGTTCCTTGGTGCGGAGATGCGGCACCGCGCCGAGAATCGGTAGCCCGAGGTCGCGCGAGACTTGCTCCGGATACCGTACTCTGGGATCGACGCGGTCGAGCACGATGGCTCCCACCACGCCCAGTCCGAGGCCGAGCACGAAACCCATGAAGAGGAGGCGTGGCTTGGTGTTCTTGATCGGACGCTGCGGCACGATCGCCGGATCGAGAATGCGGACATCCGGAACCGTGGCTTCCGCGGCAAGCCGGGATTGATCGTAGCGTTGCTGTAGCGCCGTGTACGTCTGTTCCTTCAGCTGTGCGTTGCGGCGGAGCCGGATCTCGTCGATCGTCCGGCCCGGAATCCCGCGGAGATCGACGGACGCGGCATCCACTTGCCTGCTGAGCTCCGATTCGCGGGCGGCCAGCTGCGCCACCAAATCCCGCGCGAGCGTTGGGATCGTGCGTTGCTGCAGCTCCGCAACCTCCCGCACGAGGCGCTGCAGCGGCGGATATGCGTCCGAATAGTGGTAGCGATAGGTGCGCAGCTGTGCCTGCTTGTCACTCAACTCCTTGAGCGCATTCGACAGCTCTGGCGCATGCTGTACGGCCCCGATCGTGGAGAGGGCATCCATGGGCAACGCCGAATCCGCCAGGAAACGCGCGAGCGACTCGCGATCGCGACGCAATTGATCCCGCTCGCCCTGCATGTCGAAGAAGGTCGCCTTGACGGGATCACGAGACTCGGCGACGGCTCCTCCACCGTTCGGCTGCTCTGACGGGAGCGTAATGTTTCGCGTGCGAAAATTCCGGAGTGCGCCTTCGGCCTGATCGAGATTCTGTTGTGCCGTCGTCAACTGGTTCTCGAGAATCTTGGTCAGCTCGGTGAGTTTTTCGCGCTTCAGCTGGGCCGCCACCTCGACGTACCGCTGCGTCACGCCGTTCAGAATGTTGGAAATCATGACCGGGTTCGTGCCCCGCAGCTCCACCGCCAGGAAGTTGCCGTTCAAATCCATCCGCACGTCCAGCTCCTCGCCGAGTCGCAGCGAAGCGTCGCGCGGCGTCGCGAGGGAGAACTCCACGGTATGGCCGGAGGGGAGCGTGCCCGGCGCGGGGAGCCAGTGAAAGCCCAGACGCCGCCCGACGGAATCGCCGACGCTCCCCCGATCGAGCTCCACGCCGTCGTCCGACGCGAGTGTGTACGACCTGCCGTCGTCGCTGACGCTCAGTTTGTAATCGCCAGGGCGGAACACGTCACCCACACTGAACCCGGCGAAGCGCGGGCGGTCGGCCGGTCGTTTCACCGTGATATACAACCGGAGATCCCGGACGACTTGATCCAGCACGATGTACGACCGCATCAGCTCGACCCAGTCATCGGCATCGAGCAAGGCGCCCTGCCGGATCGGACCCCGCGTGTCTGATGCGCCCTCGCCGCGCCGGCTGGGCACGTCCACCCACACGTTGGCCTGGGCCCTGTAGACCGGACGCATCACACGTGTCGCCGCGAAGGCACCGCTCAATCCCAACAGGACCATCAGCAGCACGACCCACTTGAAGCGGAGCAGCGCGCTCCAGATGCGACGCCAGTCAGGACCGGAGTCTTCCTCTGGGATGGCGGGCATGTGCGGCGGACTGGCCCGCCGGAGGTATTGAGGCGAGGACTCAGTACGGATCGCGGGGAGTGGCCTGGAAGTCATCAGGGGCCAAGGCAGGCAAGACCTGTACCGCTCACCGATTCATAGGTACATACGCGCCGGCGTCGCACCGTTCCTACAGAGCGGTGGGTACGCCATGTGGCATTGATGCTGCACACCGGTCGCAAGCGGCACAGGGCTTGCGATTTGGGCGGGCATGACAGTGCCTCGTCTCTATCCATTTCCTTGGACCGTGAGGGTCGGATCCCTCGAACCCCCGGTGTCCCGCGACGGCGCGCGGCGCCTGCTCAACGTCGTCATCGCGTTGCTGGGGTTGGTGGTGGCCTTCGTGCCGATGCTCGTCATCGCGCTGCTCATCAAGCTGACGTCTCGTGGCCCGGTGCTGTTTGCGCAGCGGCGCGTGGGTCTCGATCGCCGCGGACTCGGTAACGAGGGCGGCAACTGGCGCCGCCACGCCGACAACGGCGGCCTGACGTTCACCATGTACAAGTTCCGCAGGATGCACGTGGATGACGGGCGAGCCCGTGCGCGCGAGGTTTGGGCGACACGCGACGATCCACGGGTGACCAGCGTGGGGCGGGTGCTGCGCAAGCTTCGTCTGGACGAGCTCCCCCAGCTCTGGAACGTGCTGTTCGGCGACATGAATATCGTCGGGCCGCGCCCCGAGCAGCCGACGATCTTTGCATCGCTCCGCGAGCAAATAAGGGAGTATCCGCGGCGCCAAAAGGTCTTGCCGGGGATCACCGGCTGGGCACAGGTCAACCGTGCCTACGACTGCAGTGTGGACGACGTCCGCGAGAAGCTCAACTACGATCTCGAGTACATCCGTCAGCGCTCGGCGCTCGAAGATTTGAAGATCATGTTGCTCACACCCGCCGTGATGCTCGGCCGACGCGGCGGGTGGTGAGATACCCTAGCACCTCACCACTCGCCCTCCAGGCGGCTCAAATACGCGTTGCCGCCCAGTATCGCGTCGCGGATTTCCCGATCTTTGCTGTGGACCAGCGTGCAGTGCTCGGCCTGGCGGAAGTAGCAATGTCGCGAGGACATCTCGCGCACCATGCCCGGCTCCAGGCGGCCCGACAACATCGCGGCTCCTTCAGTTCTGGCGTCGTTCACTAAGGCGTCAAACACGGCAGGGGCGGCGTCCTTTCGTGCCACCAGCTGGATCACTTCGGCTACCGCCCCGGGCTCGAGAAAGTAGAGAAACCAACCGACGGGATCCTGGCGGTCATCACTAACGAGCCGCCGGCGCAACACCCGATGTGGCTCGTTCTGTTGGGCTATCTGCAAGAGCCACTCCAGCCACGGCTCGTCGTATTCCGGTTGCAGCGCACGACCGGCCAGCAGAGTAGGCAATCGCCCCGCCAGCACGTCCAGCGGAAGATCCGCGACAGAATATCCGTCGCTCGCTGAGCGAGAGCGCATAGGGCCCCAGCGTGCCACGACCGCGTCCGCAATGGAGCCGAGGGGCTGTAAACCTCGTGTGACGATAGCTGGGGTGCCGCGGGCACGGAGCCACGAGAGTGCGTGACGGCCAGGACGCAGGGGCCGCTGCCACTGCAGGCTGTAGAGGAGCACCATGACCCCGCCCAGTCCCTCCCAGATCCGGCGGCCCGCATCGTTGCTGTTGTCAGAAAGAAGGAGGTCCTGTGGTCCGGCGAAGACTTTGCCGAGCAGCCGGGCGGCCACAAGGGGCGTCGCCGTTGGAGACGCCATCAGCTTCGTGGCGACGGCCACGCGGAGGCGACGCCCCCGCCAACGTAGTCGTCGCGGCTGCACGCCGACGAAGCCGTCGATGGACCCGTTCGCGGATACATGTACGTACGACGGCAGGTCTGGGTCGTACCAGGGATTTTCGAAGAACACGCGCTCGAAATACGTCTCGAGTGCCATGGGCGCATGATTGCCATTGCGCAGGAAGGCGCCGCGAAAGAGCTGCAAAGCCGCGGGGATATCCTCCCGCTGGAACGGCCGAATCAGGTCCACGCGCCCTGTCTCTGTTCTCCACGCAGGGCGGCAACGTCGTGTTTGCCGCTGGGCAGCCGCGGCAACGCGTCCCGCACCTCATAGCGCGCGGGTTGCATGTGCCGGGGAAGCTCGACGCCGACGTACGTCCGGAGACGATCGAGCGAGCCGCCGCCGGCGAGCACGACGAATGCGACAATCCGCTCGCCACGCGCGTCATCGGGCTCGGACGTGATGATACACTCCGCCACCTCGCCCGACGCGTACAACACCGTGCCGATCTCATCGGGGCTGATGCGATAGCCCAACGTTTTGATCATCCGCTGCGAGCGACCGACGAAGTACAACCAGCCGTCGGCACCCTGACGCACCAAATCGCCCGAGAACACGACGCGCTCCGTGTCGGGCGTGCCGGCGGCGCGGAGCGGGTGCGGTCGAAAGACCCGCGCGGTCTCTTCTGGATCGTTCCAGTACCCCAGGGTTACCGTCGGCCCGCGATGGACCAGCTCGCCGACCTCGCCGGGCTCGCAGGGCGTGAGATCATCCCGAAGCACCAGCACTTCCGCCCCGGGGATTGCCCGCCCGATCGAATCGGGCCGCCGGTCGACTTCTTCGGGCGGCAGGAACGTACTCCGCAGCACTTCGGTCAAACCGTACATCAGGAAGAGCCTCGCCTGGGGTTGCGCGCGACGGAGCGCGCGCACCACCGGCACGGGGAGGTGGCCACCCGCGTTGGTGACGAGCCGCAGGCTCCGCAGCGGCTCGTCGCGGAACGACGACACATTCAGGAACTGCTGCCACAACGGTGGCACTGCCGCCAGCACGCTCACCTGCTGCGCGCGCAACTCGGTCACGAGCTGCGAAGCCAGCGGCGAGCGCGCCACGACAAGCGCGGCACCACTGCCGACGGCGCAGAGCACCTGACTCATGCCGTAAACGAAGCTGAACGGCAGCACGCTGGCGATACGGTCCGTCGCCGCGATACCGAGATATCCGATGACCGTCTGGGCGGCGGCCAGGAGATTGCCATGCGTGACCGTCACGCCCTTGGGGAGGCCGGTCGAGCCCGACGTGAAGACGATCTGTGCCGGGTCCATGCCTAGCCGGGGCAGCGGCGTGAAGGTGACGGGGAGTAGGTCCTCGAGCATCGGCGCCAACAGGAGATGCGTTCGCGTCTCGAGCTGGCGCGGTTGCCGCGACAGCAGATCCTCGGAGGTGATCAGCGTGGTCGCCCCTGATGCTTCCAGGATATGCTCGACCTGGCGCGGTCGCAGCGACTCGTTGATGACCACCGCGATGCCGCCGGCGGCAACCACGCCGAAAAACGCGGCGATGGCGTCGGCACCGCCGTCGAGGAAGATCCCAACCCGGTCGTGGACCTTGAATCCGGACGCCGTCAGCGCCGCGCCGATGGCGGCCGCACGACGCTGGAGGGTGGCGTAGTCAGTAACCCGCCCCCCCTCCAGTACTGCGGGGAGCGCGGCCCGAGCACTCGCCGTCTTCCACAGCAAATGGGCGATGTTGGAGATCAGACGTACCTCCACCGCACCCGCACAGCATCACCTGTACCACGCGAAGCTTGAGTCTTTTTCTACATGGGGGTGTTGCGTCGACGCACCACCTGACAGCGGAGCACGGCAGGCCGAGTGCACCAGTGCTGCGGCGCCATCCTTGCAATAGCTGGCGCCAGGCAATCCGCCCCACAACCCATGCGAGGAGCGACGTGAGTCTGGCGAACGACCTGCACCTCAATCCGGCCGAGGAAACGGAGCGGATCGGAGCCTCGCTGCGCCAGCAGCTCGGCGAGTCGTTGAATCGGCGGGGGCTGGTGGTGGGCATGAGCGGCGGCATCGACAGCTCCGTGTGCGCGGCGCTGGCGGTGCGAGCCGTGGGAGCAGCCCACGTATTCGGCCTGCTGATGCCCGAACAGGACTCGGATCGCAACAGTCTCGGCCTCGCCTCCCGCTGGGCGGAGGTGCTGGGCATCACCTACGAAGTCGAAGACATCACAGAGATCCTCGCGGCGCTCGGGTGTTATCGGCGGCGCAACGCCGCGATCCGCCGTGTGGTACCCGACTTCCAGGACAACTGGCGCTTCAAGGTGGTCTTGCCGGGAGGCCGGCTCGATTCCGATCGATTGAACGTGTCGTCCCTGGCGATCGAAGTCCCCTCCACAGGCGCTGTTCGCCAGGCTCGGCTGCCACCGGCCGAGTATCGCGAGATTGTCGCGGCGACGAACTTCAAGCAGCGCGTCCGCACGATGCTCGAGTATTACCATGCCGATCGGCTCCACTACGCGGTCGTCGGCACACCCAACCGGCTGGAGTACGATCAAGGGTTCTTCGTCAAGGGCGGTGATGGCCTCGCCGACGTGAAGCCCATAGCCCACCTGTACAAGACGCAGGTCTATGAGCTCGCCGAGTTCCTCGGCGTCCCAGCGGAGATTCGTTCCCGCACCCCGACGACCGACACGTACTCGCTGCCGCAGACCCAGGAGGAGTTCTACTTCGCGCTCCCCACCGCCACGCTCGACCTGGTGCTGTATGCCCATAACCGCGGCAGCGATCCCGTCACGATTGCGGCGGAGCTGGGGGGGGGGCGAACACCTGACGAGGCGGCTCGCGCGCTGCGCGACATCGATCAGAAGCGAGCGGCGACCCGCTACCTCCACCAGCCCCCGCTCCTCGTCGAACCTGTGCCCGAGGTCGCCACGCATCTCGAGCAGGAGCCCGTCTGATGTGCGGTCTCGCCGGCGTCGCACGTCGCGAGCCTCGCGGTGTGTCGACCGAGATGCTCGATCGCATGGCCGCGGCGCTGCGCCACCGTGGCCCTGATGGTTCGGGACGTTACGCGGATGCTCAGGTCGGTCTCGCGCACGTGCGTCTGAGCATCATCGATGTCGCCGGCGGCGCGCAGCCACTCGGCAACGAAGACGGCTCCGTGCTGATCGTCTACAACGGCGAGGTCTATAACTATCTCGAGCTGCAACGCGAGCTGGTCGCGGCCGGCCATCGGTTCCGCACGCGCTGCGATACCGAGGTGCTGGTGCACGCATACGAGCAGTGGGGCACCGCCATGCTCGGCCGCTTGAACGGGCAGTTTGCGTTCGCGATCTACGATCGTCGCGCGGGAACAGTCTTACTCGCGCGGGACCGCTTCGGCGTGCGCCCGCTGTTCTACAGCATCGTGCACGGCGACTTGTGGTTCGCCTCCGAAGCGAAAGCCCTGTTCGCCAGCGGCGAGGTCGAGGCCGAGCTCGATCCGGTGGGACTCGACCAGGTGTTCACGTTCTGGGCGGCCCGGCCGCCCCGGACCGTGTTCCGTGGCGTGTACTCGCTCGAGCCGGGCACTTTCGCAGTCTGGCGTCAGGGCGTGCTGCGTCACGATCGCTACTACGAGCTCGGGTTTCCGGAGGCGCGCGAGGAATCGTCCGACGCGCTGCCGGCGCTCGGCGAGTTGCTCGACAGCAGCGTCGCGCTGCGTCTGCGCTCCGACGTCCCCGTCGGTGGGTACCTGAGTGGCGGCCTCGATTCGTCGATTACGTGCGCGCTCGCGGCCCGCGAATCACCGTTCTCGCTGCGGACGTTTTCCGTCACCTTCGACGACCCGCAGCTCGATGAGCGGGAGTTTCAACAGCTGGTCGCTCGGCAGCTCCAGAGCCGTCATCTCATCCAGGCGATCGGCGCGCACGACGTCGCCTCGGTCTTCCCCGAGGTCGTGCGTCACGCCGAGACGCCGTTGGTCCGCACCGCTCCCGCACCGATGTATCTGCTCGCCAAGCTCGCGCGCGAGCACGACATCAAGGTCGTCCTCACGGGCGAGGGATCGGACGAGTTGTTCCTCGGCTACGACCTGTTCAAAGAGACGGCGCTGCGGCTGTTTTGTCTCCGCCAACCGCAATCGCAGCTGCGGCCCCGCCTGTTCGATCGGCTGTATCCCTATCTCGATCCCCGGGGTCGCCGCGGTGACTTCTGGCGCCGTTCGTTTCTCGATGCCGGCTCGCCGGACGACCCGTTGTTCTCGCACCTCCCGCGCTTCCAGCTCACCGCGCGGATCAAGGACTTCTACTCGGGCGACTTCCGCACAGCGCTCGCCGGAGGAGACGCGCTCGACGAGCTGCGGGCGAGCTTGCCGCCACAGTTCACGAGATGGTCACCGCTCAACCGCGCCGCGTATCTCGAGATGGTGACGCTCCTCTCCCCCTATCTCTTGAGCGCACAGGGCGACCGGATGTCGTTGGCGCACGGGGTGGAGGCACGCTACCCCTTCCTCGATCATCGCGTATTTGAATTCGCGGCGCGCCTGCCCACGCAGAGCAAGCTCCGCGGTTTGCGCGAAAAGGCCATCCTGCGCCGCTGGGCGCGGGACGTGGTGCCGCCCGCCGTGCAGCAGCGACCCAAGCAACCGTATCGCGCGCCCGACGTCCCGGCCTTCTTCGCCCCGGCGCCGCCGGATTACGTGGACGAGCTCCTGGACCAGCGCAGCGTCGCGCGGACCGGTCTGTTCGAGCCGGCGGCGGTGGCGGGCCTGGTGCGACGGTGCCGAGCCGGTAGCCCGATGGGATTTCGCGAGAGTCAGGCGCTCGTCGCAATTCTTTCGACACAATTATGGCACCAACAATTCATTCGGAGTGACGCCCGAAGCACGGCGCGCCCGGCGCCGCGCGCAGACCGCGTCGCGGCGGTAGGATGATCGTGAACCGAACGGAGACGCACCCCGCTATGGACGAGGCAGCAATCCTGGCGCGCACGCGCGCGTACGTGCAGGAAACGTTCTTGTACATGCGTCCCGGCTTTGCGGTGGGCGATCAGGACCGCCTGCTGCAGCGAGGCGTGATCGATTCGATGGGCGTGATGGAACTGATCGCGTTCCTGCGTAGTGAATTCGCCGTCGAGGTCGCCGACGAAGACATCACCGAGCAAAACCTGGGTACGTTGGCGGATATCGCGCGCTACGTCCGCGCGAAGCACTCCAACGGTGCCG
>Ga0066686_10000623_pt1 | contig 12858 bp, 11 predicted proteins | sample GraSoiAngelo_135_FD_65627 | JGI IMG/M metagenome (GOLD analysis project Ga0066686, IMG submission 65627) | Grasslands soil microbial communities from the Angelo Coastal Reserve, California, USA - 14_0929_05_40cm | ecosystem: Environmental > Terrestrial > Soil > Grasslands | place: USA...
TTGTCTGAAAAGTGCCCTACGGTCAAGCGCCGTAAACAACAGTTGTTCTTGACGTTAATTGTGTAGATGTCGGTGCCCTCTTCGGTTGCCCGACTGAACGCGAGCGTCTGCCCGTCGGGCGAGAATGCGGGCGTGAAATCGAGTGCGGTCCCCGTCGTCGCGACCGCGCTGCGTTTCCCCGTCGCCATTTCCTGCACGTACAACCAGCCGTGGCCCGCCTGGAATTCCATGTAGGCGAACCGCCGGCCGTCGGATTCCCACGCCGGCGACATCGCCTGTCGATCCGAGGACGACACGAGCTTCTGATCCGCGCCGTCCTGATCGATCTGGTAGACCTTCCCATCTTTCACGAAGAGCACCCGTGTCGCCGCTATTCCCGCAGTGCCGAGGGCAGCCTGGACCATCTGATCGGCCAACCGATGCACGGCTTGCCGGAACTCCGGATCGGTCGACCGCGGCACGACCGCGCGCACGGTCCGGCGCACACCGGCCGCCGCGATGTCGTGCAGCGTCCCCACGGTGGTATCAGCGATCGCAGTGATATCGAGTGCGAAGTCGGCGCCCAGCGCCTGATACAGTGGGTAGTTCAAGGCTGTTGATAAAGTGCGATCGCTGTGGGCGGTCTTCGTGCCACCAGACGATGGCGTCGCCAGGCGGATCGAATCGCCACCGGGCAATGAAATGATTTCGAAGCGATCGCTGTAGTCGAGATCGCGAGCGACGATGGCGCGAACCGAATCGAGTCCCATGCCTTTCCGCGGCAACATTACCATGCCCGGCCGGACGCCCGGACGGTAGATGATGCCGATGCGCACCCCGCGGTCGATGGTGGAGGTGTCCTGAGCGGTTAGGCGGTTCGGCGGTTGGGCGGTTAGACACACCACCGCCGCAACGGAGCCTCTAACCGCCCAACCGCTCAACCGCCCAACCGCCCTCATTGCCGTTGCCCCGAGAAGTAAAACCGCACGAACAACACATCAGCGGTCCAGCCGTTGGGAAGCGCGCCGAACGCCTTAAATCGCCCCGCCTCCTCCACCGCCCCTTGCGCCTCGAGATCGAACGCAAAGTTGCCGGAGCGGCGGATGAACTGCAGGTCGGTGACCGAGCCATCGCGGTGCACGAAGAACGACACCTCCGACTCGAGCGGCGTGCTCTGCGCGGGCCGTTGCCACCGCCGCAACACCTGCGCCACGATGTTCTGCAAGTATTCCGGAAACGGAAATGCGATGCCTTCCGTGCTCACCGTCGCGACGTCGTTGCCAGTGGATGGCTTCTCGCCGGGCAGGGGTTGCGCCGTCGGTGTGGTTCGTGGCGCGGCCTCGCGATGCGTCTGATCGCGCGTCGGCGGCGGCGTCGCCCGCGAGACGGTGCTGCGCGGAGTCTTCGCGGCCGGCACCGGTGCCGGCTTCTCCTCGGCGGGCCGCTCGAATGCTTCCGGCGCCTTGCGCGCTTCGAGGTCCGCCTCCGGCGCGGCAATGAGGCGGACGGTGTACGTCGGCGGCAGCCGGACCCGGCCAGCGGGTGTAGCGAACAGGAAAACACCGACGAGCCCGTGCACGACGAGCGTGCCCGTCACCGCCATGCCCACCGGTACCTGCGCGCGACTGCGTCCTCTCATCGATTGATCGTCTCCGGCTCCGCTACGAGACCGACATCCCGTACGCCCGCTCCGCGAATCACCGCGAGCACCTGCACGACCCGGGCGTACGCCACCCGACCGTCGGCCCGCAGATACACCCCTGTGGGCCGTTTCGTTCGGACAAAGGCGGGGAACGTGGCCCGGAAATCGTCGTAGGAGAGCCCGGCTTGATCGAGATAGATCTTGCCATCGGCGTCCACGGTCACGACGAGTCCCTGCTTCGGCTCGATGGCGCGCACCTGCGCGCGCGGCAACCGCACATCGACTCCGCCCTGCATGATGGGCGCGGTGATCATGAAAATGATGAGCAGTACGAACGCGACGTCCACGAGCGACGTCACGTTGATGTCGGCGTTCAGCGGCAGTTCGCCGTGTCCGCGAAGTCCTCCCCCACCGCCGCCGCCGCCTCCTAACAGTCCGGCCATCAGATCCGTCCTTCGCGGGCCAACGTGCCGACGATCTCCTGGGCGAAGCCCTCGAGCTCGCCGGCGAACAGGCCCAGCCGGTTCACGAGAATGTTGTACGCCATCACAGCGGGAACGGCGACTGCCAGCCCGCCGACCGTCGTCACGAGCGCTTCTGCCACTCCCGGAGCGACCGCGGTGATGTTCCCCGAGCCGCCGACCGCGATGCCGATGAATGCATCCATCACTCCCAGCACGGTGCCGAGCAGCCCGAGCAATGGACTCACCGAGCCGAACGTGGCGAGCCACGGGATGAACCGCGCCGCCGCGTCGCGCTCGGCAGCGACTTCCTTGGCGAGCACCATTCGCAATGCTTCGAGCTGGGTCGTCGTCAATGCGGCCGACGATGCCGCAGCCGCGGGAACGGCCGCACTCGTGCCTTTCAGCGTGCCGGGCTTGAGCTCCGAGAAGAAGTGCACCGCTTCGCGCAGCAACCGATTGTAGGGCGACGGAGGCAGGCGCATCGCCGCGTGGTACGCGTCCTCGAGGCGCGGCGCCTTCTCGACCTCCGCCAGAAAGCGATCACCCATGGTCCGCATGCGGCGGAATTGCCACCACTTGAGCACGATCAAATACCACGAGACGACGGAGAAGACCGCGAGGATGGCCAAGACGAACTGCGTTTCGCGGCTGGACGTCAGCACCAATTCCCACGGTGTCGTGGGAATCGCGCCTCGGACCTGTAGCAGCAGCATCAGCTTCCCTCCCCCCCTCGCCCTCGGTAGCCTTGCGGATGCGCCCGATGCCACTGCCAGGCGCTCTCCAGGATTTCCTCGAGACTCGAGTGCTTCGTCCGCCATCCGAGTACCGTCGCAGCGCGTTGCACAGCCGCGACCAGCGCGGGCGGATCGCCGGGCCGGCGCGGGCGCTCGACAGTTGGAATCGGGCGGCCGGTGACCCGTCGCGCGACGTCGACAACCTGACGCACCGACTGACCCGCTCCCGTCCCGAGGTTCACCGCGACGGGCGCTCCGCCGTCGAGTGACACGTCGAGCGCGCGCACGTGCGCGTCCGCGATATCCACGACGTGGATGTAGTCGCGAACTGCGGTGCCGTCGGCCGTTGGATAGTCGGTCCCGAAGATCGATACAGCCGCTTGCTTGCCGAGCGCCACCGCCAGGATGTTCGGAATCAAGTGCGTCTCAGGGTCGTGGTCCTCTCCCCGCTGTTCTGTGGCGCCCGCCGCGTTGAAGTAGCGCAGACTCAGCACCCCAAGTCCGTTCCGCGGGCCATGGTCCGCGAGCAGTTTTTCGAAATCGCGTTTTGTCTCACCGTACGGATTCACGGGCGCTTGCGGCGAGTCCTCGGTAATCGGAATAACCGCCGGATGCCCATACACCGCGCATGACGACGAGAAGACGAACCGGCGTATCTTGGCCCGGACCGCCGCCTCCAACAGTACACGGGCGGCGGTCACGTTGTTGGTCACATACTTGCCGGGCTGCGCCACCGACTCCGGCACGAGAGCGAAGGCCGCCATGTGGATAATGGCGTCGATCCGCTCCTGCCCGAGCAGGGCCTCGACCAGCTCGCCGTTGCCGACATTGCCCTGCACGAAGCTGGCGCGACGCGCTACGGCATCGCGGTGTCCTGTGCTCAGATCGTCGAGCACGAAGACGCTCAATCCCCGTTCGAGAAGTTGATCTACGATGACGCTACCGATGTACCCTGCCCCGCCCGTGACCAGGACTCGTCGCGTCACGACGGGGGGGGGGACTCCATCCCGAACAGGCGCCGCAGCGCTTCGAGGAGGCCGTAACCGCGACCTTCTTCGGCCGCCGCCTTCAGAGCCACCGTGGGTTGATGGAGGAACTTGTTCATGAGCGCCTGACTGAACTGCTCGACGTGGGTGCGATCCTCGGGCGAGAGTGTCCCCAGCTGCCGCAATGCGCGCTCCAGCTCGGCCGCGCGCAGCGCTTCCATGCGGCTGCGGAGCTCTTTGATCGCCGGGACGACGCCGAGGCCGCCGTACCAGGCCCAGAAGAGATCGGTCTCCTCCTCGACGATTCGCTCGGCGGCCGGAACCTCATCGCGCCGGCGCGCGGTGGCTTGCGCCGCTACCGTTTGCAGATCGTCGACGTCGTAGAGGAACACGTTTTCGAGCTGCGCGACGGCTGGATCGACATCCCGCGGCACGGCCAGATCGAGAATGCACAGCGGTCGCCCACCGCGGCGGGCGATGATGTGACCCACGCGTTCCCATGTGACGACCGCGTGCGGCGCGGCCGTCGAGCAGAGCGCGATGTCCGTCGTCGCAAAGTGTGCCCACGCTTCCTCGAGCGACACCGCCCGGCCACCCAGGCGTTCCGCGATGGCCCGCGCGCGCTCCTGCGTGCGGTTGGCGACGAGCGTGACCTGTACGCCCTCGTCGCTCAGACAGGTCGCTGCGAGCTCAGCCATATCCCCGGCGCCGAGAATCAGCGCGCTGCGACCCGCCAGATCGCCAAAAATCTTTCCGGCGACTGCCACGCCGGCTGATGCCGCGGAGGCGGTCCCCATGCCGAGACCGGTTTCGGTGCGGACGCGCGACCCCACGTGCAGCGCCGTCTGGAACAGGCGGTGCAGCACCGGACCAGCTTGAGCGCGCGAGATTTCCCACGCTTCACGGACCTGTCCCTGGATCTGCGATTCACCGAGGATCATCGAATCGAGTCCGGAAGAGACGCGATACAGGTGGCGAACGGCCTCGCGATCGCGGACGACATATCCGTATTCTCGTACTCCACCAGCGGGCGCCGCCGGCAGGCGCTCCCCGAGCAGCGACCAGACGGTCTCGAACGCGGGCTCCTCTTCGCCGACGAGATAGAACTCGGTCCGATTGCATGTCGAGAGCAGCACGCCACCCTGCGCGCCCGCCGCCATCACGCGCGCCAGGGCGCCGGGCACCTCGTGCGCACCGTGCGCAAAGCGCTCACGCACGTCGAGCGGTGCTGTGCGGTGGTTGACGCCGAGGACTTTGATGCCGACGCCGCTATGGTCGCTCATAGAAACCGTTCGACGCCTGGCTGGGCAAGCTTCAGCGCGACGTAGACGAGCAGCACCGCGGAAAACCCCGCGATGCTGGCGAATGCCGCGCGCCGGCCAGCCCAATGACGCACGACGCGCACCCAGACCGCCCATCCGAGCACGACCCAGGTGAACATTCCCCAGACGATCTGCGCCTTGGCGACGTGGAGACCGCCGGAGAAGCGCGCGCCGTAGCCAAGCGCCAACAGCACGCCCAGCGTCAGCGTGGGAAAGCCGACGATCAGCGCGAAGCGATTCAGCTGATCGAGCCGCTCGAGTGGCGGGAAGAGCTGAAAGACCTGGCCGAAGCGCCGGGCCTTGAGCTCACGGAACTGAAGCAGGTAGAGCGCCGCCGCGATGAAGGCCAACGCCATCAGCGCCACACCCGACACGCTCAGCGCCACATGAAGAATGAACCACGCGTTGCGGCTACCCGCCACTTCCGCGCCCCCCCCCGGCGTGAGCCCGCTCAACAGCGCGAGTCCGACGAGCGCCGTGGCCAGCGGTCCCGTAAACAGCGCGACGGCTGATCCACGCAGCAATCGTTCGCTAGCGAGCTGCAGCAGTACCAGGCACAGCGCCAAGATTGAGAGCGCGGGGCCCAATCCTACCGGCGTCAGTTGTGAGATCGCCACCACGTGCACCGCGGCACCGGCGCACGGCAGCGCAATGTTCAGCGCGCGTGGCGACGGTGGCAGCCTCAGGAAGGGCGCCAAGGCGAGCGCTGTGCCCAATCCGTACAGCGCCAGAACAATGAGATGCAGGGTGACAATCACGGCCGGTACGAACCGGACCCGCGCTGGCCGCGGGCCCGGTCGCCTGTCAGGAGGGCATCTTCTTGATCAGGCGTACGGGGAGACCTCGGTCGAGCCCGGGATGCAGGATCTGGAGCAATAAACCCGTGGCCGAATGCTCGCGGGTATGGACCACCATGAGTACGGCGCGGGTCTCTTCGGACGCCGATCCGATGAACCCTTCGGCCGGCTTGTAGATCTCGAAGACGTCGCCGAGCGAGACGCCTTCGCTGCGCCCTTTGTCGATGAAGAAGAACTGCTGGGCGCCGGCGATCGGATGCGGATCCCGCGGTTCCAATAGCTTTCCGACGAGGCCCTTCTCGACTGGGGTCGCGCGAACCTGACCAGGATCGCGAAACGGCTCCAGCGGCATGGCCAGCTGGCCGTCGTGAATGAGGCCGAATTGCCTCACGACACGCGCGAGCACCTGCTGCTCCTGGACCGACGTGACCCGAACGATCCCGAGCGGCACGACGACGTCGCCCCAGCGCCCAAATTCGAGCGTCCGGTCGATGCGCGCGAGCAACAGCGAGTCGCCGACGTGATACGAGGCGTTCCTCGGCGGCCGAATCGCGATTTCCTCGAACGTGGTTGCGCTCGTGCGCTCTGTGAGACGATGAATGGCCGGCGTCGCGGTGGATCCCAGGACATGCGCCCAGGGCAGTCGTTCGTTTTCGCTGAGGAAGCCCGCGGCGTAGAACTCGCCGGCGCGCACCGGGTGGTACGGTTGATGGCTGTACGCCCGCAACACGTCCCGCACCTGTTGCGTCTTGGTGGGGCGGCGATCGAAAATCGTTTCGTGCGACTCGGCGATGGTCGGCGGCGGCGCCTCGACGACGAATTGTGTGGTGTCGGCAGGAATCGTATCGATCGGCGCCCGCGCGGTATCGACCGGCACGATCGCCGCGACCGTGTCACCGGGAGCCGCGCGCACCGTATCCGCCGCAACGTGGGTCGTATCCTGTGGCACGGCGGTGACGGTGTCGCCGCCCTGCGCGACCGTCACGACGTCGGTGAGATTCAGGACCTCACCGGGATAAATCCAGTGCGGGTCCTCGATCACATTGGTATTGAGCCGGTAGATCTCGGGCCAGAGCAGTGGGTCGTTGAAATACATCTGGGCGATGGACCAGAGAGTCTCACCGCGTGAGACGGTATGGCTCGCGGGAAGCTGTCCCTGGGCGGCGGCGGCCGCCTGCGTCGTGTCCTGCTGTGTGGTATCCCGATGTTGCGTGGTGTCCTGCGCCGGCAGGACGGTCCACGCGAGCGGCAACGCCGCCAGGGCCAGTAGTATGGCGCGGCTAGAACGGCAGATCGTCGTCCTCCTCATCCAGCGCCTCCGGGAACGCGTCGAGCGATTCGGGGGCCTTCCCTCCGACTTCCGCGGCCCCCTTCCCAGCTCCGGCCCCCGCCCCCACTGGGGCGGCTCCACCTCTGGACCCAAGCATTATCAACTCGCGCGCGATGATCTCGGTGACGTAGCGCGTTTGCTTCTCACGGTCTTCCCAGGTGCGGTATTCGATCCGCCCCTCGACGTAGACTTTGTCACCCTTCTTGAGGTACTTCTCGCACACATCAGCCAGACCGGATCCGGTCTTGTTATTCCAGCAGATAACCCTGTGCCAATCGGTTTTTTCCTGCTTTTCCCCGCCGGTGCCGGTCCACTGCCTGCTGGTGGCCACCGAGAGGGTGGCGACTCGGGAACCGCTATTCGTGCTACGCACCTCGGGATCGGCACCCAAGTTCCCGATCAGAATGACCTTATTGAGACTGCGGCTCACAACAACCTCCGGCGATAATGCGGGTTGGGTCCAAGGGGTGCCCAACACTATATAAATCGCAAGTCGTTCTGTCAATCAAAGATACGCCACTTGTACCAAAGTTATGCGTTAACTCGGAGCACGATGGCATCCTCGACCGGGCGGCGATAGTAGCCCCGACGCCGACCGACTTCCTGGAAGCCGAGGGCGCCGTACATGGCCCGGGCGCCAGCGTTGGACTCGCGCACCTCGAGATAAATCTGCCGGACGCCTCGCGCAGCGAGCGCCGAGATGACCGCTTGAACGAGCGCGCGCCCGATCCCGCCGCGCCGGACGTCGGGAGCCACAGCGACGTTGAGAATCTCTCCTTCGTCGGCCGCGTCGAGGGCGACGACGTAGCCGACGACACGGTCCTGCGTTTCCGCAACGCAAAACAGCGCATCGGACGAAAGACAGTCGCGGAAATCTTGCGTCGACCACGGGTCGGCAAAGACGCCTTGCTCGATCGCATGGACCGATGGGACGTCGCTGAGCTTAGCGGGTCGAATGAGGGAGGGGACGACCGTGGCGGGCCTCCCATTTTACCTGCGCTTCCGCGGGGCGGCCGTAGATCGGCTCGCTCGCGGCGTCGAGGGTGCGCCGCGCTGTCTCGAGCGCCGATAGCGTCAGCAACGATGCCGCAATCGGCGGCACGGTGTCCAGGCCGACGGGCAACCGGCCGGTCCAATCGAGAATCTCCGCAGTGTAACGCTGCGCACCGTCGCCAACGGCGAGCAACGGCCGATCGGGGGAGGGCGCAATCTGTACAAGCTCGCGAACCTCAAAGAGACCAGGTGCGACGACTGTCTCGACGCGAGCGGGGAAGAATTTGTAAATCGCGGCGAACACCTGCCCGCGCAGCGCGTCGAAGCAGGCAACGATCGGGCCGGCTTGTCCGGCTGCAGCAGCGTGTGCCGCGCCAAGCAGTGATGGCACGGCGACAAGCGGCAGCTCCCGCTCTTGAGCGAGCCCCTTTGCTACTGCCCACGAAATACGCAGACCGGTGAAACTACCGGGGCCGTCCCCGACGACCAGCCCTGAGATCTGCGCGAGCTGGACTCCAGAATTCTCGAGGACTTCCTGGATGAGTGGAAGAATTTGGGCGGCATGTTGGCGCGCACCGCGCATCGACCGCGCACCAACAACGCGCTCGGGCGGCCCCCCGCCAACCGCTACGCTCCCGATCTCCGTCGCCGTGTCGATCGCCAGCCACATCGGGGGGGGAGGGGTGGTCCGGCTCACGCCGCTTCCTCGAGCACTCGACGCGCAGGATCAGCGTCGTACGACAGTTGAAAATGCCGGTCGAGCGGCGGCGCCCAACTTCCGGCGCGTTCCGGCCACTCGATGAGAATCACCGCGCGTTCGCGGATCATGTCGTCGAAGCCGAGATCGCGTGCTTCATCGGGCTGACGCAGCCGGTAGCAGTCGATGTGATAAACCGGCGTCGCGCCGGCATCATAGTGGTGGACGAGCGCGTAGGTTGGACTCGTGGCGCGCGATCGCGCGCCCAGGCCACGGCAGATCGCCTGCACGAGCGTGGTTTTGCCCGTACCCAGCTCACCCGACAACCCGATGACAGCGGGAGCCGTGAGGCCGGCGCCGATCTCCTCACCGAACCGGCTGAGCTCGCTCGCGGAGAGGCGCATCGGCCTTGAGCTCAAGGAGCTGATCGCGCAGCACCGCCGCCAACTCGAAATCCAGCTCCTCGGCCGCCGCTTGCATTTGCTGCTCGAGCAGCCGGATGAGGGCGTCGCGCTCCCGCGCGTCGGTAGGACGGCGGACGGCGCCGGCTGCCGGTTTCGCGGTCCGAGCGTCAGCCACGCGCGTGACGAACCGAATGTCGAGCACGGATTTGACGATCGACCGCGGTATGATCCCATGCTCCTGGTTATACGCGAGCTGCGTCTCCCGGCGGCGATTCATCTCGTTGAGCGCGCGCTCCATCGAGCCCGTCACGCGGTCGGCGTAGAGGATGGCCTTGCCGCTCAGATGGCGCGCCGCGCGGCCCACCGTCTGGATCAGAGACCGGTCCGATCTGAGGAAGCCTTCCTGGTCGGCGTCGAGGACGGCGACGAGGGAGACCTCGGGTAAGTCCAGCCCTTCCCGAAGCAGATTGATGCCCACCAGGACGTCGAATTCGCCAAGCCGCAGGCCGCGGATGATCTCGACGCGCTCGATGGCGTCGATCTCCGAGTGCAGGTAGCGCACGCGCACGCCGTGCTGCTGCAGGTAGTCCGTCAAGTCTTCCGCCATGCGCTTCGTGAGCGTCGTGACCAGCACCCGCTCGTTCTTCTTCTCGCGTTGGCGAATTTCGCTCAGCAGATCGTCGACTTGGCCGGCCACGGGACGAATCTCGACGTTGGGATCGACCAGCCCGGTGGGACGAATGATCTGCTCGACGATGACGCCGCCCGAGAGGCGGAACTCATCTTCTCCCGGCGTCGCCGAAACGAACAGCAAGCGGGGAACGAGCCCCATGAATTCGTCGTAGCGGAGCGGCCGGTTGTCCAGCGCCGAGGGCAACCGGAAGCCGTAATCGACGAGCGTCTGCTTGCGCGAACGATCGCCTTCGTACATGGCGCCGAGCTGGGGCAGCGTCTGATGCGATTCGTCGATGATGCAGAGCCAGTCGTCCGGGAAATAGTCGAGCAAGCACGCCGGCCGCTCACCGGGAAGTCGCTGGCTGAAATGCCGCGAGTAGTTCTCGATCCCAGCACAACGCCCCACCTCTAACAGCATGTCGATGTCGAAATGGGTGCGGGATTCGAGGCGTTGAGCCTCCAGCAGCTTGTTCTGGGAGCGCAGCTCTGCGAGCCGCAGGTGCAGCTCGGCGCGAATCGAGCTCACGGCGCGCTCGATGGTCGCGCGCTGCGTAACGAAGTGCGTCGCCGGATAGATGGCGCACCGCTCCAGCTCGACGATGACGGTGCCGGTGAGCGGATCGATCTTCGCGATGCGCTCGATTGCGTCGCCCCAGAACTCGATCCGCACCGCCTGCTCGTCGTAGGCGGGAAAGATCTCGACCGTATCGCCGCGCACGCGGAACGTGCCTCGCTCGAAGCCCACGTCATTGCGCTGGTACTGTACCGCCACGAGATCGGCGAGCAGCGCGTCGCGCCCGCGTTGCTGACCGCGCTCTGCCGTCACCATCAGCTCGCGGTAGAGCTCCGGATCGCCGAGGCCGTAAATGGCGGAGACGCTGGCCACGATGACGACGTCGTTGCGCTCCATGAGACTGGACGTGGCGCGCAGCCGCAGTCGTTCGATGTCGTCGTTGATCGACGAGTCTTTGGCGATGTAGGTATCCGTGGCGGGGACGTACGCTTCGGGCTGGTAGTAGTCGTAATACGAGATAAAGAATTCCACGGCGCTCTGCGGAAAGAACGCCTTCAGCTCACCGTACAGCTGCGCCGCCAGCGTCTTGTTGTGGGAGAGGACGAGGGTCGGCCTTCCGAGGTCGGCGATGACATGCGCCATCGTCATCGTCTTGCCCGAGCCGGTGACGCCGAGCAGCGTCTGATACTTGTCGCCCCGGCGCAGCCCGGCGCTCAGCTCGCGAATGGCGCGAGGCTGATCTCCCGCCGGCGGCGGTGCGGATCCGAGCTGAAACGGCATAGACAGGAAACTTAACTGGGGACGACTTCAGCGGAGCCCGAATCGCGCCGGGCAATCTCCGTGACACCCTTCACCTTGCGTACGGCCTTGAGGACCTTGTGGAGATGCGTCTGATTCTCGACCTCGACCAGTACGGATCCGTACACCACACCATCCTTCGACGCCAGCTCGGCACTGCGAATGTTCGTGCCGGTGCCGCTGATCGCCTCGCAGATGTCGGCATACAGGCCGCGGCGGTCTTCACCACTCACGCCCAGCCGCACGACGAACGTCTCCCCTTCGACCTCACGCCAATCGATCTCGACGCGGCGTTCGTCATCGCCTGACAGCGTCAGGAGATTGGGGCAATCGTTGCGGTGAATCGAGATGCCGCGGCCTTGCGTCACGTAACCGACGACCGGGTCGCCAGGGACAGGCTGGCAGCACTGCGCGTAGCGCACCATCAGTCCCTCGACGCCGTGAATCTTGATGCCCCGCCCCAGGCGCAACCGCTCGATGACCCGGCCGAAAGCCGTCGGCTTCGGGGATTGGACCTCTTCGGGGGGGGCGGGAAGGTCGGGATACAGCGCTTTCATGACCTGACCGAGTTGAACGTCGCCCGCTCCGATCGCCGCCTCCACCTGCTCCGCCCCACCGAGCGACAGCGTGAGCGCCGCCTGTGCGAGCTGATCAGCCGTGAGGGGATCGAGCCGCCGGCGCCGCACTTCCCGCGCCAGTATCTCGCGGCCGAGTGTGACGCTGCGCTCCTGCTCTTCCTGCTTGATCCATTGGCGGATCTTCTGTCGCGCCCGCCCCGTCTGCACGTGCGCCAGCCAGTCGCGGGACGGCTTGGCCTGCGGGCTGGTCAGCACCTCGATCGTGTCACCGTTGCGGAGCGGCCGGTGCAATGGCGCGATCCGGCCGTTCACGCGAGCGCCATTGCAGTGCTGCCCGACTTCCGTGTGGACCATGAAGGCGAAATCGATCGGCGTCGCACCCTTGGGCAGCCGCTTCACGTCACCCCGCGGCGTGAACACGAAGATCTCGTCTTGATACAGGTCGATCTTCAGGAACTCGAGGAACTCTTCGGGACTGTGCGCGTCCTGCTGTAGCTCGATCAACTGGCGGAACCACGACAGGTGATGATCGAGCTCATCGGCACTCTTGCCGTTTTCCTTATACAGCCAGTGCGCCGCGATACCGTACTCGGCGGTCCGGTGCATGTCCCGCGTGCGGATCTGGATCTCGTAGAGCTGGCCGCCGGGTCCGAAGACGGTCGTGTGCAACGACTGATAGCCGTTCGACTTTGGGCTCGCAATGTAGTCTTTGATCCGTTCCTGCAGCGGCGTCCACGTGTGGTGGATGATGCCCAGGACGTGATAGCAGTCGGTAATCGTGTTCACGAGTACGCGCACCGCGAGCAGATCGTAGATCTCCTCGAACGGCTTGCCGCGCTTCTTCATCTTCTTGAAGATCGACCAGAGATTCTTCGGCCGGCCGACGATTTCCCAGCCCGCAATCCCGGCGCGCCGCAGCTCATCCGCGAGCGGCGAGCGCATCCG
>Ga0066686_10000627_pt1 | contig 12837 bp, 16 predicted proteins | sample GraSoiAngelo_135_FD_65627 | JGI IMG/M metagenome (GOLD analysis project Ga0066686, IMG submission 65627) | Grasslands soil microbial communities from the Angelo Coastal Reserve, California, USA - 14_0929_05_40cm | ecosystem: Environmental > Terrestrial > Soil > Grasslands | place: USA...
CGCAAGCGCGTGGTTGCGTGCCTCGCATCGGTCGCGATCAACGCGAGAGACGCTATTGACGCTATCGACGCCCCTCACGCTTCACGCTTTCAGCCATAGGCCATTCGCTCCCCTCCGCTAGACCGCTTACCGCCGAGCGGAGAAAAGACAGGTTACTGTCTGGCCTTCCTACCGGGTCTTTGGTGTTCAGATGGAAAAGGGTGTTGGTGGCGACGCCAGGGTTTGGAAGGATTTGAGGGAATGCGAACGATCACATGGCCAATTGGACCTCAAGAGCTCTGATCAAGCAACTCTCGCATCTTCCGAGCGAGAACATCCGGCGTAAAGGGCTTTTGGAGAAGTGCCGTCTCCTCCGGATTCGCGCCACCGCAAGTCGCCGCATCCTTATCACCCGATATGAACAGGACCTTCAGCTTCGGATGACGGGCCACCAACTCATGGGCCAATTGACGCCCATTCATTTTCGGCATCGCGACATCAGTGACGAGGAGGTGGATCGGCCCTGCGTGCTGTGTGCTGATGCGGATGGCGTCGTCCCCGTCCCGTGCCGTCAACACGGTATAGCCGTAGAGCCGCAGCCCATACTGCAGAAGGACTCGCACGCCAAATTCGTCTTCGACGAGCAGAACCGTCTCCGTCCCCTCAGGCAGCCGAGCCTCGGGAATTCTCGTCTTCTCGACCTCGCGAGTGTCGTCGATGCGCGGCAGGTAGATGGTGAAGGTGGAGCCTTGCCCAGCCTTGCTGCGAACGTCGATGTGACCACTGCTCTGTTTCACAATTCCGTAAACCGTGGAAAGCCCAAGCCCCGTGCCTTTCCCCGGTTCCTTGGTGGTGAAGAAGGGCTCAAAGATGTGGGCCTGGGTGTCGGCGTTCATCCCGCACCCGGTGTCACGCACCGCCAGCTTCACGTATTGACCGGATTTGGAAGGAATGAGCTGATGAACCATCGCCTCATCCGGCGTGACATTGGCAGTTTCGATGATGACCTTACCCCCCTGCGGCATGGCGTCTCGGGCATTGGTGACTAAGTTCATGATGACCTGTTCGAACTGGCCCGGATCCACTTTCACGTGACCGACCGCCGGGTCCAACAGGGTGGTCAGCTCAATGTCGGTGCCAATCAGCGGTCGCAGCATGCTCTCGAAATTGCTCACGATGACGTTGAGGTCCAGCACCTTCGAGTTGAGCACCTGTTTTCGACTGAAGGCCAAGAGTTGGCCGACGAGCAACTTGGCTCGCTCCCCAGCTTTGAGGGTCTCCTCAACCCTGCCGCACATCGGGTTGTTCTGGCCGAGTTCGTTGAGCAGAACCTGGCTGTACCCCAAAATGATCGTGAGGAGGTTGTTAAAGTCGTGGGCGATGCCTCCTGCAAGCCGCCCCATGGCTTCCATTTTCTGCGCATGGCGCAGCTGGTCCTCTAGTTGCTGCAGGACCTCCGTGGTCCGGGTCTGCTCAATTGCCGCAGCCGAAATGGCGCTGACAACGACGAGGATGTCCACGTCATCAAGACTCAACTGGCCCTCGACGCTATTCAGGACTTCGATAACCCCGATCGGCTCTCCATCTCGACGCTTCAGTGGCACCACGATCATATCGCGTGACTGATACCCTGTGAATCGATCGGTCTCCGTAAAATGACGTGCATCCCGCTTTACATCGACGATGACCTCAGGCTGCCCGGAGGTAAAGACGGCACCGGCGATTCCCTTATCCCAAGGAATACCCGTGCCATGGAGGAGGGCAGCCTTTTCTCCTATCACGTAGCGAAAGACCAGCTGGCGGGTTGTAGGATCGGCGAGCAGGACCGACCCAGCATCGGCCCCAATGACATCGAGCGCCACATGGAGAGTATGGCGGATCAACTCGTCAGTATTGGAATACTGGAACAGAGCTTCGCTGACCCGACGCGCCGCGTCCAATTGCCGTTCTCGAAGGACCAAGAGCTGATCTCCTCGCGGACGTAGTTTCCGGCGTCGATCCTGGTCGAAGGCCGGCCAGAAGGAATCGTCTCGGGTTGACATGGCATTCCCGAACTGTGCGAGCGCGTTCCCTTTTGCGCCTATTTCATCATGTGCCATGCGATTGACCTTGCGACCTCCTCATGTAAATGAACCCTTTGGGTGCGGGCAATGCCAATAGAAGCCGGCACCGGTCTTGAGCATCCGCGACATACCAAGCCTACTGGAACGACCCCTTAGGTCCTATCCCTCTTAAGGAGTACTGTCACCCAACTATAGGCTGATGGGAGGAGGAGACGGCGTGGTCTATCTCTGCCTAAGCCACATGTCGGCCTGGACGGGCTTGGCTCAAGGATTCGACCAGTCCCCTCGAAAGCCGAGGACGCATGACACGCACCCTGTGCTGAGCGGTCTCGATTCTGAATGAGAAGTGGTGGGAGCCAACCATACCTACGGGTCCGACCGTTCACCATTGACCATTTCTGCATTCGTCCCTTTGACCTTTACCCTTTCATTTGCCCCTTCCGGCGCTCCTCGCCATCCACCATGAGCTCCTGTTTCCAAGCCATCAGCCATAGGCCATTCCTCACTCAGCTCTCATTACTCATCACTTAGCCCTGCCTCTTTCGCCCTTTTCCCTTGCCGCCTCCGGCGGCCCCCCTCCGTCACTTTTACCTTTTAACTTGCCGAGCCTGCGGCTCGGCCGGCCCGCTGGACATCATCCGTAAGGTGACGTAGCATCGCGTGCAGCGCCTCTAGCGCAAGAGACGCCGGACGCGACAGACGCAAGAGACGCTATTGACGCTCTGCGCTAGAGACGCTGCGTGAGGGCGCTGTGGAAAGACGCAAAGACCCGCGCTATGAAGTCCAACTCCCAGTCTTGTTCAACGGGGATCGAGGAGGGTCGGGCACTGTTGTAGACCTCTCGGTCAACGGCTGTCTCATCGCCAGCCCCACTCCGGTGGAACTGGGAAATTACCTCTGCCTGTGGTTGTACCTCCCGCATGACGCAGCGCCGATTCTCATTGAGGGCGCTGAAGTGCGCTGGTCTGCAGAAGAAGGGTTTGGCGTGCATTTCCTGACACTTCAGGCGGACGAACAGATTCGGCTCTTCGAATATCTCAATACGATCGCGACAACGTGACAGCGAGAGGGAGGCGGGGGACTCTAGACGGGCAGACGGCCAAGCAGACGACTCACTCACCCCCGGTGAGAGGCATCTCTTTCTGGGTTCCACCCTCCGTATAGTTCGCTCCACTTTGGCGGTTCCCATCCCATTACCCGTATGCCTGACATGCGGATAGATACAATCTTGGCGTTCGTCATGGGGATTGTCTTAGTGTGGCTCTTCTGGCACAGCGACTGACCCAAGCGGAGGCGTGCTTGTCCGACATTCCCTGTCAGGAACCCCCACGTAACTGATCGGCGAGCGCCTGGATGGTGAGCGGGGCACACCCTTCCGCCCGGTTGTTCACCAGCACATAGGCCCGTCGGTTCTCCGCCACCGCTTGCCGCACGAGCGTGACCGCTTCTGCCCGCATGGCCGGGAGTGGGGCATTGATCTTGTTATAGGGTTCCGCCATCCTCACCGCCGTTTCATACTTGATGCGGAGCGGGGTCAGCAGACGGAAGAGGACAAAGGGGGCCGTGAACTCCTCGGACAGTTTCCTGTGCTGCTCGGCGAGTGGAGGCATGTAGGTCCAGTGATTGTAGACATGGCTCACCGCGTGGGCCTTGAGGAGGCGCCAGTAATCTGGTCCAAGGAGACGCTGGTTCCGAACTTCGACGGCGTAGGAAAAGTCCGTTGGCAACTCGCCCAGAAACGCGTCGAGGCGTTGGAGAAATTCCTCCGGCTCAATTCCTGTGCGTTGGAACTCAAAGATGAAGGGACCAGTATGGTCCTTGAACACCTGGCGATAGGAGGGGAGCATGAGCTTGTTGAACAGCCGGGCATCAAGGAAGCGAGCGTTCGACTGGCCCGCCTTCTCGCCGTAGCGCTCCAGCGCCGGGTACTGCGGAATGGTCAGTTCCTCCCACACCTTGGAGCACATGTCGAAACCTGGCGGAAGCTGTTGGGCGTACTGGGCGAGTTGGTGATCCGTGGCGGGGCGGTAGAAGGTGGCGTCCAGGCCCACAGTGCGGAACAGCAGCGCTCCGTTGTACTCAAAGTGGGTATACTCAGCAAGACAGTCCTTCTTGAAGCGCCCCTTGGGATAGGCCTTGTGGTAGACAAGACCTTGCCAGCCTTCGTAGGCCCAGGTGGACGTGCCGAATCGAATCAGCGGCGAGAGAGCCATATCCGTCCCGCTTGCGCTTGTTGCGAGAGAGGACTATTCTGCCTGGGGTTCTCCTCAGGAGCAATCCAGATTCTCGGCCCTGTCAGCGGAAGGATGAACGAGGACGGGAGACGAGGCGACCTGAGGCCACCAACAACAAGATTAAGGATCAGAGCATTGCGAAGTAGCACTGCGAGTCCTCCACCCCGGATTGTGCCGCCGGCCCCTGTGGCTGGCTAGCTCAGTAGACGGTTCCCATGGAGCTTCGACAGTCTCCACGCCTGCGAGTTCGATTTCGTACCAGCTTCTCCGCCCCGGAGATGGCCGCAGGCGAAGGGCTCATCAAGGATATCTCGCTGGGGGGATGTCGGGTGGAGACCAGCATTCGGGTTCATCTAGGCACGGAGATGGAACTGCGGATTGCCGTACCGCAGGGGCTGACGCCAGTGGCAGTGGACCGGGCCGTGGTCCGGTGGGAACAAGGCCGAGAATTCGGCGTGGCCTTTCTCTTCTTGCGACCCTCCGAGCAGGAACATCTCCAGAACCTGCTCAGCGAGTCCGGAAGTAGTCCCAAACAGGAAAAGAGTGCCTGATGGGGCCGATTGCGTCCATCGCGTCAGTAGTGTCTGTAGCGTTGATAGCGTCTGACTTCGGCGAGCTCAGTCGAGGCGTAGCGCAATAGACGCCGGACGCGACAGACGCAAGAGACGCTATCGACGCGCTTGGCGCTTCCCGCTTCCCCCCATCTGCCATTCTTCACTCAGCACTCATTACTCAGCACTCATCATTCCGCACTGCCCCGTTTGCCCTTTTCCCTTGCCGGCCTCCGGCCGGCCAGGGACCTGGGTGTTACCTTGGAAGGACCATGCGACCCAAACAGGGGTTGCCGACGCATTCAGGTGTGACCTTGCGTAGGGAGTTTCTCGCGCCGAGGGGGATCAGCGAGATGAAATTGGTTAAAAGTCGCCACGCGAACAGGCGGGCGATCAACCACGAGCCCATCCGCACTCGCAGACCCACGGCTCTTGGGGAGACGCTTTGTGGAGCCAGCGGCCACACTGCGGACAGTGTCGGGTCCATTCATACAGCAGGGAGGTGATGACGGGAGATTCCGATTCACTCAGCCTGTCCATAGAGAAATGAGGGTGAGTCATGTGAAGGTCTTCTAACGGATCTGTCGTCTTCTCAACCAGGCTCGCTCACTCCAGCGAACTGGCCTCATCCTCCGCCAGAAGTTGCCCCACAAGACCATCCCCACACACAGCAGGGTGAACACGGCAACGTACAGCAGCAGCAGCAGGACCCATTCTGTGAGTATGAGTTTCATGATGCATGACCTCCTTCCCTGCCTATCAGGCCCAATGGCCCGCCGGATGTTGCCTCTATTCAATTCATACGGCAGGCCGCCATGAGGCGCAATGCATCCAAGGAGGGGTCTGACCACCCCCGAAAGGTGCATGCGCGCAGGGAACAGAGCCTCACGCTCCTCCCAAATGGTCAGGAATCCCGCACCTTTTCGTGATCCCCTTGGGCAAGTGCTACACTCGTGATGACAGCCAGCTTGCCACTGCGTGAAGACCGTGTTGCAGCTCGAAGCCCACAATGCCTGTCAGAGAGATCGCGGTGCATCGTGTCAGGTTGGAGGAGTAACAGATCGGAACGGCGCCATCACGCGCGGCTGGAGCCTGGAGGAGGCTGATCCCTATGAAGGACCGTCGCCGGCACTCACGTGTGCCAGTGCGCTACCTCGGCACCTTCTCGACGATGCAGCGCGCGGCGGGCGAAGGCATCGTGCTGGACCTCTCGCTAGGCGGGTGTCGAGTGGAAAGTTCCAGGGACGTCCGACTCGGGACAGAACTCGCTCTGCGCATTTCGGTGCCGAATCAGGTGGCCCCGTTGGCGGTGGACCAGGCCATTGTCCGGTGGGGACATGGGCATCAGTTCGGTCTGTGCTTCATGAGCCTGCGTCCCGAGGAGCACGCGCGCCTGCGTCGTCTCGTGGCGTAGCCACGCCCGGGGGCCGCCTGTCCTCCGGTTGAAACCCAGTGTCGTCAACACAAGGAGTGGAATCCATGCAGACGAAACCAGCCACCGTCCATCCGAATTCTTCACTCCAACCCGGAACGATTCTCCTCGTTGAGGATGACAAAGGCGTGCGCGATCTCGCGCGAACCGTGCTGCTGCAACGGGGCTATACGGTGCTGTTTGCCGGGGATGGCGATAAGGCGCTGAAAGTCGCTCAGTTTCACGTCGGCCCGATTGATCTCCTGGTCACTGATGTAGTGATGCCCGGCCTGAGCGGACCTCAACTCGCCGAACGGATGCGGGCTCTGCGACCCCACCTTCGCGTGCTGTTCATTTCAGGAATGGTGCACGAAGCAACCGTCAAGGGCCCGGCGCTGGCTGAAGGAGGGTTTCTGAGCAAACCTTTTCCTGGGGAGGCGCTGATCGGAAAAGTCCAGGAGATCCTGGCAGGTTCAGCCTTGAAATGAAGGATCGCTGTTCTCGGAAACCAGGCGGAGCGCCTACAGCCGCCACTTTCGTCGCTCGTGTCTCGTGAAGCGTATCTCGTCGCTCGCGTCTGTTGCGTCATTGCGTCTCTCGCGTCTGTCGCGACCAACCCGTCCGCCCTCCAGAGGCTTCCGCCTGCGGGCCGGAGCCTTCGGCGGAGAGCTCCGGCGGACGGGTCTCTTGCGCAAAAGACGCTACGGCTCGACTGAGCTCGCCGAAGTCTGACGCTATTGACGCTCTACGCCAGAGACGCTATCAACGCGCTTGGCGCTTCCCGCCATCAGCCATATGCCATAAGCCATATGCTCCTATTTCTGGGCCATTCGCTCCGCTCTTCTAAGGCCATCAGCTATAAGCTCCTCTCTCTCAGCCATTCCTCCCTCAGCACTCATCACTCAATACTCAGCACTTCGAGGACCATTGCTACTTTCCTCCTTTCACTGAGGACGTTCGTGTGACTTCTGGTCAGCTCGAGGAGAATGTAAGCAGGCAAAAAGAGCGAGCCATGAGGATGAAGCCCACGGTCTGTGCCGGTCTTTGCTATGCGGGCCTCATTATCGTGGTCCTGGGTGTCGGGCCTGCCTCTGGTCAACAGGAACCTGACGAGATCTTGGACATAAGCCGGACAATGCTGAGACTTCAGCGAGCCGGGAAACATGCCGAAGCGCTGCCGTTGGCACTCAAGGCGGTAGAACTGTCGGAAGAGGGTCTCCATCCCGATCATCCGACCGTGGCCATCTACCTTGAACACCTGGCGGCCCTGTATCGCACCCTCGGAGAGGGAGTGAAGGCTGAGCCCGTGCTTCGACGAGCGCTGGCGGTCCGCGAGAAGGCCCTGGGCCCAGACCACCTGGCCGTGTCCTACACCCTCCACAACTTGGCTGACCTGTATGAGGCAGAGGGAAAGTACGCGGAGGCAGAACCTCTCTTCCTGCGTGCCCTGGCGATCAAGGAGAAGACGGTCGGGCCAACCGACCTCACGGTGGCTCTCACATTAGAACACTTTGCCATCCTGCTACGGAAAACGAATCGCCTCGAGGAAGCAGCGCAATTGGAATTACGCGCGAAAGCGATTCGAAAGAACCATCGCCCTGCAACATCCCCCCGGTGAGCGTGCTCGTGGCTCGCGTCTATTGCGTCATTGCGTCCATCGCGTCTGTCGCGATCAACGCTGGAGACGCTATTGACGCTCTACGCCAGAGACGCTATCAACGCGCTTGGCACTTCCAGCCATCAGCTATCAGCCATCAGCTCTTCTAAACCATCGATTGATCACTCATTACTCTTCACTCAGCCCTGCCTCTTTCGCCCTTTTCCCTTGCGGGCTGGGACGGCTCGCCCATAGCTTTCATCGAGCAATTTCGCTAGACTTGTGCGACGTCAGCAGCCAAGCAGCCGGACAAGCAGAAGGTCCCCTTTACGGAACATCCGGAAAGGGATTCTGCCGATGGGGAAGTCGGATGCTTGATCTTCGTGTGCTCTGGGATGATCTGGCCCGCCGCCACAACTGCACACCAGACCAGCCCAAACCGAGCGGCTTTCAGCTGTTCAACCGAGTTGCAGATGAGTTGGCACGGACCTTACCGCAGATGGCGGCCGAGGCGCTGCGCGAGTTGGATCAGCTTCAAGGGTCGTGCAGTGGTTCTCCCGCGATCTGCACGGGATGCGGCGCGGGGAATCTGCAGCATTTCTTCACATCGAAAGTGGAGGGCGAGACCCTCTGCGCGACCTGCTTCCAGGAGCGAACGGCCGGTCCCGGTGACTTCATGAAGAAGCACCGGGAGAAGCGGATGGCATCACGGTAGCGTGCCCGACAAACCATAGGGAGGGGGATTCCGCCTCAGGGGAATGAAGAATAGATATGAAACAACTGCTGGTGACGTCTTGTGTGCTGATGTGCGCGGTGGCGTTCTCCAGTGAGGCTTTTGCTCTCGCGGACGAGCAAGCCATTACCAAACTGATCCAGGATTCGGCGCACGCCATGGCGGCCCTTCCAAAGACCAAAGACGTGAAGGGCGCGCTCCAATACTTGGCCCAGGACTATACCTTCATCGACGAGGGGCAGCTTCGCGACAGGAAGGAGCTCGAGGCGACGCTCCGTGAGCTGCAATCGCAAAAACCCTCAGGGGAGTCGGCTGAGTCGGCTGAGATTAAAGATAAAGTGACCAATATCCAAGTCCATGTGGCTGGCGACTGGGCCTGGGCGGTCTATGACGAAGTGGTCATCACGACGGCCAATGGTCGGATCATCGATGAAGGCGATAGCACGTGCACCGGCATCTTTCGGAAGACCGGCCAGCGTTGGCTCTATGTCCATGAGCACTGCTCTGAGGGAGGGGACGCGGACAAGTCAAACTAACCCTCCAGGCCATCAGCTATCAGCCATAAGCTCTTCTCTCCCCGCCATCAGCCATCAGCTCTTCTAAACCATCGATTCACCACTCATTACTCATCACTCAGCCCTGCCTCTTTCCCCCCTTTCCCTTGCCGCCTCCGTCGGCCCCCCCCTCCGCAAGTAGGACCCACCCCACGAAAGTTGCATAGATTTTCTTCATCCACCAGGATAGCTTAGTAGAAAGTGTGGAGGGGTTCATGAGCGACGAACTGTGGTCCTCTGGTTCTGAGAGGGAGGTTCTAATGGATTTGCGCAAAAGCCCGCGCATAGGAGTTCATTCTCGAAGCTTTTTCGAAGGAGGCCCCATAGACAGCGAAGGGACCATGGTGGACCTCTCCACAACAGGCTGTAGGATTGTCAGCGATACGAGCGTCCAGCCAGGCACGGTGCTAAAGGTGTCGGTCTACCTGCCTGATCATGGCTGGCCGCTGAAGGTCCAACTGGCAGAAGTTCGGTGGACATGGGGCCTGGCGTTCGGCCTGGAATTCCTCAGCGTGCCGTCGGAGGACCGTCAGCGACTGGACCGCGTGCTCCAAGCCAAGCAATCGCTCCTCGTGCCTGCAGGCTTCTGGCGCTAGGGCGCACACCCCGCGCCATCCGCTCTCGTACCAGGTCCTCGTCGCGCGTATCTCGTCGTTTGCGTCTATTGCGTCATCGCGTGCGGTGTCTGTCGCGACCAACCCGTCCGCCGGGAGCCTCTGGAGGGCGGGCGCTATCGACGCTACTGACGCTATTGACGCTCTACGCCAGAGACGCCATTGACGCGCTTGGCGCTTCCAGCCTTACGCCATCAGCCAGAAGCTCCTGTTTCTGAGCCATCAGCTATAAGCTCTCCTCTCCCCGCCATCCGCCATTCGCTCCTTCCTTTCCCCCCTCGTTGGGTTGATTTCCCATGAGGAATGGCGTATCCCTCTGCGGCGAGAACAAAGGAGTAATCTGCCCATCAGGAATGTGACGCTGAGTTGTGCAGCGATGAGTGAAGAGCTTGAAGTCCTGAAAACAGTGACGCAGCGACTGACACGCGCGCAAATCCCGTACATGGTCACAGGCTCCATCGCCGGTAACTTCTACGCGGTCCCGCGCATGACCCGCGATATCGACCTTGTGGTGGAACTATCCGAGCAGGACGTGGATCGAGTCGTTGATTTGTTTCGGGAGGATTTCTATGTCGATCGAGATATGGTCCAGCGGGCGATCAGAGAGAAGGCGATGTTCAACATCATTCACAACGCCTTCGTGCTCAAGGTAGACTTTGTGGTGAAGAAAGAGAGCGCATACAGACGCGAGGAATTCTCACGGAGACGCTCGGTGTCCATGGAGGGCCAGGAGTTCTTAATCGTGGCGCCAGAAGACTTGATCATATCCAAGCTCGAATGGGCAAAGGACAGCCGATCCCCGCTCCATCTGGACGATGTCCGGAATCTCCTGAGGTCGGTTCAAGGACTGGATAAGGACTACTTGGTGCGATGGGCGAGTCGGCTGGGACTCGAACCACTCTACCGGGAGGTCTGTCAGTGAGAGACACGCCACCGGAAGTCGAACACCGATATCGCGCCATGCTGCTGAAGCGGTCTGGAGTCGAGCGGCTCAAGATGGGATGCTCCATGCACGCCACCGCGCAAGCCCTAGTCAAGGCTTCCATCCTGCAGAAAGACCCGCATGCTTCACCGGCTGCGCTGCGCCGGGCGCTGTTCCTTCGGTTTTATGGGCAGGACTTCGATCCCGACTCGCAGGAAAGGATTCTTCGGGCCTTGGAACGAGCCGGCCAGTGACCTGGGTGTAACCTTCTTCTAAGGCCACGGCCTTGGGTTCGAATCCCAGCCCGCCGTCATCTGCTTTCTTCCATCTGCCATACGCCATCAGCTATAAGTTCCTGTTTCTGAGCCAATAGCCATACGCTCTCGTGCGCCGCTCCTCGTCGCTCGGCGTTCGCGTCTGTCGCGTCATCGCGTGCAGCGTCTTTTGCGCAAGAGACCCGTTCGCCGGAAGCCTCTGGAGGGCGGGCGCTGCACGCGTTGGTCGCGACAGACGCGATGGACGCACCGACGCGACAGACGCAAGAGACGCTATCGACGCGCGTGGCGCTTCCAGCCATAGGCCATTCCTCACTCAGCACTCATCACTCAGCATTCCGCACTGCCCCTTTTGTCCTTTTACCTTGCCGGTCCGACCACGGTATCCTCACTTTTACCTTTTGACTTTCTACTTTTCCCTTGCGAGCCGGGACGGCTCGCCCATAGCGTTCAGTGAGGACATTCGATAGACTGCTGGCCATTTAGGGTACCAAATTGCCAACTTGCGACCTTTAAAGAGAGTCCAGAGCATGAGCACACTGGTACCCGCCGAACGGATTGAACGGACTATACTTCTCATACGCGGCCACAAGGTCATCCTTGATAGGGATCTAGCCAAGCTCTACGGAGTGGAAACGAGGGACCTCAACAAGGCGGTCAATCGAAATCAGGACCGGTTCCCTAGCGACTTTATGATTCGGCTGACGCGGTCGGAGTTCAACAACTTGAAGTTCCAATTTGGAACATCAAGTTGGGGAGGCACACGGAAGTTACCGAAAGCCTTTACAGAGCAAGGCGTGGCCATGCTGTCCAGCGTACTCAGGAGCCGACGAGCAGTCCAGGTCAATATTGAGATCATGCGCACCTTTGTCCGCCTTCGGGAAATGATCGCTTCCCACAAAGACCTGGCTCGTCGCCTCAACGAACTGGAAAAGAAATACGACGGGCAGTTCAAGGTAGTATTCGATGCCATCCGACAGCTTATGGAGCCACCGGATTCCAAACGGCGCATCGGATTCAAGGCGCAAGCGTAACGGAGCAGGGATTTATTGAGGTGGTCGCGCTTTGCGACCTCCTTAATGGTTAGAGGAGGGCACGTTTACGTAGCCGCTTCTTCATATCTTCGAGGCTGACCGACGATTCGGCGCGCCGCTCGGCCACGACCGCAAGGTCATGCAGGTCCTCCATGAGTCGCTCGTACCGCTTGCGGGAGAGCACCACGCGAGCAGTCTTACCTTTTCTCCCAGTGACGCGTCGTTCCTTCACAACGCTCATGCCATGTCGCCTCCTTTACTGAGGGTTCTTATACCTCATAACTGAATGAGTTGTCGAGGCTAGTCCTCCGCCATCCGCTCCCTTGATATGCCATCAGCCCTAGGCCATTAGCCATTTACCATTCCTCAGCACCCCCGCCAGAGCATTAACCATCGACCATCCACCATTCCCCCCAGCCCCCCTGTGAGCTACTTCATAGCTTTCAGTGGAAAATCTCGTTAGATTGCGTGTCAAGAGCGGGAACGGAAACTGTTCTTAACGCCATTTCCTAACCCCCTGTCCACCGAGCAAAGTGCGGCCATGCTGTCTTCGGAAGGCCGGAGCCATTGCACCCGCACAGCACATATGGTAACGTAGGAGTTACTATAGACCGTGCCGGAGATTCGCGTTCTTGAATATCTCGATCTGGAAGGCCGTTCGCCCTATGCGGCGTGGTTCGATGGACGCAACGCACCGGCAGCCGCCAAGGTGGCGGCGGCGCTCTATCAACTGGCCACGGGCAACTTTTCGAAAGTCAGAGGAGTCGGCGCGGGCGTGTTCGAGCGAAAAATAGACTTCGGGCCCGGCTACCGAATATATTTCGGCAAGGACGGGCAGGACGTCGTCATCCTGCTCGGGGGCAGCACCAA
>Ga0066686_10000628_pt1 | contig 12828 bp, 8 predicted proteins | sample GraSoiAngelo_135_FD_65627 | JGI IMG/M metagenome (GOLD analysis project Ga0066686, IMG submission 65627) | Grasslands soil microbial communities from the Angelo Coastal Reserve, California, USA - 14_0929_05_40cm | ecosystem: Environmental > Terrestrial > Soil > Grasslands | place: USA...
GGGAAGTCGTAGTTGCCGACCCGCATCTCATTGGCGGCTTCCACGAGGCGCCGGATCGGCCGCGTGATTCCGGCCGCGACCCCGAGACCGAGCAAGAGCGCCAAGAGCGCGGCCGTGGCCCCCGCGACGGAGAGATCCACTCCGATCCTCTTTAGGATTAGCGTTTCCTGGTCGAGGGAGCGCAGAAGCACGTACCCGAGGTGACCTCCCACTTCCGGACCCCTCACGTCGCCGCGAAGCGCGAGAAAGCGCTCTCCCTGGACCGGGAGCACCTCGAGCCTCTGTCCCAGTCGCTCGCCGGCGGCCTGGAGGCGAGAGTCCGCCTCCCGCCACTCGCGAATCTTCGTTTGCAGCGTGCTCCGGAGCGCGGACTCGGGAAGGGTGCTCAAAGCGATTTCGCCGTCCACGGCAAAAACGACATCGCTCCGTGTCGTCTCCTTGAGAGCCTGCGCGAGCTCGGAGTCCACGCTCCTTCCCAGCGTCAGGGTGCCGACGAGGGTGCCGCCGACCAGGATGGGAACAACCGCGACCCGGTGGGCCTTCCGTCCCTCCACCATGTAGCCGCTGGCCGGACGACTCGCCAGCGCTTCCCGGATGAGCTTCGACCCGGAGATGTTGATCCCGTGCTCGTCGGGCCGTCCCCCGCGGACGAGAACCACCCCGTGCTCGTCCGTAACGTCAAAGACCTGCGCCTCCGTATCGCGCTGGAAATCGCCGACGACGCCAGCGAGCGTCGCCTGGAAATACTCGGTACCGCGATCCACCCCGGGGAGTGTGAGCATCGCGAAGAACTTCGGATCACGTGCGACGATGATCCCGATGCGCTTCAGCTCCTCCCCCTGATGCAGCATCTGCCTCTCGAAGGAGAGGGCCGCGCGCGCGAGGTCGGCGGTGACCGTCCTGTTCTCCTGGGCGGCGACCCGGAAATTCACGGCGAGGAGCGCGGCCACCAGGACCGCCAGAATGGGGATCGAAGTGATCGTCGCGATCTTCGCCGCGAGCGAGAGGCGGAATCTCGGAAGCCGAAACGGCTTCACGGTTCGAGAGGCGGGAGCGAGGCGGCGCCCTTTGCGGGCACGTCGACCGTGACCATGCGTTCGCCCGAGCTGGGCAGCCACACCTTCACCGTGTGGGAACCGGCGGGCACGTTCTCGATGCGGAACCGGCCGCTCCGCCCGATCAAGGCGAAACGCCGGGTCGGCGCCACGATGATGTCGGCGCGCATGTCGGAGTGGATGTCGCAGTAGACCTGGACAGCTCCCGGCTTCGCGAACGTCACGCTCCGGGACTTCCCTTTCGGGTAGCGTCCCAGGTCGAATCGCTTTGGGGGCGAGTAGGAGAAAATGTTGTGAAAGACATTGTCGCTGTTGTGGAACTCGACGGTTTGCCCCGCCTGAACGACAAGAATGCGCGGGACGAACCGCTGGCCGAGCTGGTCCATCCTGGCGGGCGGAGGCGGAGGTCCCGTTTCGGGTTCGGGATCGGCGACCCACGCCGCACCGTAGGCGGTGTCGACCGTAGCCGCGGCCACCGACCGGGCGGAAGCACTGAGCTGGCCGACGTATGGATTGGGCTTCGACATATCCCGGATGGCGAGATCCGCGGGGGCGACCACGACCTCTCCTGTGATCGCGCCGGCCGAAGCGCCGGCCGCGCGGAGGAGCGCGAGGAGAAACACCGAAGCGATCGCGGGCGCTCCGCGCATCAGAACCCCACCGAGAGCTGGGCCGCCGCGAACGCGCGCACGAGCGGAGGCGTCACGTTGACCTTAGACTGCTGATGCACAAGCTTCGCGACCAGGCGCTTCGACGGCTTGAACCCGATACCGATCTCGCGTTTCCAAAGATCCGCGTCCCATGCCGCGACACCGCCTCCGGAGAGCGCTATGTCGGCGAAGATCATGCGGTCGAAGCGCCCGGCGATGTACCAACCGGGCAGGACGGTCCACTTGCCCTCCACGTACCACGAGCGGAGGTCCAGGTTGCCGATGAACGGCGACTCGAATCGGCTGAAGAGGAACTCCGAGTAGAGGACGCCGTGACCATAGGAAAGCTCCAGGTCGGCGGCCGCGAGCTTCTGCATGAACTGATCGACCGTCCGCCCCGGCGGGAGATCGTCGTTCAGATCCTCGTAGAGATAGGGGGCGCGCGATCCGGAAACGCCGGCCCGAATCCACGGGGCGGGGACGAATCCGAGCCGCGCGAGAACCTGCTTCCCGTTGTTCGTGTCGCCCATGACCGGCTGCGCCGCGCTTCCGTTCGTCACGCCGACCGCGAACTCGATCGGAGCGGCGGTTCCGATCAAGACCATCCCGAAGTCCCAGCAGTTCTCGTAGAGGACGGGAACCGCCTGCCCCCCGGAGCCCCCGACTCCGGTGAGCCCCGGTCCCATGTAACTCGAACGGTAGCCTTTCCCCCGATTCGCCACGATATCTTCGCCGCGAACGGCCGCCTGGTCGGTGCGGAGATCAGTATGGTATTGGTACATGAGGGGCGCGCCGATCAGGTTGTTTTGGGGAGCGTACGAGCGGTTTGGATAGGCTCCCAAGTGGAGCGGAATCTTCCCGACCTCAAGATGGATGTCGCGCCCTTTCGGATCCGAAAGCCGGACGAAACCCCCGAAGAGCCGCGCCATCATGGTTTCGTCGTCGTAGAGGAACTCCGTGAAGACGTGGACGTGATCCTGGATGGGGGCGTCGGCAAAGAGACGGATCCGGGCCGTGTGAAACGGGTTCTCGCCGAAGTTGAGGGTGTTGATGCCCTCCTGGTCGGTACGGCTCAAGCCCACGAGGTCCAGGTTGCCCTGGAAATTCACCGGGCCGACCGAGGCGCATTCCACGGGCTCAACCGGCCCCAGGCAAAGTGCGAGCCCGAACATCAGACCGATCCATCGCACGTTCGGTTCCTCCTTGAACGAATCTCGCGACCGCCCGCCCCGCCGCCGGGTCGCACCTCCATCACCCGGCTTCCCGGGGACAAACCGCGTCGACGTAATTTTCGGTACCGAACGCCCCGATCCTGAGCGGAAACGATGGTGTAGACTCTGGGGATGGATTCGATGGAACCGACCCCGGCGGGGGTTTCACCCGTCCGTGGGTCCGCTGAAAACCAGGCTCCGGCTCGCCGCGGCCAGACGCTCGATCTCACGATCTCTGACCTCGCCTTCGGCGGAAAGGCCTTGGCCAAAATCGGGGGGTTCGTCGTATTCGTGGAGAATGCCCTCCCGGGAGACCGTGTGCTCGCAACGGTCTATCGGAAGCGGCGTCAATACGCCGAGGCCCGGGCCGTGGAGATCCTGGCCCCCTCCCTATCCCGAGTGCCGGCGCGCTGCGACCACGTTCCCATCTGCGGGGGGTGCCGGTTTCAGGATTTCGACTATCCAGAGCAACTTCGACACAAACAGCGCCAAGTCGAGGACTGCCTCGCTCACTTGGGCCGGCTCCGGGTGCCCTCACGGCCGATCCTGCCGGCCACGAGCCTCTTTCACTACCGGAACAAGATGGAATACTCGTTCGGCCGCGACGGAGATCGGCTGACGCTGGGCCTCCACCGGCGCGGGCTTTTCGACAAGCCGTTCGATCTCGAGCGCTGCCATATCGCGACCCCTATCTCCAGCGAGATCGTCGCGTTCGTGCGTGACTTCGCACAGAGGGAAGCTCTGCCGCCGTACGATCTGCGGCGCCACACGGGCCTCCTCCGATTTCTCGTCGTGCGCGAAGGGATTCGGACCGGCCAGGTGATGGTCAACATCGTCGCGAGCGAGCCGCATCCGGCGCTCGAGCGGCTGGCTGCGGCTTTGCGGGGAGCCTTCCCCTCCGTCGCCAGCGTCGTGTTGAATCTCACGCGACGGAAGGCGCAGGTCGCGCTCGGGGAGGAGGAGCGCGTGCTCGAGGGGCAGCCGACGATCCTGGAACGTTTCGGAGGCCTTACGTTCGAAATCTCCTCCAACTCATTCTTCCAGACCAACACCGAGCAGGCGGAACGTCTTCTGGATTCGGCGCTGGAAGCGCTCGCCCTGACCGGAACGGAGCGAGTCCTGGACGTGTACTCGGGCACGGGCACGTTCACCCTCCCCATCGCCATGAGGTCGGCCGAAGCGATCGGGATCGAATCCTCCGAAATTGCCGTGCGGGACGCGGAGCGAAACGCCGAGCGGAACGGCATCAAGAACGCGCGCTTCTGGAGGGGGGAAGCGATGGAAGTCCTGCGCGACCGCCTGGACTGGGGAGGGCGCGATGCCTTGGGACCCCCCGGTCGCCCGGACATCCACGCGGTACTCGTCGATCCGCCGCGTGCGGGACTGCATCCCGGCGTCGTGACACGCCTCATCCAATTGGGCGCGCCGCGGCTCGTCTACATATCGTGCAATCCGAGCACGCTGGGCCGCGACCTAGCACTCCTCTGCGAATCGCGATTCGCGCTCGAATGGATCCAACCCATCGACATGTTCCCTCATACACCCCACATCGAATGCGTGGCGGCGCTCAAGCGCGCCGGATGAAACGGCACGCGTCCATGAGCCAATCGCCCACGGCAACCCGTCGGGAACCGGTGAAGAAAGGGAGTCCGGTCTTCGAGGCCGTCCTCGCCAATGGCTTGAAGGTCTTGATCCAGGAGACGCGGGGGGCGCCGGTCGTCTCCTTCATGGTCTGGTACAAGGTCGGATCCCGAAACGAGAGCACCGGCATGACCGGCATCTCCCATTTGCTCGAGCACATGATGTTCAAAGGAACACCGAAGTACGGCAAAGGCGAGATCGCGCGGCTTCTGCAGCGAAATGGCGCCTCGTTCAACGCGGGGACCTCGCTGGACTACACGAACTATTTCGAGGTGCTCGCGTCGGACCGCCTCGAGCTGGCGATGGAGATCGAAGCCGATCGCATGACGAATGCGCTCATCCCCGAGGAAGAACATCGGCTCGAAATGACCGTCGTTCACTCGGAGCTTGAGCGGAACGAGGACGATCCTCACCGGGCGCTTTACACGGAGCTCTTCGCGCAGGCCTTCCAGGCACACCCCTATCACTGGCCGACGATCGGATGGCGAAGCGACGTCGAAGCGATTCGAACGGAGCAGATCCGTGACTACTACCGGAGCCATTATCTGCCCAACAACGCCACGGTCGTCATCGTGGGGGACGCGTCGCGTGACGAAGCGCTCGCGCTCGTGGAGAAACACTTCGGCCTGATCGAGAGAGGCCCGGAGCCTCCGCCCGTCGTGACGGTGGAGCCGCCGCAAATCGGTGAGCGTCGATTCAAGATTCGAAAGCCCGGAGACACGCGCTACCTCATGGTGGCCTACAAGGCGCCCGCGCTCACGGACCCGGACACCTATGCCCTGGACGTGCTCGGCATGATCTTGGGCCATGGGAAGGCGTCCCGGCTCTATCAGGCCCTCGTCGAAGGAGGGCTCGCCACGGATGCCGAGGCGGCGAATGAGACGGCGCGCGATCCTCTCTTCTTCATCGCCGAGGCCACCGCGGCTCCCGGCGTGCCGCTGGACAGGCTGGAGCGGGCGCTGCTCGAGGAAGCGGACCGTATGAAAGCGGAGCCCCCATCGCAGGGTGAGCTCAGCCGCGTGAAAAAGCAGATCCAGGCGTCCTTCACGTATTCCAGGGATTCCGTTCGGAGCCTGGCGCAGCAATTGGGGTACTACGAAACCGTGGGGTCATACCGATACCTGGACACCTACCTCGACCTGATCGCGAAGGTGACTCCCGAGGATATCCAAAGGGTGGCGCGCGGATACCTCCTGGACGACTCACGAACGGTCGGCCACTACGATCCGCTCCCCCTCGACGGGGTCCCCTCGGCAGGATACGCCCGCGGCGCGGGCGGACCGCGTGGGGGGCCGGGACGCATTCGTCGGCCCGCTGAGAACCGATACCGGGAGCGCGATGCCGGGTCCGCCGCGGCGACGAAGGGCCCGTCGCGCGCCATCGAGCCGGTCCGATTCGAGCTCCCGAACGGCCTCGTGGTCGTGCACCGGGTGAATCCTGCGAACCCGACCGTCGCGATCCAGGGTCTCGTGAAGGCGGGCGCGATTTACGACCCGGCCGGAAAGGGCGGGCTCGCCAGCTTCGTGGCAGCGATGCTGGACAGGGGCACCACGAACCGCACGGCGCTGGATCAAGCGGAGGCGCTCGAGAGCATCGGAGCGAGTCTCCGCTTCAATGGAGGCCCGGAGACCGTCACGTTCTCCGGGAACGCGCTGGCGGAGGACATCGGCACGGTGCTCGCTGTCCTGGCCGACGCGCTCCGGAACCCGGCCTTTCCGCCGGACCAGATCGAGAAGGCGCGCGACGAGCAGATCGTTCGGGTCAAGGTTGCGGAGGAGGACACAGCCTTCGTGGCCTCGAAGGTCGCGAATGAGATTCTCTTCCCCCCCGGGCACCCGTTCCACCTTTCGTCCATAGGCACCAAAGCCTCCCTCGGCGCGATCGCGCGCGACGACCTGACGTCCTCCCATGCCGCGCACTATGGGCCCAACACGGTCGTTTTGGTTCTGGTCGGAGACATCGACTCCAGGGCCACGATCGAGCAGGTGACGCAATCGTTCGGCGATTGGCGGAAGCTCGAGGGCCCCGCGCCGTTCGCGGTGCCCCGCATCGAGCCGCCCGATCGCGCGGAGCGGCGAATCGTTCGCATGGAAGGGAAATCACAGGTGGACGTCGTCTACGGCCTGCCGGGGTTGTCCCGAACCGATCCCGACTATTACGCGGCCTTGATCATGAACTACCTCCTGGGCGGTGGCTCCCTCTCGAGCCGCCTCATGGACAACCTCCGCGACAAGCAGGGGCTCGTGTACGGTGTCTATTCGAATTTGAACGCGGGGATCGGCGCGGGGCCGATTCAGATCCGGGCCGGAACCAACCCGGCGAACGCGGACCGGACGGCGAAGGCGATCTGGACCGAGGTGAAGCGGATGCACGACGGGGGACCTACGTCGATGGAGCTAGCGGAGGCAAAGAGCTACATGACCGGGGTCTTCCCTGTCAGGCTCGAGACGAATTCCGGGGTCGCGTCCCAGCTGCTTGGGGCCGAGCTCTACGGGCTCGGCATGGACTATATCGACCGCTACGTCGCCCTCATCAACAGCGTCTCGCTTGAGGAGGTGAGCGCAGCCGCGAGAAGGTACCTTGCCCCCCGAGGCTATGCGCTGGCTATCGCGGGAAGCTACGATGCGGACCCTTCGGCGCCCGGGGTTGCATGACTCCGATCCGCCGGCTCCACGCGAGGCGTCCCGCGCTTGCGGCGCTTGCGGCGCTTCTCCTCGTCGGCCCCCTGGCTCCCGGGCCCGCGCAGGCCAAGCGCATTTTCGTGCCCCGCCAGTACAAGCGTCTTCAAGCGGCCATCGACGCGGCCGCTGTTGGGGACACCCTTTGGGTGTCGACCGGAACCTACAACGGCCCGTTCGTCCTCAAGAAGCGGCTCGTGCTCTTTGGCGAGGGTGGGCCGACCGAAACCATCTTGGACGGTCGGGACAGCGTGCGGGTGCTCCACGTGGAGGGCGTCGTAGGCGGCGGGATCTACGGGTTTCGAATTCAGCGCGGGAAGGCGCCCGGGGGAAGCGGGATCTACTGCCTGCGGGACTCAACGTTCTCGATCGAGAGCTGCGATATCCGATCGAACTGGGAAGCCGGGATCGCGGCGTGGCAGAGCGCCATCCGGATCGCCGATTCCGAGATTTCGCAGAACAAGGGCAGCGGACTCACCGCGAGCGATACCGAAATGAAGCTCTTTGGCGTGACCTTCCGCTCGAACCATGGCGCGACCGGAGGAGGAATATCGCTCGTGAAATCGGTGCTTCAACTCGCCACCGGCTGCCTCTTCGAGGAGAACCGAGCGGACGGGGGCACGGGAGGAGCCGTCAACGCGGAGAACTCGTTGCTCGCGTTTATGAACTGCACTTTTAGAGGAAACACGTCCGCGGTCGCGGGCGGCGCCTTGGCCGCCACCGATAGCTCCGACCTTCGTGTTCGCAACTCGGTGTTCACCGCGAACCGCGCGGCGACGGGCGGCGCGGTGCTGGTGGATCACGCCGCCCTCACGCTCCAAGCCTCCATTTTCAATAAGAACCGCGCGACCGCCGCCGGCGCCGCGATTCAGATCCTGGCCCGGCGGACGGCGGGAGTAAACCCGGCCCTGTACGGCAACACCTTCTATCGGAACGGAGTCGATGCGGAGGGAGGCGCCATCTTCGCCCAGGAGGTGTCCCCCGAAATCGTCCGCAACATCTTCGTCGTCGACAGCACCGCCAAGAACAAGGCTGTGCTCGAGCTGAAAAGCTCCCCGCGCTATGAGTGCAACCTGATCCACACGCTGGACGGCCCCGGTGACCGCCCCTCCGGGAATACGATCGCGGGGGATCCCTCCTTCTGCGACCCCGAAAAAGGGGACTTCCACCTGAGAGACCTGAGCCCGGCCCTCGTCGCCTCGTGCGGAAAAATCGGCGCCCTCGGCAAGGGGTGCGTCTCCTTCAAGATGGTCCCCGGCCACTAGGCAACGCTGGCGCCCCACTGGAACTTTAGAAGCCCTGGGGCGGTAGTGCTTGGGTGAGGCGACGGTGGCCCTGTAAGTTTCAGTCCTGCAAGGAGGTCATGAATGAGGCTGCTCAAATGGATGCCCTTGGGGGCCGCCCTTTTCGCCATGGGGTTGGGCCTCTCCTCGGCGGCCCTCTCTCCGTCTCGCGCGGATGACGAGGACACGAAGGGCGGAACCGAAAAGAAAGTCACCCGCACGCGCGATGGCGAGGAGCGCGATGCCCAAGCAGGGTACTTGGGCGTCCAGGTCCAGCGGCTCACGGCCGCGTTGCGTCGCGCGAAAGGTATTCCGGAATCCACGGAGGGAGCGCTCGTCAACACCGTGGAGGACGGGAGCCCAGCGGACAACGGCGGAATCAGGCGAGGGGACCTGATCCTCGAAGTGAACCACGAAGCGACGCGCGATCCATCGGACCTAGTCCAGCTCGTGCGCGACTTGGAGCCGGGCTCGAGGGTACCGGTGCTGATTTGGCGCGACGGCGTTCGGAAGACTCTGAACCTCAAGGTCGGATCGCGCCCCGAGGGCAGCGACACCCCCATGCCGATGCCGGGCTGGGAAGGTCCGGGCGGCGACCGCGGCGGGCCCGATGGCGGCCCCAGGATGCAGATACTTCGCCGGAACCAGGGTGATCTCCAGCAGCAGCTCCGCGACATTCAGGAGCAACTGTCCAAGCTGCGCGACGAGGATCTCGCGCGTCTGGAGCAGGAAATCCGCGACCTTCGGTCCGACCTTCAGCGCGGCGGCATCCTGGACAACAGCAGGGATCGAGACCGTTCTGATGATCGCGGCCGGAACGACAAGGAAAGCGGGGACTGACGACGTTGTGAGCAGTAAGTAAACGGCGGGTGGGTGTTTCCTTTGGATGGTTCGAGCCCATCGAGAACTGTTCAAACCCACCCGCCCCTCCCTTCTTCCCAACCACCGACACCAAAGAGGTTGGACCCCCGGACGGGTCGCATGCTACCATGCGTCTCGTTTGACGCTTTAGAACCGCAACGCGTACGGTTTTTGCTACATATCGGAGTGCCCAGTCCGATAAGCGTGGGGGGGACAATCCCATGTCCCTTTCCTACAACCCGCTGGTACCCACACGGATGAGGGCTGGGAAACCTATGACCTATCGCCGAACGCTCATTTCCCTGGCTTGTGGCCTCCTTGTAACACTGGGCCTGGCGGAGCACGCCCCGGCCGCCCCAGCTCAGCAATACGCACGCTCGCCCGGCCCGAACGGTACAAGGCTGGCGTCCGCTTCGGTCACGGCGTCCGCCCCCTCGAGGACCCGTACCCGCCGGTCGCGGCGCCGGCTACGCAGGCGAGCGACCTTCTCGCTGCCGCAAGTTACGCGGGATGGCATCCCCAGGCTGCACGCAAAGGCGGCTTACGTCGTCGACGAGACGAGCAACCGGGTGCTCTTCCAGAAGAATCCGGCGGAGCTCTATCCCATCGCGAGCCTGACGAAGCTGATGACCGCCCTCGTCTTTTTCCAGACCGCCCCCGCGTTCGACCAGGTCGTCGAGATCGCGCCGGAAGACGTGAAGAACTCGAGCCGTTCGCACATTCGCCCGCGCGAGGAGATCACAGTCCGGGATCTCCTTCACGCGGCCCTCATGTCCTCGGACAACGTCGCGACGAAGGCGCTCGTACGGACATGCGGTATCCCAACCGAGGAGTTCGTTCAGAGAATGAATATGCTGGCGGATTCGCTGGGTCTCACGGGGGCGCGTTTCGTGGAGCCCACCGGCCTGAGCGAGCAGAACGTGGCGACAGCGCAAGCCATCGCCGCGATGCTGCGGACCGCCGCCGCAAATCCAATCGTCAGCTCCATCATGCAGAAGCAGACGTACACGTTCGCCTCGGACCGGAAGCTCCACCGGCTCGTGAATACGAACCGACTGCTCCGGAGCAAGTGGCGCATCACCGGCGGGAAGACAGGCTTCATCAGCGAAGCCGGCTACTGCCTCGCCACCCTCGTCGAGACTCCCTCCGGCACGGAGGTGACCGCGGTGTTGCTCGGGGCGCCGAGCAACCGGCTCCGGTTTGCGGAGGCGAGAAGGCTCCTCGACTGGACGTTCCGCTTCGGACTGCCGCAGAGCAGCGCGGCCCCAGGGAACGACTAGCGCGTGCGGCCCCGCGGCGCGATCTTTCGACGGGCGTGTCGCCTTTCGATTGCCGTGACCCTCCTCTGCCTCCTGGCCCCCTCGCCGGGCCCGGCGGAAGAATCCGCTCCGACCGCCCGGGCCTTCGTTTATCCAATTGGAAACGAGCAGGATTTCACGAAGCCGGCGCCGGGTGAGCTCGCGGGGTTCCACGTTTCGTCTCCCTACCTCGCGGTGCGCCAGGCCCGCAAACGCCGGCCGCAGAGGATCCACTACGGCGTGGATCTGTCCGCCGGCTCCAGCGGCCCTGTCGTCCGAGCGATAGCGGCCGGAGTCGTCGACGTGAGCGACGGCAATGCGCTCATCAAGGTTCGCAAAGCTCAGACGATCAAGCTCCCGAAGGTCGTGGACGGCAAACAGGTCTACGCCAACGCGATCCGGTACAGGACGGCCTATCGCTGGCGCACCGGCTGGGGAAACCGGGTCGTGATCCGGCACAGGCTCCCGAACGGGGACATTGTTTACTCCCTGTACGCGCATCTCATGCCGCGATCGGTGCTGGTGAAGAAGGGGGACATCGTGGCGGCGGGGCAGCCTATCGCCAAGGTGGGCCGGACCGGGCGCGCGACCGCGCCGCACCTCCATTTGGAGATACGGACGAATCGGATCGACGAAAGCGCCGAGGTCGCCGACGCGGACGAGGATCCGGAATCGGGTACCGACCTCACCGATGGGGAACCGGCACAGACCGTGGTTCCGCATACGGTGAACCCTCTCTCCTTCCTCGAGGACCACGTCATGCGCTTCGAGGATCTGGAGCCCGGGAGCTGGCAGTCCCGCTATGCGCTGGCCGCGATCAAGGACGGCGTGATCGGTGGGTCGAAGAAGCGCTTCGATCCGGACGATTCAATCTCGCGGGAGGCGTTCTACGCCGCGCTCGTATCCATGTTCCACTTGGGCACCCCCTTCACCAAGGACGAGTTCCGGTCCAGCCTCGACGCGCTCGTGGATGCCGGAATCATGGACGACACGGAGCGCTCGGGGAAGCGTGCGGAGGATCATGTGAGCCGGTCGGACGCTCTCGAGCTTGTGCTCCGGTGCCTGGATCGCGGCGCGGCCGAGAGCCCAAGCCTGGCTCGGATCGCGACCGACCAGCTCGCGAGCGATTTCAACGTGGAATTCGCGGGACGCGAAGCCGCGGTCACCGCCGCACTCGAGGCGCACAGGCTCGCCGCCGCTGAGACGGAGGCGCGAAGGAAGCTTGCCGCGGCGAAGACCGGCCGGATTGCCAAGGAAGCCGCGGCTCGCGGGGAACGCGCGCGGGCCAAGGTCGTACCGGTCAAGCCGGTTCCGATTCTCGACCCGGGATTCGAATCCCTCGCGCAGTCGACGAAGAATATTTCTCGTGCCGAAGCGTGCCTGCTCCTGGCCTCTGCGATACGTCTCGGCACCTCGCATCTTTCGGCCCTGGAGCGCGCCGCCACGCGGGCCACGAACTCGGGCTAGCCTTCCCCCTCCGGCGCTGGCATTGTCGCCGGCGTGGCTTCTCCCGCTTCGCCATCGTTACGCTCGACCCTCGTCCGCGCCGAAGGCATCCACGTCTGGGACGCGGGGGGCCGCCGCTACCTGGACGCGATCTCCGGCGCCTTCTGCGTTCAGCTGGGCTACAGCCGCACGGACTTGGTCCGCGTGATGGCGGAAGCCGCGTCTCGTCTCCCCTTTGCCCGCCCCACCACGTTCGACAGTGAGGAATCGGAAGGATACGCCCGGGAGCTTCTCGCGGCGGCGGGTCCGCCTTTCTCCCGCGTCCTCCTCACTTCTTCGGGGAGCGAGGCGGTGGAGGCCGCTCTCAAGACGGCCTACCGTTACCAGCGTGCCGCCGGGTACGCGGGGCGGACGCGCGTGGCGCACCTGCGCGGGCACTTCCACGGAGCGACGCTCGCGGCGTTGCAGGTGACCGACTACGGTCCCCGCCGGGCGCCCTACGAAACGGTGCTGGCCGGGGGTTCGCCGGCGCTCGCGGAGGAGGCGGGCGGGCGGCCGCTCGACGAGGAAGTGGGAGACGCCGCGGCGCTGATCGCGGAGACCGTTCCCGCGGCCGGCCTGGGCGCGCCGGTGCCGCCCCCAGGCTATCTCGCCCGGCTCCGCGGCGCGTGCGACGCGGGCCGCGCCTTATGGATTGCCGACGAG
>Ga0066686_10000629_pt1 | contig 12815 bp, 12 predicted proteins | sample GraSoiAngelo_135_FD_65627 | JGI IMG/M metagenome (GOLD analysis project Ga0066686, IMG submission 65627) | Grasslands soil microbial communities from the Angelo Coastal Reserve, California, USA - 14_0929_05_40cm | ecosystem: Environmental > Terrestrial > Soil > Grasslands | place: USA...
CGTGTCTCAAACGTGGAGGCCATGCGTCAAAAAGCTGCGGCTGTCGCCGACAAAGGCCCGATAGAAATCACGCAGGACGACACTTTCTTTCGGTGTGAATCCGGCAGACTGAAATTGCGGGCTTTTTCGAGCGATGAAGGAGAGCTGATTTTTTATCGACGAGCCGACCAGCAAGGTCCGAAGGAATCGTTCTATCTTCTGTCACCGACATCTGCACCGGATACGCTGCGCGAGTCGCTATCACTTGCGTACGGCCAGACGGGCCGAGTGCGAAAGCATCGAACACTCTTTCTCGCTGGGCGAACGCGGATCCACCTGGACCAGGTCGAGGGATTGGGCAGCTTCCTCGAGTTGGAGGTGGTGCTTGAAGATGGCGAAGCTGCCGAGAGCGGCATTCGAGAGGCCCACATTCTGATGGAGCGGCTCGGCGTGCAGCCGACCCAGTTGATACAAGGCGCGTACGTTGATCTCCTAGCGCCGGCGGTCCCTGATTTCCGACGCTAGCTCGACGGGGACGTGCAATGCCGCTGGCCGTCGATCACGTGTTCATCTGCGTTGAAAATCCGCACGCCGCCGAGCGCGCTCTGGCCGACTTCGGAGTGCAGTTTGGCCGCCGCCGTATCCATCAGGGCCAGGGTACGGCCAACGCGTGCGCGTTCTTCGACAACGCCTACCTCGAGCTTTTGTGGCGGCATGACGACGATGAGCTGCAGTCTGAAGTCGTCCGTCCGCTCGGACTCTGGGAGCGCGTTCGCTGGCGGGAAACCGGGGCTTCGCCATTTGGCGTCGCGTTCCGCTCCGAGAACGGCGAGGTTCCGATCGAAACCTGGCCGTACGAAGCGCCGTTCCTCCCGGAGGGGACTAACATCCCTATCGTGACGCCGCAGTTCATGTGGCACGAGCCTCTTGTTTTCCTTTACGTGTCGCAACCGCCAGTAACGTCGCCGTCCGAGCGCCAGCCGCCGCGCGAGCATCGTGGCGAACGCCGGCGATTGACCAGGGTTACGGTGTGTGGCCCGGAAGCACCCCGACCTTCCGCGGGTCTCAGCATGCTTCGCGACCTTGACGTCCTCGGATTGAAGCCGGCTGCCGAGCATCATCTTGAACTGGATTGGGATGGCGCGACGTCGGGCGAGTTCCATGATTTTCGGCCCATCGTACCGCTGGTGCTGCGGTGGTAGGAAAATGAGTAGCCGGGCTTCTCCGGCGCCAAGGACAGGAGTTGGGTGATGAAACTTCTTGTTCTCGGCGGAACGGTTTTTCTCGGTCGGCATGTGGTGGAGTCGGCCTTGGCTCGAGGGCACAGCGTTACGCTTTTCAACCGAGGGCGACACAATCCGAATCTCTTTCCGAAGGTCGAGAAACTGCGCGGCGACCGCGATGGCGACTTGTCTGCCCTCAGCGGAAGGCGTTTTGATGCCGTGATTGACACAACCACCTACACTCCGAGGCAGGCGCGTAGGATCGCGGAGATTCTGGATGGGCGGATCGAGCACTACACCTTCATCTCCAGCGTTTCTGCTTATGCAGGGTTTCCGGCCGGGCGCTCGTACGATGAGACCGCGCCCCTGGCTGAAGGAAACCATGGTTACGGCCCACTCAAAGCCCGCTCGGAAGAAGCGCTTGAGTCTGGTTTTCCCGGGCGAGTCACCCACGTGCGGCCAGGCCTCATCGCCGGCCCGCACGACCCGACGGATCGGTTTACGTATTGGCCGCGCCGGATCGCGGAAGGCGGCGAGGTGCTTGCGCCCGGGCGCCCGGAGCGTCCGATCCAGTTCATCGATGCGCGCGATCTCGCCGATTGGTGCGTACGCTTGAGTGAGGAGCAGCGCACGGGGTACTTCAATGCGGTTGGCCCGCAGTCGTTACTGACAATGCAACAGTTTCTAGAGGCGTGCCGCAGCGCAGTGGGGTGCAATGCGCGCTTTAGCTGGGTTCCCGACGAAGAGCTGACCGCCGCAGGTGCCGAAACATGGATCGACCTTCCACTCTGGATTCCTGAGAACGACGAAGATTCTGGTGGTCTTTTTCTGGGCGACAACCAAAAAGCGATTGCAGCGGGGCTGACCTACCGACCGATCTTGGACACTATCAAAGAGACTCTTGACTGGGACGTCCGAGAAGGCGGACCACCAGATTCACCAATACGCGTTACCCCAATTTCTCGAAAGCGGGAAGCTTCGATCCTGGCCGGCTGGCGCCATCGTCCGGCCGCTTAACTCGTCGTTAGCCATCAGCCCCAAGCGGCGCGCCCCTTAGCGTAGGCACGCGCAAAAATGGTGCAATACGGCGGGAAAGATGGTCTCCGGTTTAGAATTGACCTGTGACTCGTCGTCTTTTGATCTCGAGAGGTTTGAGCATCCGCCCAGCGCAAGGGCACGAAGCAGAAGTTCTTTCCGCCCTTGCGCTCGAGGCGAAAGCGTATTGGGGCTACCCGGCCGACACAATCGAACTGTGGAGGCAGGACCTCAGCGTCTCGAGCGACACAATTACCTCGAGGCCCACCTTTGTGGCGGCGGTCGGAGATGAGATTGCCGGCTTCTACTCCTTGGTGCCTTCGAATCACTCTTGGAAGCTCGACCATCTTTGGGTCTTGCCACAGTTCATGGACCGCGGCATCGGGCGAGCATTGGTGGCTCACGCCCTTGAGGCCGCTCTTCGGGGCGGGGCCTCCCGCGTGACCGTTGACGCGGATCCGAATGCCGAAAGCTTCTACCTGGCATGCGGCGCCGATCGTTGCGGTGAAATTCCCGCGCCGATTCCCGGGCAGCCCAAGCGTGTTCGTCCACAATTGGCGTTCCGAGGGCGTGCAACGTAACCACGCGTGCGCCGTCGCGGACCTCAACCTCGAACCGGATGCCGACACTGATCGAATGCCCTGAGCGAATCAGGTCGGTCCTGACTTCTCTGGAGATATCGACGGATCTGATCGCGGCACGATCTTTGGTTTTGCATCCCGAGGCGCAAGAGTTGGTCGTCGCAGCGATAGGGGACGACGGCCGAGAGCACATGCTTGCGCCCGCGGCGGCTGCGAAGTGGCGGGAGATGAGCGCCTCGGCTCTTTCCGATGGCGTAGTCATCAAGATCGTCTCGGCCTTCCGAAGCGTTGATCGCCAAGCAGAGATAATCCGCGCCAAGTTAGCCGAAGGCTTGTCCCTGGACGCAGTTCTTTGCGTAAGTGCCCCTCCTGGTTACAGCGAGCACCACTCGGGTCGGGCAATTGATGTGACTACCGACGAGGGTGTGGCGCCGCTTGAGCCCGAGTTCGAAAAGACCAGGGCATTTCGGTGGCTGTCGAAGAACGCGGGCCGGTTTGGTTTCGCTCTCTCATTTCCAGCGGACAATCCGTATGGTTACGATTATGAACCGTGGCACTGGTGCTTCAGGGTCTGACCCCTAGCTCTCTGACCCCAACAGCGTCAGAAACCATGAGATACCCGCGTGCAAGCTGGACGTGTCCTACTCCAGCGGTGCTTTCAATGTTGCTGCTCCCGGCGTTGAGCGGGAACGCTTCATGCCAGGCCCAGGAAAAGGCGAATGTCTTGCCGGAGACGCAGGCCGCGCGGGAGATCATAGTTGAGCTGGAGGAGCTTGGGCCCATCCGGGGCAATCGCCAGATCCGCACGACGAACCTCCATTTTCTCTTCCGCATGAAAAGTCTTGATATTGGAGTTTTCAAGCTCTATGGAGGCCTGACGGTGTCTCGCGCTCGCGGAACCATATCCTATAGGACGGGCTCATTCGAAGCGGGCACTCTCAAAAACGAGACCTTCGACAGCAACGCGATCGGTGCAGGACCCGTCCTGGCAGCGCGAGTCGAGTTCGCGCGCAGCGGGAACGTGTCGGCTTCGGTGGATGGGAGCGCAGGCGTCCTTCTCTACGACAGAGATTTCCCCGCAGGCGCTTCCCGTTATGAGTTCATGTTCCGGTACGGCCCCACTCTTTCTTATACATTGAACGGCGGGCAGGAACTTTCCGTGACCCTCAGGGGTATGCACGTATCGAACGGCCAGGGCTTCAACACCCACAATCCGGAATACAACGCGGCAGGCGTGGGCGTGCAATTTCTGGGAGTTTTTTGACGACATTTATCAGGCACACAGGTTCCATGGCCGCCGCGCGTCAGTTGCAAAATCACTCCCTCCCGAACACCCTCCGCCACAACGCCCGCGTCGCGTCGATGTGGTGTTGCACCTCTCCTGCGGGCACGCGCGCGTACTTCGCGCCGTTCAGGCGCAGCCTGTGCTGCCGGCGGCGGTATTCGCGGTAGGCGTCGGCCACCGCGTCGGCGGAATCGCCGGGAATCAATCCTAGCTTCGCGGCCAGCTTCACCAGGGCGATGTTGCCGGCGTTGGCGGTGAGCTCTGGACGGCGGCGCGCGTGAGCGAGCACGAGCACCTGCACGATGAATTCGATGTCGATCATGCCGCCGCGGTCGTGCTTGAGGTCGAACAGGCCGCTCTCGTTCGGGTGGCCCTGCAGGAGCTGCTCCCGCATCGACAGCACGTCATCGCGCAGCCTCGCCTCATCGCGAGGCATCTGAAGGATCGCGCGCCGCTCCTCCTCGAACTCCGCGCCGACGGTCGCTTCGCCCGCGCAGAAGCGCGCCCGCGTGAGCGCCTGGTGCTCCCAGGTCCAGGCCGATTCGCGCTGATACCGTCGGAAAGCGTCGAGCGAGCTGACGAGGAGCCCGCTCCCGCCCTCCGGCCGCAGCCGCAGGTCGATGTCGAAGAGCACACCCGCCGCGGTGCGGCTGGTGAGCCAGCCGCTCAGACGCTGCGCGAGGCGCGCGTAGATTTCCGGAGCCCGGTCGTCGGCATCCTCGTAGAGAAAGATGAGATCGAGATCGGAAGCGTAGCCCAGTTCCTTGCCGCCGAGCTTGCCGTAGCCCACGATCGCAAAACGCGGCTCGTCCCGATGGCGCACGCGCAGTTTCGTCCAGCACAGCTCCAGCGTCACCTGCAGCATGACGTCGGCGAGATCGGAGAGATCGTCCGCGAGCCGCTCGACGCCGAGCGCGCCCGACAGATCCTGCGCGAGCAGGCGAAAGACCTGCGCATGATGCGCCTCGCGCAGCCAGTCCATCTGCCGCTCCTCGTCGCCCTTCCCGGCTGCGAGCTGACGCCGGAGTTCCCGGGCGAAAGCGTTCCAGTCCGGCCGCGCGAACAAGGCGCGCGTGTCGAGCAGCTCGTCGAGCACGATCGGATGCCGGTTGAGATATTCCGCCGCCCAGCTCGACGCGCCGAGCAATTGCGCAAGGCGCGCCAGTGCCGCGGGGTGCTCGTCGAGCAAGGCAAGATACGCGGCGCGGCGGCTGACCGTCTCCATGAACTGCAGGGTGCGCGCGAGGGCCGTGTCCGGATCTTCACGCGCGGCGGATTCTTCGATGATTCTCGGAATCAGGGCGTCGAAGCGGGTCCGGCTCGCCTGCGGCAGGCCGTCGTAGCGCGCACCCGAGCGCGCCGCCGCAAGCCGCGCCGCAGTCGCGGCAAGGTCGCGAAATCCGAGCTGCGCCAGGCGCGCTTCGGTCTGCTCCGACCCGGTCCACCGCGGCGCGAGCGCGTGCTTCGGGACCTCCTCGACCGAGAACACCTGCTCGAAATGCCAGGACACGCGGGACCGGTGCGCCTCGAGCGCGGCGCGGAACGCATCCCAGGAAGCGAAACCCATCGCCCGGGCGACGAGCGAGCGGTCCTCCGTCGGTCCGGGGAGCTCGTGCGTCTGCGCATCGTCCAGGTACTGCAACCGGTGCTCCAGGCGCCGCAGAAACACGTAGGCTTTGGAAAGCTCCTCGAACGCGGCGGCGGGGAGCAGGTTCTTTTGCGCGAGCAGCGCAAGCACTTTCAGCGTCGGGCGGATCTGCAGCGCCGGGTCGCGGCCGCCGCGAACCAGCTGGAACGCCTGCGCGATGAATTCGATCTCGCGGATGCCTCCAGGTCCGAGCTTGATCTGATCGGTGAGCTCCCTCCGCGCCACTTCCTCGCGGATCTGCGCGTGCAGCTCGCGCATCGCCGCGAGCGCACCGTAGTCGAGGTATTTGCGGTAGACGAACGGGCGCACGATCGCGGCGAGCGGGCGGTTCTCGCCCTCGGACCCGAGCGCGCGCGCCTTGATCCAGGCGTAGCGCTCCCATTCCCTGCCATGCGCGACGAAATATTCCTCGAGCGCGTCGAAACTCGTGGCGAGCGCCCCGGAGTCGCCCCAGGGGCGAAGGCGCATGTCGACGCGGAAAACGAAGCCGTCAGCCGTGCGTTCGTCGAGCGCCGCAATCAGGCGGCGCCCGAGGCGCGTGTAGTGCTCGAGTTTCTCCGCCGCCGCCTCGCCCTCCTCGGGGTAAAGGAAGACGAGATCGACGTCCGAAGATACGTTGAGCTCGCCGCCGCCGAGCTTCCCCATGCCGACGACGACGAGGCGCGGATGCGGCCTGCCCGACATCCGCGGCTCGAGAAACTCAAGCGACGATTCGATGGCGACTTCGGCGAGCGCGGACATCGTCCCGCACACTTCGTCGAGGCCGGCCGTGCCCGAAAGATCGCGAGCCATCGTGCGCAGGAGCACGCGCTGGCGCAGGATCCGCAATCCGGAATGCAGTGCGCCTTCGTCCCCACCGCGGCGCTCGCGCAGAAACGCCTGCATCGCTTCGCGCGTCCAGCCCGAGTCTTTCGCGCGCTCCAGCTCCTCGCGCAACTCGGGCTTCGCCGCGACGAGCTGGCGGGCGTACCGTGAAAATTCGAGCGAATCCACTGGGTTATTGTAGGGGCGTGCGCTTGGCCGCGTGCCGCTTGATTCCCAGGCGAATCGGCGGAAAATGCACCATGTTCATTTTGCTGTCTAACAAAGATATCGAAGCATTCTTGGCTATTGGTAGTTTGGCTCCTAACAGGATGGACGCGCCGCCAAACTTCCTACTGGCTTTCTGAAGACAAAATGTTCCGCCGATGCCTGACGATCCTCCTGACCTTTTCGACACTCCTGTATCCGATGCGTACGTTCGCTGCAGATGCACACCCATGCGACTTACTCGACGCGAAGGGTGCAGCCGAAATTCTCGGTAGTCCGATTACCTCCCCACCGTCGGCTGGCAAGGTACCCTCGACTTCTGACGCATCGTACGAGAGTAGTTCGTGCAGTTTTGCTTCCATTGTTCCAGGCAGGGCGCAATATGTGAGGCTCGATTTGCAGGTGTTTAAATCTGTTGCCGAGGCAAAAAAGGCCGTGGATGCGGAGTTCGACCCGAACGATGACAAGAATATCCGATTCGCAAGGGAGCCCGGAGTCGGCGATTCTGCGTTCTACAGCCAGAACATCCGTGATAACCGAGGCATTTACGTGTTCAGGAAAGCGAATCGAATTGTAATAATCCAAGCTGGCGGATCCGGGTTCAAAATGACGCCAGCCTACCAACCTGCGCTGCGCAAGGTCGCAATCCGCGCTCTCGGCAAGCTGTGAAGCGTACGCTATCCATCATCTAGATGTTCATCACCGGTAAATGCCACTGCGGTAACATCGCCTTCGAGCTCGAGTGGGAAGGAGACCCCCCCGAGATTCCGGCGCGCGCGTGCGGTTGTACGTTCTGCGTGAAGCACGGAGGAGTCTGGACTTCGAACCCAAAGGCCAAGCTGGCGGTCGCGGTTCGCGATGCCGCGCTCGTGTCGAAGTACGCCTTCGGGACTCGGACTGCCACGTTTCACGTGTGCTCGCGGTGCGGCGCCGTGCCGCTGGTGACCAGCGAGATCGCAAGCCATCTCTACGCGGTCGTCAACGTAAACGTGTTCGAAAATATCGACTCATCATGGCTTCGCCGGGCCGCCGCCAACTTCGAGGGCGAAGATGTTGAATCTCGCCTCGCGCGCAGAACGCGCAACTGGATCGCCGATGTTCGCATCGCCGACGGGCAAAATCTGACCACCCCGGCGCTTCGCGCCACCCCTCCTTAAATACAGGAGGGGAAATGACGCCTTCCGCTCGTCCAGCGTAAAATTCCCCCCATGAACGCCCCTTCGGACATCAAGTCCTACATGCTCGAAGTCGGACGGCGCGCGCGCGCCGCGTCGCGCGAGGTCGCGCGCGCGGACACCGACACCAAGAACCGTGCGCTTTTCGCCGCGGCAAAGGCGGTGCGCCGCGATGCGAAGAAGCTTCTTGCTGCGAACTCCGAGGACGTGAAGTCGGCGCGGGCCGCGGGCAAGGACGCGGCTTTCATCGACCGCCTCACGCTGACTGAAAAAACGATCGAGGGCATGGCCGAGGGCCTCGAGCAGGTCGCGAAGCTCCCCGATCCGGTCGGCGAGATCAGCGAATTGAAGGAACAGCCTTCCGGGATCAAGGTCGGGCGGATGCGCGTGCCCCTGGGCGTGATCGGCATCATCTACGAGTCGCGTCCCAACGTCACCGCCGACGCCGCGGCGCTGTGCTTGAAGGCGGGCAACGCCTGCATTCTGCGCGGCGGCTCGGAAGCGGTGCGGTCCAACATGGCGATCGCCGCGTGCGTACACGCGGGCTTGAACTCCGCCGGACTGCCCGAAGACGCGGTTCAGGTGATCGAGACCGCTGACCGCACGGCGGTCGGGATGCTCCTCTCGATGAACGAATACGTGGACATCATCGTGCCGCGCGGCGGCAAGGATCTGATCGAGCGGGTGATGCGCGAATCGCGCATTCCCATGATCAAGCACCTCGACGGCGTGTGCCACGTCTACATCGACGAGCGCGCCGACCTCGAAAAGGCGATCCGCATCGCCGACAACGCCAAGACCCAGCGCTACGGCGTGTGCAACGCGATGGAGACGCTGCTCGTAGCCGAAAAAATCGCGCCCAAGGTGCTGCCCAGGCTCGCGAAGATCTACGCCGACAAGGGCGTGGAGCTGCGCGGCGACGAGAAATCCCGCGCGCTCGTTTCCGGCATGAAGCCCGCCACCGAGGAGGACTGGTACGCCGAGTACCTCGCGCCCATCCTCGCGGTGCGCGTGGTGAGGGATCTGAGCGCGGCGATCGAGCACATAGCCAAGTACGGATCGCAGCATACCGACGCGATCGTCACCGAAGACGAAGCGAGCGCCCGGCGTTTCCTGCGCGAGGTCGATTCAAGCTCGGTCCTCGTGAACGCATCGACGCGCTTCGCCGACGGCTTCGAATACGGCCTGGGCGCGGAGATCGGCATTTCGACCGACAAGCTGCATGCGCGCGGCCCGGTGGGCCTCGAGGGCCTCACCTCGCAGAAGTACGTGGTCTTCGGCAGCGGCCAGATTCGCGCCTGAGAGCCTTCTGAAAAAAACCCCTGACCGCCGCCGGGCCGCTGCGCCGCGAAAAAGCGCGCCCATCGGCATCATGGGCGGCACCTTCGACCCGGTGCACTTCGGACACTTGCGCCTCGCTCAGGAAGCGGCTGAAATTCTCGGCTTGGAGCGGGTGCGCTGGGTGCCCGCCGGACAGCCCTGGCACCGCGTGGCGCCGCTCGCGCCGGCGGCGCATCGCCTGGAGATGGTGCGCCTCGCGATAGCCAAGAACGCCCTCTTCGAGCTGGACGACGCCGAGATCCGCCAGACCGCGCCCGGCTACACCGTCGAGACACTCGAGCGGCTGCGGAGCGAATTCGGCCCGCAGCGTTCTCTGGTGCTGCTGCTGGGGACGGACGCCTTTCGCAACTTGAGCTCTTGGGAGCGCTGGCGCGATCTCTTTCCCCTCGCGCACGTGTTTGTCGCGCAGCGTCCCGGACATTCGCTCACCCCCGGCGGAATGCCGGCCGCGCTCGCCGCCGAGTGGCGCAAGCGCGCCGGCACCCCCGATGTCCTGCGCGAGCGGCCGGGGGGAAACGTCGTCACTTACGGCACCACGGCGCTCGACATCTCCGCGAGCGCCATCCGCGCCCACTTCGCCCAGGCGCGCAGCCCGCGTTACCTGCTGCCCTCGGCGGTCCTCGATTACATCGAGGCGCACGGACTGTACGCGAAGGAGAGCGGCGCCCTCTGATGATGGATCTTCGCAAGCTCCAGAAGGCCGCGCTCGCGGCGCTCGAGGACATCAAGGCGCGCGAGGTCGATGTCTTCGACGTGACCCATCTCACCTCGATGTTCGACCGCGTAATCATCGCGAGCGCGGACTCGGCCCGCCAGCTGAAGGCTCTGGCGAACCGCGTCCAGGAAAGGGCGAAGGCGGCGGGCGGCCGCGTCTACGGCGTGGAAGGGGAGGACGGCGGCGACTGGGTGCTCCTCGATCTGGGCGATATCGTCGTGCACATCATGCAGCCTGCGGTGCGCTCGCACTACAATCTCGAGGAGCTGTGGGGCCAGCCGAAGCCGCGCAAGGCGCGCGCCCGGCGGAAGACGGCGTCGGCGCGCGGCAGATGAAACTGTGGGTCGTCGCCGTGGGTACGCGCATGCCCGGCTGGGTCGACGAAGCGTTTAATGACTACGCAAGGCGCATGCCACGCGACTTGAGGATCGAGCTGATCGAAGTCCGCCCCGAGCCCCGCTCGGGCGGCAAATCGACCGCGCAACTGCTCGAGGCGGAAGGCGGGCGCATCGGGCGAGCCGTGCCGCGCGGAGCCTCGCGCGTGGCGCTGGATGAGCGCGGGCGCGAGCTCAGCACCGCCGGGTTTGCGCGCTGGCTCGCCGCGCAACGCCGGGACGGACGCGATACCGCCTTTCTCATCGGCGGCGCAGACGGTCTCGCGCCCGCGACGAAGAGCGGCGCGGAACTCGTCCTGCGCTTGTCCGCGATGACCCTGCCGCACGGTCTGGCGCGGGTGCTGCTCGCCGAGCAGCTCTATCGCGCGAGTTCCATTCTCCACAACCATCCGTACCACCGCGAATGATCAAAAATCCGGCGAGGACCCTGATCTATCTGGCTTCGCGCAGCCCGCGCCGGCGCGAGCTGCTGAAGCAGATCGGCGTTTCGTTCGAAGTGCTGGTGCTGCGCGAGAATCCGGCGCGCGGCGGCCCCGACGTGGATGAGTCGCAGCTGGCGGACGAGCTGCCAGACGATTACGTCCGCCGAGTCTGCCGCGCCAAAGCGGACGTGGGCTGGGACCGGGTCGCGCAGCGCCGGCTGCGCAGGTTCCCGGTGCTCGCCGCGGACACCGTCGTCTGCGTCGACGAGAAAATTCTCGGCAAGCCCGCCGATCCCGCCGACGCGGCGCGTATGCTGCGGCTCCTCTCCGGACGCGAGCACCGCGTGGTCACCGCGGTCGCGCTCAAGTTCGAGGCGCGCATCGAGATCGCCGTGAGCGAGAGCCGGGTGCGCTTCTGCGACCTCGCTGAGCCCGAGCTCGAAGCCTACGTCGAGAGCGGCGAGCCGACCGACAAGGCGGGCGCGTACGCGATCCAGGGCCGCGCCGCGGCTTTCGTCACCGAGCTGCACGGCAGCTATTCCGGGATCATGGGGCTGCCGCTGTACGAGACCGCGCAATTGATACGGAAATTCGGCTCGTGACGGAAGATATCCTGATCAACTGCACGCCGCAGGAAACCCGCGTCGGCGTGATGCAGGCGGGCGTGCCGCAGGAGCTGCACATCGAGCGCGCGGCGAACCGGGGCCTCGTGGGCAACATCTATGTCGGGCGCGTCGCGCGGGTGCTTCCGGGCATGCAATCGGCGTTCATCGAGATCGGCCTTGAGCGCGCCGGATTCCTGCACGTGGCGGACATCTGGGAGGAGCGTCAGAATACTCAACCGAGCGACGCGCCGACAAAGCCCATCGAGCGCATCCTCTCGGAAGGCCAGTCGCGGCTCGTGCAGGTGATCAAGGACCCCATCGGCACCAAGGGCGCGCGTCTTTCGACCCAGATTTCGATCGCCGGGCGGCTGGTGGTCTATCTCCCCCAGGACCCCCACATCGGGATTTCGCAGAGGATCGAGGACGAGACCGAGCGGCAGCTGCTGCGCGAGAAGCTCGCTCAGCTGTTGTCCGCCGACGAGACCGGGGGATTCATCATCCGCACCGTGGCGGAGACCGCCACCGACGCGGAGCTGCGCGCGGACATCGAGTACCTGAAAAAGCTCTGGCTCGGCATCCGCGGCCGCGCGCTCACGGCGCCTGCGCCGACGCCGCTCTACCAGGACCTGTCGCTCGCGCAGAGGGTGCTGCGCGACATCGCGGGCGAAAGCACGGGCCGGATCATCATCGACTCGCGCGAAAACTTCCAGAAGCTCCAGGAGTTCGCCGCCGAGTACACGCCCAAGGTACTCGAGAAGCTCGAGCACTACACCGGCGAGCGGCCGCTTTTCGATCTCTACAACGTCGAGGACGAGATCGAGCGGGCGCTCGCGCGCAGGGTCGAATTGAAAAGCGGGGGCTACCTCATCCTCGAGCAGACCGAGGCGATGACCACGATCGACGTCAACACCGGCGGCTACGTGGGCACCCGCAGTTTCGACGATACGATATTCAAAACCAATCTGGAGGCCGCGCAGGTGATCGCGCGCCAGCTGCGCCTGAGAAATCTCGGCGGCATCATCATCATCGACTTCATCGACATGGAAAGCGCAGAACACCGTTCCGCAGTCCTCGCCGAATTGAACAAGGCGCTCGCGCGCGACCGGACCCGGATCAGCGTCAACGGCTTCACGGGACTGGGGCTGGTCGAGATGACCCGCAAGCGCACCCGGGAATCGCTCGAGCACGTGCTGTGCGAGCCCTGCACGACCTGTGGCGGGCGCGGCGTGGTCAAGACCGCGCAGACCGTGTGCTACGAAGTGCTGCGCGAAATCCTGCGCGAGGCGCGCCAGTTCAACGCGCGCGAGTTCCGCATCCTCGCCTCGCAATCGGTGATCGACCTGTTCCTGGAGGAGGAATCGCAATCCCTGGCGATGCTCGGC
>Ga0066686_10000633_pt1 | contig 12794 bp, 9 predicted proteins | sample GraSoiAngelo_135_FD_65627 | JGI IMG/M metagenome (GOLD analysis project Ga0066686, IMG submission 65627) | Grasslands soil microbial communities from the Angelo Coastal Reserve, California, USA - 14_0929_05_40cm | ecosystem: Environmental > Terrestrial > Soil > Grasslands | place: USA...
AGAATCCAGAATCCAGAATCCAGAATCCAGAATAGGGAGCTTCTGGATTCTGAATTCTGGATTCCCAGCAACTCAAAGGTTCTTGCTCACAGGGTATCCGGCGGCACGAAGGCCGCGGGAGATCTCGCGGATGTGGGGGTGGCCGCGCGTTTCAAGCGTCACTTCGACGCCGGTGCTGCCGAGTCCCACGCGGCTGCTCATGCGGTCGTGCGTTACGTCCAGAATACTGGCGCGGTAGGAGGCTATGTGCTCGAGCAGCTTTGCCAGCGAACCTGGAGCATCGGAGATGATGAGGGAGAAGCGCACGATCCGGCCTTGCTCCACCAGGCTTTTCTGAATGAGGTTGGACAACATGAGGCTGTCGATGTTCCCGCCGCTCACGACCAACGCCACGTTCTTCCCTCTGGCGCGAATACGCCCGTCGACCATAGCCGCAAGCGGCGCCGCGCCCGCTCCCTCCACCACCAATCGAGAGCGCTCCAGGAACAGGAGCACTGCGTGGGCGATCTGCGCATCCGATACCTGGACCACGTCGTCGACATATTCCCTGAGTAGCGTCCAGGTTCGACGGCTGGGGCCTTTAATCGCGATCCCGTCGGCCAGGGTGGCGACCTTTTCCAGTTCCACGCGTTCGCCGCTCTTCTTCGAGAGACAGGCGGCGTTGGCGCCGGCGGCCTGAACTCCCAGGATGCGGATTCTGGAATTCAGGGACTTGGCGGCGCAGGCTATTCCGGAGACCAGCCCGCCGCCTCCGATCGGGGCGACGATCATATCCAGATCCGGGCAGTCCTCGAGCAGTTCCAGGGCGACGGTTCCCTGCCCGGCGATGATCCTGTTGTCGTCAAAAGGGTGCACTAGAACGGCGCGGTGGGTCTTCTGCCATTTTTGCAGGGCGAGATACGCTTCGTGAAAACTCTCTCCCGCCAGTTCCACATGCGCCCCGTATCCTTGAGTCGCCTGAATCTTCGCGAGCGGGGTGTTCAGCGGCATGAAGATCGTTGCCGGGACGTGCAGCATTTTGCAGGCGAGGGCGACTCCCTGGGCGTGGTTTCCAGCGGAAACCGCGGCGACGCCGCGGGCGCGTTGCTCAGGACTCAACTGAGCGATGCAGTTGTATGCTCCGCGGATCTTGAAGCTGCCTCCGCGCTGAAGCGATTCCAGCTTCAGGAAGATCCTGGCCCCGGTGACCCTGCTGAAGTTCTCGGAGCGGTCGAGCGGCGTGTGATGTACGACGCCGCGAATTCTCTCCGCCGCCGCTCTGATTTCCCGCAAGGTAACCATTCTTTTCCGCCTGGATAGGCCGTCGATTATAGCCCAGCTCTCTGAGCGCGTTTTGTGAGAAGAAAGCATCATCACCATCTGTGTGATTCTTTGCGTCTTACCGTCTTAGCGGTGAGAACGGGAAGCCGGAATTCACCGCATCGCCTCAAAGTTTCGCGAAAGTCCCTTGACGGATTGGCCGAAAAGGTTAGAATTCACGCTTTTTGCAATTTTCAAGGCAAGAAGGAGGAGAATACTGTGGCAGAGAAGATTTCCAAGACAGCGCGTGCGAGCTCCGGGGACAGGGCAGCTCGTTACGAGAAGCCCTGTCCGGCTTGCGGGACCGGTATGATCGCCACCAAGGTCATGAGGTACCATCAGACACCTGGAGGTATGTACTGGGTTTGCCCCAAGGACGACCAGCGCATCAAGATATAGTTTTCAATCGCCGGCCGGGCGAACCCCGGCCAGCGTTCTTATCAGGGGCAGGCTACCGTCGCGGAGCCTGCCCCTTTATTATAGGTACGAGGTGATAATTTATTGGAGTGATGAAGACGAGGCCTTCATCGCGGAGGTTCCGGAATTACCCGGGTGCGCGGCAGACGGATCTTCTTACGCTGAGGCTTTAACAAACGTTCAGGTCATAATTCAGGAATGGATCGAAACGGCAAAGGAGCTGGGTCGCCCGATTCCAGAGCCTAAGGGCCGTTTAATGTTCGCTTAGCGACTTGTTCAAAAATCGGCTCCCGCTCAGATTACCGCCTGACAACAGCCTCAGGGGCGGCGCCACCGTCGATTCCGCCCGCGCTTTCAACGCGAGGCTGGGCGGCACGGGCGGCCACACAGGGCCGCCCCGACGAAGCGTGGCTCAGACGCCTGCATTTCAATCCACGACGGCCTGGTAGGCGAGGTTTTCAAAGGTGCGGTCGAGACTCAGGCCGCCCGTCGGATGCAGCTGTGCCATGAAGATGCCGACCATGTTCTCCTTCGGATCGATGAAAAAATACGTATAGTAAAAGCCGCCCCATCCGTACCGTCCGGGAGAGCCCAGCTCCGTCAAGGGCCCTTTAATTCCCGCCACCCCGAAGCCGAGGCCAAATCCGGTATCCGCATTGATTTTCCCGAGCTGGTCCTGCGTCATGAGCTCGACCGATTTGCGGCTGAGCAAGCGCGCGCCATCGAGTTTCCCACCCTCCAGCATCATCTGGCAGAAGCGGGCATAATCGGCCGCCGTGGAAGAGAGGCCGGCTCCACCGGCATACAGGCTTTTCGGTCCACGATAGGGATAATCTGCCGAATACACGAAGGCGCCCTCGGCAATCGGCTCGTCGGGAAACCGCTTCAAACCCTTTCCGGCGTACCACGTGTAGGCCGTCGCGAGGCGGGCCGTCTTCTCATCCGGCAAGTAGAAATGCGTATCCTTCATTCCCAAAGGCTCGAATATACGTTTCCGGAAAAACTCGTCCAGGGACATTCCAGAAACCACCTCTACAAGGTATCCCAGAACATCCACGGAAAGGCTGTACTCGTATCGCTCGCCCGGAGGGAACAGAAGCGGCAATCCCGCAAGGGCTTTGATGTTGTCGGCGATCTTGCCGTTGTACTGGAGGAGGCCGTGGGCGACGCCGGCCTCCTTGTAGCGGGCGCCGAGGTCCGGGTTCCAGTGATAGGTCAGACCCGACGTGTGGGTCAGCAACTGCCGGATTGTGATTTCCTTGTTGGCCGGGACGGCGTAGGGCTCTCCTGAAGGCGGCCTGACCAGCACTTTCGGGTTCTTGAACTCCGGTATGAACTTGGAAACCGGATCGTTCAGCAGGAAGCGGCCCTCTTCATAGAGCATCATTATCGCGACGCTCGTGATCGGCTTGGTCATCGAGCAGATGCGGAAGATGGCGTCAGGCTTCATCGGCTTGCCCGCCTCCTTGTCCATCATTCCCTGGGCCTTGAACCAGGCGACGCAGCCCTTGCGCGCGACGAGAGTCACGGAGCCCGAAAGCCGGTTCTCGTCGATATCTCGCTGGACGATTGCGCCGATGCGCTCCAGGCGCTGGGCCGACAAGCCAACGGATTCGGGACTGGCGGTCGGAAGCCCCTGGGCGAAAGCCGTCACGCATCCAACAATGGCCAGCCAGAAGACAAGCAACACACGAGCGCCTCGTGAAAGAACCACGCTGTTCATTAGATCCCCTCCTTTTTTATTTCACCGCGAAGACGCGAAGACACGAAGAATCGCAACATCAGTCGCCGGGTCGAGCAACACGTAGCGCCGGCGTCTCGCCGGCAACTTGGGCCGGCTGGAAGCCGGCGCTACTTGTCACACTTTTCATTCGCGCACCAGTGCGCGGCCGGGCGTTACGTTCTCTACAATCTTTCCTTCTTCCACCACAGGCGTGCCTGACACCAGAACATATTTGAAGCCGGAGCTTGGCTGGGCTGGGGACTCGTAGGTGGCGCGATCTGTGACGCTGCGCGGGTCGAAAACGACGATGTCCGCATCAGCCCCTTCCTGAAGGCGGCCCTTCTTGCGCGCTGCGGCCGTCGCTCGTTCCAGCCGCTGCGCGGGCATGAGGGACATTTTTCGGAGCGCGTCCATCATGGTGAGACGCTGTTGGGACCGGACGTGGCGGGACAGGATCCGCGCATACGTCCCGGCCCCGCGCGGGTGTCCCTTGCCATTCTGGATGTGTCCGTCGCTGGCGATCATCACCAGTGGATGCGCGATGACCGAATCCACCATCTCGTCGGTGTTCTGGAAGATCAAAACCAGTTTGGGCTCGGTCATCCCATGCAGTTGCTCGAACCTGTCCTTTGTAAGCCGCTCGCCTGTTTCTACCAGCTGCAGGTCCTGGTAGCTGACGCCAATTCGATCCTGCCAGCCCGGGTCAAAAATTGCGGAATTGACGGCAGTCATGCCGGCAATGTAGGGATACGCCTCTGTAGTCACGTCCAACCCGCGCGCCCGCGCTCCTTCGACGAGCCGGAGGCATTCCGGCGCGTCCTTGAGGCCGCTGCTGTTGATATGAACGATGTGAAGGGAAGCCCCGCTCACAGCCGAGGCTGCAATCACTTCTCCCACAGACTCGATGCTGGATCCCGGCTCGTTCCCGCCGGAGCTGCGCACGTGGGTGAAGACGGGAACACGGTGCTGGGCTGCCAGCCGAAACATCTCGATCACTTCGAACCGGGTGGCCCCGGGGGTGTAGGCGATGCCCATGCCAATCCCCAGCGCCCCCGCTTCGAGTCCTTTGCGCAAGAGGTCTTTGATCGGGGCGAGCTGCTCCGCGGCCACCGGCTTTTGGGTTGCCGGGCTGGAGGCCGGGACGATCGCCCCCGGCACGATGGCTCCGCCGAGAGCCTTGACCCGCGCGAAAGGATGGCTAGCGGTCGCGCCGAAGTGAATCAGCGCCCGGCCTCGCCTTTCGGCCAGAAAACTTGCAACGTCCGGGACTCCGATTTCCATTTCGAGCGCCGTGGTCACGCCGTCCAGGGCTTTCAGGCGGTAATTCTCCGCGTCCTGGCCGTGCGAGTGCAGGTCGATAAAACCCGGGGCGACGATGAGACCTCGCGCATCGATCGTTCTTGCTCCGCGCAGCCGCTCGGTCGAAAGGCGGACGATGCTCCCTCCACGGATCCCGACGTTCATAACGGCGTCCAGTCCGGTCTCGGGGTCCATGACACGGCCGCCCTGGATAACAAGGTCATAGGGCGCCTGAAACGAGGCCAACAACGCAAAGGTTGCAGTTACGAGCATATTCCTCCTGATCTCGTTACGTGACTCAGTCTCACCGCGAAGGCGCTAAGTGTCGCGAAGGAACCGCTAAGGTTTATTGGTTGCAGTGCGGCGCTCGTTGCTTTCATGTCTCGCTACACTCAAGATCGTAACAGGAATCCAGAATTCAGAATCCAGAATTCAGAATGAATGCAGGCCTTGTCCTTCTCGATTCTGGATTCTGAATTCTGGATTCCTTGTACCACACAACCTTCGTAAAGAATCAGCAGTTAGAGCAGAATTCCGGCGATGGAAGCGGAGAGGTAGTTCGCCAGCGTGCCCGCCGCAACGGCGCGAAAGCCCAGGCGCGCGAGGTCGTGCCTGCGTTCGGGCGCCAGCGCCCCGATCCCGCCGATCTGAATTCCTATGGAACTTAAGTTTGCAAAACCGCAGAGCGCAAAGGTCGCAATTACGAAAGAGCGCGGGTCGAGCGAGGCTTTGAGCGGCCCCAGTTGCGAGTAGGCAATCAACTCGTTGAGAACGAGACGCGTCGCGAGCAGGTTGCCGACCTGAAAGCAGTCCTTCCAGGGCACTCCCATAAGCCACGCCAGGGGCGCCGCCACGCGGCCGAAAATCCACTGCAGACTCAGATGCTCGCCACCCCCCATTGGAATGATTCCCAGGATGGCATTGAGCAGGGCGACCAAGGCGAGAAATGCGATGAGCATGGCCGCGACATTCAGCGCCAGATGCAGCCCTTCGGTGGTGCCGCGCGCGGCCGCATCGATGACATTCACGTCGGTTCTCTCGATCTTCAGATGCACATCTCCGGCCGTCCTCGGCTTCCCGGTTTCGGGGACGAACATTTTGGCCAGGAGGAGAGTTCCGGGCGCAGTCATGATCACCGCGGTGAGGAGGTGGCGCGCCTCCACGCCAAAAGCGATGTAGGCCGCCATGATTCCACCGGATACGTGCGCCATGCCGCTGGTCATGATGCACATGAGCTCGGAGCGCGTCATGGCGGAGATAAATGGCCGGATCGTAAGCGGAGCTTCCGTCTGTCCCAGGAAGATGCTGGCGGCCACATTCAGAGACTCCGCGCCGCTTGCGCCCATGAGCCGGGTCATGACTTTCGCGAATGCACGCACGACGATCTGCATGATTCCGAAATAATAGAGAATGGCGAAGAGTGCGGCGATGAAGATGATTGTGGGAAGCACCTGGAAGGCAAACACCGCGACGGTATTGCCTGGCGTTCCCAACTGGCCGAAAACGAACGTGGATCCGTCGTGAGCGAAGGACAGAAGCCGATTAATTTCTTCTCCGGTCCAGCGGAAGATGGAAACTCCGGCGGTCGTTCTCAGAACAAACAGTGCCAAGGCGAACTGGAGGCCCAATCCCCAGACAACTGTCTTGATCCGGATAGCTTTCCGATCAGCAGAGAACACATACGCCAACGCCAGAATGGTAATGATCCCCAACAGTCCGGACAACCGTTCCATTACTCTCTCCTTGATTTGAATTTGGCAAGATCTTACCACGGAGTCCGCGGAGGACACCGAGGTTCACGGAGATGACCCCTCAGTCGGGCGAGGCCCCAACAAGTCCACTTCCTATTTTTCATTTTTCATCGGTCATTTTTCATTGTTTTCCATCATCATCGACTTCCTCAATTAAGACAGGAGCCCAAAAAAGCGTCATTGGCCACTGAGGCACAGAGCCACGGAGAAAGGCTCATCACAAATTTCCCGAATTACACGAATTGTTCTTCGTGTCTTTGTGTCTTTGTGGTGAGCACCGCAAATTCCTGAGTGAATCTCCGTGCCTTCCTGGTTTATAAAGGAGAACCATGCCGACGATTCAAGCAAACGAACTCCAGAGTTTCGCAGAAGAGCTCTTTGTCGCCGCGAAAGTGCCCGCAGAAGAGGCGCGTATTGTTGCTGGCAGCCTGGTTGGGAGCAACCTGCGCGGGCACGATTCGCACGGGGTGATGCGCATCCCGTATTATGTCCAGTTTGTGCGTGAAGGAAGGATCCATCCCGGCGCTTCCCTGGAAATACTCGGCGAAACGCCCGCGGCGCTCGCGTGCGATGGCGGATGGGGGTTTGGGCAGGTGCAGGTGCCGCGACTCTTCGAGAGGTTAGGGCAGAAAGCCCGTGGTCTCGGAGTCGCTTGCGGCTCCCTCCGGCGCGCCGGGCACATCGGCCGCGTCGGCGAATATGCCGAGCTCGCAGCAGCCTCCTCGCTGGCCATGCTCGCAATGGTCAACACACACGGCAGCGGTCCGCGCGTCGCGCCTCCGGGAGGCAAGCTGCCGCGGCTCAGCACCAATCCCTATTGTGTCGGGGTGCCCACCCGAGGAGAACCGGTCATTCTCGATTTCGGGACCTCTGTAGTCGCCGAGGGGAAAGTGCGCGTGCATCGGATTGCCGGCACGCCCTGCCCTCCGGGGTGGCTGCTCGATCCCGAAGGGAGACCCACGACAGACCCAAACCAACTTTACGTGGATCCGCCGGGCTCTATCCTGCCCATGGGTGGGGATCAGGCCTACAAAGGTTTCGGACTCGCTCTGACAATCGACATGCTCGCGGGCGGGCTCTCGGGAGGATGGTGTTCGCGGCCGAATCCGGAGCTTCCGCTGGGGAATGATGCGCTTTTCATGCTTCTGGATCCGGCCCGTTTGGGTGTGCTGGATCATTTTTTGACCGAGGTCACGAACCTCGCCGCGCACGTACGCAGTTGCCCAACCGTCGAGGGGGTAGGTGAAATCCTGCTTCCCGGAGACCCGGAGCGTCGGACGCTGGCGTACCGCAGTGTCCATGGAATTCCTTTGGACGAAGGCAACTGGGGGCAGTTGACCGGCCTTGCCCGCGAGCTCGGCGTCCCCCTGCTTTCGTAGAATTCTTCGTGTCTTTGCGTCTTAGCGGTGAACGCGGTGTACGATTCCTTCACCACAAAGACGCCAAGGCGCAAAGAATCGCAAAGAAATTTCCGGTGCTATAATCGTGGTGCATGGAAACGCAGCTTGAGCTGGCAGGGGGGGCGGGGCCTTTCGCCAGGGGAGCGCGCTACAATGGCTATGGCGCCTTTCTCAGGGAAAGGTTTGGCTGCCGGGTTTACAAGGTGATCGTCGACGCGGGATTCACCTGTCCGAACCGCGACGGCACGGTCGCCATCGGCGGTTGCACATACTGCAACAACGACTCCTTTCGGCCTCAGGCTGTCAACCGGCTGAAGCCAATACCCGAGCAGGTCCGCACAGGCATCGCATATCTGAAACGCCGGTACCGGGCGCAGAAGTTTGTTGTCTATTTTCAGCCTTTCACGAACACGTATGCCCCGCTCGAAACCCTGATTCCACTCTACGAAAGCTCCCTGGATCATCCCGAAGTAATCGGCCTCGCCGTAGGGACGCGCCCGGACTGCGTGAACGCGGAAAAGATCTCCTGGTTCGAGCGCCTGGCCCGGCAATACTTTGTAACTTTGGAATACGGTCTGGAGTCCGTCCACGACCGCACCCTGGAGCGGATCAATCGCGGCCATGACTTTCAATGCTGGCTCGATGCCGTCCACAGCACTCGTAATCGCGGCATCTATCTCTGCGCGCATCTCATTCTCGGATTTCCCTGGGAAAGCCGCGATGAATGGCTTGCCATGGCGGATACGGTGTCCAGCGCCGGTCTCGACTTCCTGAAACTCCATCACCTTCATGTGGTCCGTCACACCGCCCTGGGGCGTGACTACTTGAAGCAACCCTTCCCGCTTCTCGGGTATCAGGAATACATCGATCTGGTCGTGGATTTCCTTGAGCGCTTGAATCCTGAGATTCGGATCGAGCGCCTTTTCGGGCTGGCGCCGGAAGATCAGTTGCTGGGACCTCATTGGGGGAGGACGAAGGCGGAGATTCAGCATGATATCGAGCAGGCCCTTGTGAGAAGGAACACTCACCAGGGGAGGTTCTATGGAAGGATCGAAGGTGGAGGATAGAGGAGATGGAGGATTGGGAGGGTCGATCCTCAATCCTCCATCTTTCTATCCTCTATCTTTATCTTCGCTCCTCAGAGGGATTCTGGATGTAATAAGCACGAACCCAGTTATCGAGGGCGCCGGCCGGATTTTCTACGACGTCCCGTGTGATCTCGAACCGGCTGATGCCCCGAGTCTTGATCAGGTTGAAACCGTGTTCGTAGTCTCTGAAGGTATCGCTGAAGACCTCGTCAAGTTTCTTGCCACTGTCCAAAGCTTTCTGCGCCAGTAGCCGGGCAGCCTCCGGATGAAGGGAGATCTCAATCCCGGAACGCCGGGACCATTTTTCAGCTGTTTCCCGAGCGGAGCTTTCAAGCACCAGGATTTCGTTGGCATTGCCCTCGGCAAGAATCCCTTCCAGAACAGCCTCCGGAGAATCAACCAGCTCCGGAGTTACCACCAGCTTCCGCACCGGTGAATGCGGAAGCTGGTATTTAAACTCGCGGAAGGTTCTTTCACAGACACTCACCAGGCTGCGAGCCCCGGTCTGTTCCTGATGCGCCTTTTCCGCCAACCGATGGAGCCCTTCGTCGGTGAATACGATCTCGATACCATAGGCCTCAAAGGCCTGAGTATATTGGCGGATTATGGATCCCTCCGAGTGCCTGAGTATCTCATAGAGGTCATCCACACCCAGTTGATGGCAGCTCACCACCACCGGCAGACGGCCGACGAACTCCGATTCAAAACCGTACTGGATGAAATCGACGCTTTTGACAAAGGGGAGATAGTCTTCGTGAATGGCGGCTCGGCCTCCCGCGGAAAGGAAGCCGATGGCCTTTGCGCCCATTCGCTTCTGGATGATATCGAAGAGCCCGTTGAAAGCGCCGCTCACGATAAACAGAATATGGCGAGTGTTAATTACCGAGCGGCTGACTTTTCCCTTTGTCTGAAACTCCATGGCGGCTTGAAGCTGCGAAGTGAGGTCGAACGGAGTGCGAAGGCTCACTTCGGTTTCTTCCATCAGCTTCAGCAACCCGCGCTGGACGCCCCCACCACTGACATCTCGACCTATGATATTGGAGGGCGTGGCTATCTTGTCGATTTCATCCAGATAAATGATTCCGTACTCGGCCAGTTGGATATTGCCGTCTGCCTTGTGCACGAGCTCTCGCACGAGATCCTCAACGTCTCCGCCCACGTAGCCGGTCTCAGAAAACTTTGTCGCATCAGCCTTTACGAACGGGACCCCGATCAAATCGGCGATGGTCCGCACGAGGTAGGTTTTTCCCACACCCGTAGGACCCAGCATGATAATGTTTTGCTTGCTGTATTCCCGGCACCTCTCCTTGTTCGAACAGCGCGTGATGTGGTTGTAATGGTCGCATATGGCTGTCGCCAAAACCTTTTTGGCATTGTCCTGCTTGATCACGAACCGGTCGAGGTAATTCTTTATGTCGCGGGGAAGGTGGTCAAATTTCAGATCGAGCTGCGACTCTTCCGTTTCGGTCCCCTCGTCCGCTGTCCGGGCCTGGTCTGGCTGTGTGGTGAGAATTCCAAGACGCACCTTGTCCCCGTACTTCCGGCTGAAGAACTCCTCCATGTCCTTGCGGAGTTCGTCAGGATTAGGCCAGGTCAGCGAGTAATGTTTGAACAAATTATTAATCCTCCCAGTTCCAAATTTACAAAATAAAAGTATGATGAACGCTGCTGCAAAAATCAACCGCGAGGACGCCGGGTACGCCGGATTTCACCGCTAAGACGCAAAGACGCGAAGAATCGCCAACAAGATCTTGGCTATGCCACTATCCCTTAAGCTGTTGCTGTTTGACAGAAATTCTTTGCGCCTTCGCGTCTTCGTGGTGAGAACAGCACACAATACGGAAATAAATTCGTGGCCTGCTTACGTGAAAGGCGTGGTGTTGTGGAGCTATCGGCGAACCCGCCCGCGCGCGATTTTGATGTCCTTGAGGAGAGGTTTCCTTCTCTTTGTCAGGGGCTTGGCACCCCTTTTGACTGCGCTCAGGGAACGCCGGACGTTCCTGGATTTCCTCAGGGGCGCGGCCAACCGTCGAACTACCTTTCTGGATTTCCTTTTCCTGGCGGAAATCACTACGGGCTCGACTTCAGGCGCTTGACTTTCTTTCTCGAATTTTTGGAGAAGATCTCCGCACTTCTGAATCAGAGCCGGGTCGCCAGAAACTGACTGGATGAGACGAGCGATCCGGGTTATGTGCGCGTTAACAAGAACATAGAAATCAAGCGCCGGCTCAGTCCAATGATTCCTGAGCTCCAGGATCAGCGGAAGGTAGACGTTGAGGGTGATCGGTTCTTCGAGCTCCAGTGTTCGCAGAAAACAATCGTGAAGCGGCAACGCGCTCAAGGCATCGTGCCTGTTTGCGATAAGCCTGTAGCTTTCCGCAATAGCTCTCTGGAGACTTTTCTCCTGTTTTTTCAACTGCTTCCAGAACGAAGGGCGAAGGGCTTTAAGACTTGCCTCCTGCCGTTCCAAGTCCTGGGCCATAATACTCCAGGCGTCGCGAATGAGCGGGTTTTCGATAAAACGCTGCGCAAGTTGGACATAGAAGCGGTTAGCGTTCTTTTGTAGCTTGCCTACAGGACCGCGGAGGTTCATGCTAAAACTCAGGTTAAAGGACTGTTAATTCAGGGTTTAATCGATCCGGCTGACCGAAAACCGACTTTCGCATGAAGCCAGGGGGACTGGACTTCAAATCGGAAGTCTAACAACTATCGCACTTGGTGTAAAGGGTTTTTGTTCTTAATATTCTTAATCATTCTCAATCTTGTGATGCAGCAGTTATTAGGAGGTGCCTCCTGAAATAGGACGCGGCTGAACGCTGGTCTCGCGGATCAACCGCGGAACTGAATTGATCCAGGAAGGATCCCGCGCATCCGCGTAATCCAACGGACAACGGAGGATAACGAGTCGGACAGGATCACAGGATGGACAGGATGGACAGGCGTGCCGCACCCGAGACTTTTTTTCCCGAGACCGCGCTATCATTAGCCGGGCATGACCACATAGGGTCGCGGGGATTTCACATTTTATTTACTTAACCCGTAATCTGCTTTATGAATTGAGGCGACGATTCTTGGGAGAAAGCATGGATTTACCTTTCATGAAAGAACTGGCCCTGGAGGCCGGAGAGATCGGGTTGAAGCACTTCGGCCGGGTGACAAAACACTATAAGAAGGACCGGAGCATCGTTACCGCTGCGGACATCGAGATAGAGCACCTCATTCTGAAACGGATTCGGGGGCGGTATCCGAGCCATGGAATTGTGGCCGAGGAAACCGCTTCCAGCTCAGCCCACTCCGGTCCCCACATGTGGGCTGTGGATCCGGTCGATGGCACTCAAGCGTTTTCGTTTGGGTTTCCATTCTGGGCGATATCGATCGGGTTCCTGGAAAACGGGGCGCCCACCAAGGGAGTGGTATACCAGCCGGCAATCGATGAAATGTACTCTGGAGATCGGGGAGGGGTTTTTCTGAATGGGCAGCCGTTGGGGCCCGCCGAAGAACTTCCGCTGGATCAGGACTCCTACCTGATGGTTCCCGAGAGCTTACATAACAAGTACAAATACAGCTGGAAGGGGGATTGCCTGAGTCTGGGAAGTGTGGCAGCCCACTGCGCGTACGTCGCCCGCGGTTGCGCGGTGGGAGCGATCTCCCGCGCGTTCATCTGGGACCTGGCCGCGGGCGCCGCATTGATGGAACCTCTTGGAATCCATTCCCGATATCTGGACGGGAGGGAGATCAACTGGCCTGAGCTATACGGGGGAAAGCGCCTTCCGGCACCCTGCCTGTCGGCGAAGCCCGGTCACTGGCCGAGTATTGC
>Ga0066686_10000642_pt1 | contig 12732 bp, 13 predicted proteins | sample GraSoiAngelo_135_FD_65627 | JGI IMG/M metagenome (GOLD analysis project Ga0066686, IMG submission 65627) | Grasslands soil microbial communities from the Angelo Coastal Reserve, California, USA - 14_0929_05_40cm | ecosystem: Environmental > Terrestrial > Soil > Grasslands | place: USA...
CGTGACGGCGCCCTACGTGCTCGTGCAGGACTACGCCTTTGCCGCGGGCCAGCCGCTCACGGACATCGACGTGCAGCAGCGGCGTTATGCCGCCGTGTTGGGCTACGACGTCGCCGAAAAGCTGTTCGGCGACGCGGCGGCGGCGGTCGGACAGATGATCCGCGTGCACGGCATGCAGCTGATCGTGAAGGGCGTGATCGCGCGCAAAGGCACGGTCCTGGGCCAGTCGTGGGATGGGTTCGTCATGCTGCCGCTGACGACCTTCGAGTCGATGTACGGGCGACGTCAGACGATGGTGATCTCCGTGAAGATGGCGACGGCAGCGGGTGTCGCTCCGGCGATGTTGCGGGCGGAAGAAGCGATGCGCGTCGCGCACCGCCTGCGGCCGGGATCGGATAACGACTTCACCGTGGACACGGGCGAAGGGTTGATCGCGTTCTGGGGGAAACTCACGCGCGTCATTTTCACCGTGGTTCCCGCGGTGGTCGTCATTGGGATCGTGGTAGGCGGCATCGTCATCATGAACATCATGCTCATGAGCGTGACGGAGCGCACGCGCGAGATCGGGATACGCAAGGCGTTGGGTGCCGCGCGCCGCGACATCCGTCGCCAGTTCTTTGCCGAGGCGCTCACGCTGTCGCTGCTCGGCGGCATCGCGGGGCTCGCGGTCGGAGCCGGCCTGGCCGGACTCGTGCAGGTCCTGTCCCCGTTGCCCGCTCGCGTGACCGCATGGTCCATCGGCCTGGCGTTGCTCTTGGGCATCGTCGTCGGCGTGGCGTTCGGCGTCTATCCGGCCCATCGGGCCTCGCGCCTCGATCCGATCGAGGCACTCCGCCAGGAATAGATGGCACTTCACTCGGTTCGCGAGGGTTGGCGGATCGCCTTCGAGCAGCTACGCGCCAACAAGCTGCGCTCCGCGCTCACAGTGCTGGGGGTGGTGATCGGGATCGCGACGGTGATGGCGATGGCGTCCATCGTCGCGGGATTCCGCGAGCAGATCGTGAATACGCTCGAGGTCGTCGGGCCGACCACGTTCCGTGTGCTCCGCTACTTCTCGACGACCGGCGTGAATCCCGACGCGGTGCCGCGCGAAGTGCGCATCCGGCCCAAGCTGGTCCCGCAGGAGGCAGAGGCCATCGCCCGGCTTCCCGAGATCCATTATGCGGCGATCTGGACGCAGCTCTTCGAGCGGTTCGAGTACGGCGGCAATCATACCCGCATCCTCGGCGTCTTCGGCGCCGACGACCGGTTCATGGAAATTCTGGGCGGCGGCATCAGCTCGGGCCGCTCGTTCACCGCGGCCGAGGTGCGCGGTGGCGAGCCCATCGTGATCGTGGAGCAGCGGACGATCGACCGGCTGTTCGGCGCCGTCAATCCGCTCGGCCGCATCGTGCGCATCGGCGGGCATCCGTTCCGGATCGTGGGGGTGTGGCAACGACCCACAAACATTTTCGAAGTCCCTGGGACCCCCGAGATCGCGGCGATCATGCCGTTCGAGTCCGCGCGCCGCAGCTTTTTCATCGACGAGATCAACGCGCTGATTATTCTCGTCAAGCCGAAGCCGGAGGTCACCGTCACGCGCGCCATGGATGCCGCCACCCTGACGCTGCGACGGATGCGAGGCCTCCGTGTGGCCGACGCGAACACGTTCGATCTGCTCACGTCCGACCAGGTCCTGAGTATCTTCGACAGCCTGACGTTCGCGTTCTTCTTTGTGATGCTGGTGCTGTCCAGCATCGCGTTGATGGTAGGAGGCATCGGCGTGATGGCGATCATGATGGTCTCCGTGACGAGCCGGACGCGCGAGATCGGCCTGCGCAAAGCACTCGGCGCGACGCGACGCGCGGTCCTGTGGCAATTCCTGGTCGAAGCCGCGACACTCACGCTGCTGGGCGGCATCATCGGGATCGTGCTGGGATTGGGCGTCGGTGAGGTGCTGAAGCGGCTCCTCGACTTCAGCACGACGGTTCCGGTGGTGCCCGCCGTGATCGCGACGGTCGCATCCATTCTCGTCGGACTGGTCTTTGGGATTGCACCGGCGGCGCGGGCCGCGAGGCTGGATCCGGTTGAGGCGCTCCGGTATGAGTGAGCAGATCGATCTCCTCGCAATCGCGGCTCATCGCGATGATGCGGAGCTTACGTGTGGAGGAACGCTGGCGAAAGCCGCGCGCGCCGGGCACCGCGTTGGGATTATCGATCTCACGCAGGGGGAAATGGGCACGCGTGGCGACGCGGCAATCCGCGCGGCGGAAGCAGATCGCGCCGCCAAGACGCTTGGCGTCGCGCTCCGGCTCAACGCTGGAATGCGCGATGCGCACCTCGCGAACGATGAACCGTCGCGAGAAGCAGTGGTCGCATTGATTCGCCGCACCGAACCGAAAGTGGTGATCCTTCCCTTCCCCGTCGGCCGCCATCCGGATCACCGCGTCGCATCGGAGTTGGGACGGGACGCCTGTTATCTCGCCGGGCTCGCCAAGTACGCGCCGGGAAAGGGCGGCGAGGCGCACCGGCCGTACAAGCTCCTGTATGCCCTCGCGTATCGAGAGGACCCGGTCAAGCCCACCTTCGTCGTAGACATCTCGGATGTGTTCGAGAAGAAGATGGAGGCGATTCGCTGTTACTCGTCCCAGTTCGACGGCGCCAAGGCTGCGGGCGAAGTGTTTCCCACCGGCCAGGACCTGTACGAGCTGATCCGCGTGCAGTCCGCGCACTACGGATCGCTCATCCGCCGGCGGTATGGCGAGCCCTTCTATACCGCGGAGACGCAGGAAGTCGTCGATGTGCTCGATCTTGGCGTGCAGTCCATCTAGTTGGTAGATTGCGGCTTCCATGACCAAGCGCCTCACCTATCTGGACAACGCCGCAACGACGCCGGTGCGGCCGGAGGTGTTGGAGGCCATGCTTCCCTATCTCGGGAAGGAAGCCTTCGGCAACCCCTCCTCGGCGCACCGGTTCGGGCGCGCCGCGCGCGCCGGTGTCGAGGAGGCGAAGCGCGCGATCGCCGAGGCCGTCGGCGCCGAGCCGAATCAGGTCGTGTTTACCTCGGGCGGCACGGAAGCGGACAATCTCGCGATTATCGGCGCGGCGCTCGCCGCTCGGGATCGGGACGGCCCATTCCGGGTTGCCGTCTCCGCCGCCGAGCACAAGGCCGTGCTCGCTGCCGCGCATGCCGTGAAGCACCTGGGTGGCGAAGAAGTCATTCTGCCCGTCTCTGCTTCGGGCGTGGTCGACAGCGGTGCGCTCGACGCCGTCCTGGCAGAGGGCGTCGCGCTGGTCAGTGTGATGTGGGTGAACAACGAGATCGGGACAGTGCAGCCGGTGGCCGAGCTGGCCAGCCGATGTTGTGACGCCCCGCCCGCTCCCTCCGGTGTGCTGTTCCACTCCGATGCGGTCCAGGCGTTCGGCAAACTCCCGGTATCGCTCCGCGACGTCAAGTGCGCTCTCCTCACTATCTCCGGTCACAAGATCGGCGCCCCGAAGGGCATCGGCGCATTGATCGTGCGCGACCGCAAGGCGGTCGAGGCGATCATTCATGGCGGCGGCCAGCAATTCGGCATCCGTCCCGGAACGGAGAACGTGCCGGGCATCGTGGGTCTCGCCACCGCGGCGAAGCTCGCGGCACAGGAGCAACAGGCCCTCGCGCCGCGGTTGGGTGAGCTGCGCGACGAGCTGGAACGCCGCGTGCTGGCGATCGTGCCGGATGCGGTGATCAACGGTTGGCAGAGCGAGCGCGCGCCGCACATCTCCAACGTTTCGATCCCCGGCACGGACAGTGAAGCGCTGCTGATGCATCTCGATCTGGCCGGAATCGCGTGCTCGTCGGGCTCCGCCTGCAGCACCGGCGCGGTCGAACCCTCGCACGTGCTCACCGCCATGGGTGTGCCGCGCGAGCTGGGCGTGGCCGCGCTGCGGTTCTCGTTCGGGAAGGACAGCACCATCGACGACGTCGACGCGGTCGCCGCCGCGCTGCCGCGCATCGTCGAGAAGGTGCGGTCGCTCGCAACGGTTCTGCACCGATGAGAGTGCTGGTCGCGATGTCCGGCGGCGTGGATAGCTCCGTCGCCGCGGCGCTGCTCGTTGAGCAGGGTCATGACGTGATCGGAGCGACGATGAAGCTGTTCTGTTACGGCGACAGCGTCCCCGATCGTCCCTGCTGCTCGCTCGATTCCATCACCGATGCAAAGCTCGTCGCGCACAAGCTCGAGATTCCGCACTACGTCCTGAATCTCGAGGACCGGTTCGGGCACGACGTGATCGACAACTTCGTCGCCGAGTACGCGCGCGGGCGCACACCGATTCCTTGCGTGCGCTGCAATTCGTTCACCAAGTTCCGCGATTTTCTCTCTCACGCCGACGCCCTCGACTGTGACGCGATCGCCACTGGCCACTATGCGATTGCGCACGACGGCGCGCTGTTCCGCGGGCTCGACCGGCAGAAGGACCAGTCCTACTTCTTGTGGGGCATCGATCGCGGTGTCGTCACCCGCATGCTCACGCCCGTCGGTGAGTTGACGAAGCAGCAAACCCGGGTCGTTGCCCGGCGTTTGGGATTAGTGACTGCAGACAAGAAAGAATCGGTCGAGATCTGTTTCGTCCCCGACGACGATTACGTGTCGGTCCTCGAGCAGCATCTTCCCGCCGATGCACCGGCCCTCTCGCCGGGCGCATTCGTTACAACGAGTGGCGATGTCGTCGGTGAGCACGGTGGTTTCGCGCGCTACACGGTCGGCCAGCGGAAGGGGTTGCCCGGCGGATTCGACGAGCCGATGTACGTCGTCGCGATCCATCCCGCGACGCGCGAAGTCGTCGTGGGCCGCGGCGCGGAGTTGTTCCGACACGCCGTGTCCCTGGAGGAGGTCAACTGGCTCGTCGAACCACTCGGTCCCGGCGATCCGGTGTGGGTGCAATGCCGCTACCGCGCGCGCGCGGTGCCCGGCACGATTGCTGCGAAAGCCGACGGCCGCATCGCGCTCCGGCTCGCCGAGCCGGTTCGGTCGATCGCGCCAGGGCAGTCGGGCGTCCTGTATGACGCGGACGAGCGGCTGCTCGGTGGTGGCGTGATCGTCTAACCTCACACGGCGTGCCGCGGGTCACGGCGACCCTGGTCGGCGCGCGTGCAGAATTCTGAGCTCTTCATTACCTCACTTGTCAGGAGGCAGTATGCGGTTGCTCCTTCGTGCCGGAATCCTGCTCGCCTTGGCGGCGGCGGCGTGTAAAGAAACCGTCACGCCGGTCGACTTCAAGGATCCGGTCGCGCTGTCGGCGAACCTGTCATCGGTCGACTCGGCAGTGAATACGCAGGTGGCGCGCAGCTTCAGCACCGCCACGTTGAACCTCAACGCGGCCACCGCGCCGGCGATCGGTCCGGTCGCCTCGTTGCTCGCGACCGTGAGCCCGCAGCTCCAACGCAGCGGCGCGCGGATGTTCCTGCCGGGTCTTGTGCAGGCGCGCAGCATGCAGGCGCAGCTGCCGAACCTCAGCGTCGCCGCGGCCCAGGGTCGCGTCATCCCCGACTCGCTATACGGGCGCGTGTACGAGTGGGACGCCACGCTCCACCAGTACACGTGGCAAGGCGCGACCGTCACCGGTCTCACCGGCGTGCGGTTCATTCTCTACGCCGTTGGTCTGAACGATCAGGTCATCGAGCCGGTCACGCAGATCGGCACACTCGACATTCTCGATCAGAGCACGGCGAGCAGGCTGCAGGTCCAGGTTCTGGTCAAAGGCCCCGGTGGCTCGCCGACGTACATCGATTACACGATCTCGCTGCAACCGACCGGCCAGATGTCGGCAACGGCGGCGGCGACCGGCTCGATTTCGAACGGGCTCACCGGCAGCGATAACAAGACACTGTCGTTCGATCAGACGCTCACGATCGACGTGAACAATGCCACCGCGCATGCGGTGTTTGCGCTGAACAATCCCGCGATCACCTTGATCATGAACGAGTCGGTGGCGGTCAACACTTCGGACATCGTGATCAACGCCGATTTCCGCCTCATTCAGAACGGTGTGACGATTCAGGCGGTGGGCCGCGTGACGATCAACCGGACCACCGGCAGCGCGCTGATCAACGTCACTGTCAACCAGGATGGCCACCCTGTGGCGTCCATCAGCGGTGACCCGACCGATCCCGCGACGCAGTGGAAGGACGCGGGCGGGCAACCGCTGACGGTCAACGATCTCGCGGCGCTCAGTCACCTCTTTGACGCGTTCGAGGCATTCCAAAAGGCGGTCGAAGGGCTGTTCTTGCCGATCACGACGTTCGCCGGCTTGTAGACGGCTGACGGTTTGGTAAAGCCCCCTGTCCGGCTCTGGCCGGGCAGGGGGTTTTGCCGTATTACGTACGCGTGCTCTACCGGTTACTCGCGAACGCCGTCGTCTCCATCCATGCGCTGTTCATCCTCTTCGTCGTGCTCGGCGGATTTCTCGCGTGGCGTCGGAGATGGGTCGCCGCCGTCCACATCCCCTGCGCGATTTGGGGTGTACTGATCGAGTACCGTGGCTGGATTTGTCCGCTCACTCCGCTGGAAAACGCACTGCGCGCGAAAGCCGGACAGCAGGGGTATAGCGGCGGGTTCATCGAGCATTATCTCATGCCTACGATTTACCCGTCCGGCCTGACGCCGCGGGTGCAGGCACTGCTCGGCACGTTCGTGCTCGTCGTCAATGCGTTCGCGTACACCGTCCTGCTCCGTCGCATCCTGCGAGGCTCCTGATGCCCACCCGTCGCCGTTTTCTCCGCTCCCTGTTCGCCGCGGGCGCCACATTCCCCGCGCTGCGCAACGATGCGCTGTCGCGCATTCTGCCGACGCTTCGCGGCGTCGATGGACGCTCTGCTGCCGATGTCGCTCAAGACGAAGACTTCTGGCGCGAAATCCAGGCGGCGTTCGACATCGACCGCGGCATGATCAACCTCAACAACGGCGGCGTCGCGCCCAGTCCGCGAGTCGTGTACGCGGCGTTGCAGCGCTACCTCGCGATCTCGAATCAAGCGCCGGCGATCACGATGTGGGCGTGGATCGAACCGGAGATCGAAACGGTGCGGCGCCGGCTCGCCGGCAATTTTGGCTGCGATCCCGAGGAAATGGCGATCACGCGCAACGCGAGTGAGGCGCTCGAGATCGTGCAGCTCGGCATGCCGCTCGAGCGCGGCGACGAGGTCCTGACGACCACGCAGGACTACCCACGCATGATCACGACGTGGAAACAGCGGGAGCGCCGGGACGGCATCGTCCTCAAACAGATCACCTTTCCCGTGCCGCCCCCGTCGCAGGACGACCTCGCGCGCCGGTTTGAAGAGGCGATCACGCCACGCACCAAGGTCATCCACGTCTGCCACATCACCAATCTCACGGGCCAGATCTTTCCGATAAAACGGATCTGTCAGATGGCTCGCGGCCGCGGCATTGAAGTGATCGTGGACGGCGCGCACGCCTACGCGCATTTCCCGTTTACGCACGACCAGCTCGACTGCGATTACTACGGCACCAGCCTCCACAAGTGGCTGACCGCGCCGATCGGCACCGGTTTCCTGTACGTGCGACGCGCGAAGATCGGCAAGATCTGGCCGATGATGGCGGCGCCGCCGGAAATGAACGAGAACATCCGCAAGTTCGAGGAAATCGGCACGCACCCGGCCGCCAATCACAACGCGATCGCGGAGGCGCTCGACTTTCTGGACGGGATCGGCCCGGAGAGGAAGGCGGCCCGGCTGCGATTCTTGCGCGATCGCTGGGCCAAACGGCTGGAGCGCCTGCCGGGCGTGAAGATCCTCACACCGTACGATCCGGCCCAGTCCTGCGGGCTGGCTTCATTTACCCCAGCACAACTCGACGTCGGCAAAGTCGCGAGTCTACTGTTCGACCGGCATCGCATCATCGTCACGCCGATCGCCCATCCCGAGTTCAACTGCCTGCGCATCACGCCGAACGTCTACACGACGCTGGCGGAGATCGATCGCTTCGCCGACGTCATGGAAGACGTGCTGCGCAAGGGGCTGCCGGCGTCTTGAGAATTGTGTGACGCGGGGATGGGTGGCGTCGGGCGCGTGTCACGCGAGGGCGCTTCGGCGGCACACGTGTCATCAAAACGTCGTCCAGATCGGGGCTCATGTGCCCGCCGTGCGCCCTCGCGTGTCGCGCCCAGCCACCCATCCCCGCAGCACACAATCTCTAGGGCAGTAGCGCCACAATGCGCAACGGGCCGCCACTGCCACCTTTGATCTTCATCGGCAGCGCGATGACGAAGGCGCCAGTTGCAGGCAGCCGATCCAGATTCGCGACGTTCTCGAATCCGGGAATGTTCGAGGCGAACAAGCGGCGATGGACGCCAAACGTCGTTGATTGGCCGTTGTCGAGGCTCGGCGTGTCGACTCCAACCGCGTTGACTTTGCGCCGGACGAGTATGCGCGCGCCATCCAGGTGGATGCCGGGAAAGTGCAGCTCCGGAACCGCCGCGGCGCCTGTCTTGGTCGTGCCGAGATAGCGCGCGCGATCAGGCCAACGACTGCCCCACCCGGTTTTGATGAGGACGATGGCTCCCGCGGGGATCGTTCCGTGGACGGACTCCCAGCGCTCGAAGTCCGCCGCGGTGACGCGGTAGTCGGGGCTCGAATCGACTTGATGCGAAACGTCGACCACGACCGCCGGTCCCATCAGCTGTTCGATCGGAATCTGCTCGGTCGTGTGTCTCCCCTCGACGAAATGCACGGGCGCGTCGAGATGCGTGCCACCGTGCTCGGCAGCCGCGAAGTTATTGGCCGCGTAGTAGTAGCCACCCGGTGTGCGCTGCGCCGAGACGACGGTGAGCCGGAAGGGTTCGGCGGTTGGCCAGTAGATGGTTGTGGAATCGAAAGAATAGGTGAGGTCGACCCACTTGCCGTGCGCCAGCCGGTCAGCGGCCGGGCGGCAGGCGGTGCCGAGCAAGAGAACGAAGAGAATGCGCTGGCTCATCTCGAGTGCTCCGGTTGAGAAGTTGCAAGTGTAGGGCACGGACGCAAAGTTGTCAGGACGGCACAAATACGGAGCCAAGATATGAAATTGATCGCGCCTGTGTTGGTCGTTTTGGCGATCACCGCATGCGGGGGCAGCGGGGGCAGCGGGGACAGCGGCTCGAACAAAGCTGGCGCCAGCGCACAGACCGTCAACCGGGACACCCTCACCGAACGCCAACGCGACAGCATTCTGGCCGGCTCACGGATCCCGGGAGCCCGCGGCGTCGGCAAGGCGATGCGGGTCGCCGACTCGACGAGCGCCGGGATTGAGCAGACCAATGCGGTGGCGAGAGATACGACAGATCAATTGAACAATGATCAATGATCATTGTTCAATGATCATTCTCTGGTGCGTGGTCCTGGCACTTACCGCGTGCCGCCCGGGCAGCCCGTGTTCAGGCCATCAGTTCGATCGGCTGCGCCGTTACTCGCTTCCGTACGCGGGCCATTGGGTCATCGCGCGTGGTGACACTGTCACATTCCCGGATGCACCCCAGATGGGCGATCGCTTCAAGCTAGAGCGTATCGTCTTGGACACGACGACCGTCGTCGTGAGTCGTGAATGCGTGTTTCGCGGCAAGATCATGTTTCGCGCGCCGCGTGCCGACACGGTCAGCGCGAGCTGGTTCGGCCAGCCCGAGCAGGCGATCGTGACTGGCTGGCCCGCGGATCTCGGCCCGTTTGCGGGACTATCGCTTGCCTGGGCTTCCTCCGCCCGCGATTCGCTCAGCGGGGCGATCCTGTTCGACGCGAAACTGGGCGTGCAGGCGCGTCCTGGAATGACGGCCCGATTCGTCGCCGGGCGCGCGGGCGCGCCCCCGCGATTATCTTCCGCGCCATGAGAGGCTTTCTCGTTCGGCTCGTCATCACCGCGTTCGGGCTGTGGCTGGCTGATCAACTGCTTCCCGGCATCTGGTTCACCAGTACAGGCGCGCTCATCCTGTCCGCATTCCTGCTGGGCTTCGTCAATGCGGTGATCCGACCCATCCTCATCATCCTGACGCTGCCCCTGACAATCCTCACGCTGGGACTCTTCATCCTGATCGTGAACGGCATTTCGCTGGCCCTCGTCGCCTGGCTCGTCCCCGGCTTCCATGTGGTGAGCCTCGGGTCAGCGACGCTGGGCGCCGTCATCGTGAGTCTCACGAGTTGGGTGACGTCGTCCTTTATCGGTGGGACGGGCCGGATCGAGCGCATGCATCGCGTCGAGGTTACGGGCCGCCGGATCGATGAATAGGGCGTTCGCCGGTCTCGACTGATCAGGCCGCCGCCACTCACCCCCCGCGAACGATGGATCGTCGGCGTCTCCGTCGCTCTTTACGCCGCCGTCGTGATCGTGATCCGGCGTCACATTGGCGGCGACATCGTTCCCGAAATCCAGCTCAGCCAACGATGGCTCGACGGCATTCCTCTGTACCGTCCCGCGCTGTCCAGTCAGGGTACGCCATGGCCGCCGTTCGCGGCGCTCGGTCTGGCGCCGCTTGGCCTGCTCGCACGCGTCAGTCTTCCCGTCGCGATTGCGGTTTGGAGTGCAATCAGCGTAGCCTGCCTCGCCATCGCGATGGTGCTCGTGCGCCGCTGGGGTGGCTGGCGAACGGCCGCGCTCGCCTTCGCCGCTACGGCCGTGCCCATCCAGACGAACTTTGAGCACCGAAACGTCAACACGATCCTGCTCGTGCTCGTCGTTGCAGCGGCTGCAGACCTCGAAGACGGCCGGGAACGGCGGGCCGGATTTTGGCTGGGACTCGCCGCGGCAATCAAGGCCTTCCCTGCCCTCTTGATCCCGTATCTCGCGATGCAACGCCGCTGGCGCGCGTTCGGGATCGCGAGCGCAGTCGCCGCCGGCGGGACGCTGCTCGCTCTCGCGCCATACGGCGCCGGGGGGGGGGCACTGAGCAACGCTGTGGACTGGCTCCAGTCGAGCCTGGCTCAGGATCGTTGGCAGCTCTCCATCAACGACCAATCGTTGCGAGCACTCGTGCTCCGGATGGGTGGAACACCGACACTGGCGTTGGGATTCGCCGTGCTCTGCGCCGTAGTCATACTGGTCAGCGCCGGCACACGGAGCTGGGACGCTCTGTCCAGTCTTGGCGCGGTACTACTCGCCTCCGTGCTCGCGGCACCGATAGCGTGGATCCATTACTACGTGCTCGCGTTCCCGGGCTGGGCCGCGGTACTGCGGAACACGCCGTCGCATGTCGGACGTGCCCGTGCCACGGCGCTGATCCTCGCGGCGGTCGCTACATCTGGCTTCCTGACCATCGGACCTCGATTCCTGCGTCACGCCCTGCTACAGGGAAGCGTGTATGCGTGGGGATCCCTCGTTCTACTTGCCGCGCTCGAGTGGTCGGGCCGTCACCAAGCGAGGCTGGGCTGACGATGGCTAAGGCAATCCAGTTTCGGTCGAACGGCGGTCCCGAAGCGCTGGAGCTAACCGACCTGCCAGTCGGCGAGCCGGGCTCTGGACAGGTGCGCCTTCGCCATACCGCGATTGGCGTGAACTTCGTGGACATCTACCAGCGCTCGGGACTATATCCCGTGAAGCTCCCTGCCATCGCCGGCAATGAAGGCGCGGGCGTAGTCGAAGCGGTAGGGCCAGGCGTGCGTGACGTGAAAGTCGGCGACCGAGTCGCCTACACGTCGTTGGCCGGTTCCTACTCTGAAGTGCGCATCGCTCCCGCCGACCGGCTCGTAAAGATTCCGCCGGGTGTAAGCGACGCACAGGCCGCGGCCATGATGTTGAAGGGGCTCACTGTGCATTACCTCATTTTTTCGACTCGGGCCGTGCAGAAGGGCGAAACGGTGTTGTGGCACGCCGCTGCCGGCGGCGTCGGCTTGATCGCGGTGCAATGGCTCAAGGCGATCGGCGCGACGACGATCGGCACCGCAGGGTCGGACGAGAAGTGCGCGCTCGCAAAAGCGCACGGCGCGACGCACACGATCAACTACAGCAAGGAAAACTTCGTGGAGCGGGTGCTGGCACTGACGGACGGCAAGAAAGTTCCTGTCGTGTACGATTCCGTTGGCAAGAGCACGTGGGAAGGCTCACTCGATTGCCTGCAGCCCCGCGGGCTGATGGTCTCCTTCGGCAACGCGTCAGGCCCCGTGCCGCCGGTGACGATTGGCATTCTCGCGACGAAAGGGTCGCTCTATGTCACACGTCCCACGCTGGCGACGTACATCGCGAGCCGCGAGGAGCTCGAGTCGCACGCCGCTGCGCTGTTCGAGGTGGTACGATCGGGCAAAGTGAAGATCGAGATCAGCAAGCAGTATCCGCTCGCGGAAGCGGCACAGGCCCATCGAGATCTCGAAAGTCGCAGGACCACCGGCTCGCTCGTTCTGATTCCCTGACGTGTCCACACCCGGCATGATGTGGGACCTTGAGACCCCCGCGCTGTTGCTCTATCGCGACGTGATGGAGCGCAATCTGACGCAGATGGCCACCCGCTCGCGCCGCCTTGGTGTTTCACTCCGCCCGCACATCAAGACGCACAAGTGCCTCGAGCTGGGGCGGCGGCAACTCGCCCAAGGCGCGCGCGGCATTACGGTGTCGACCTTATTCGAAGCGCAGGCGTTTGTCCGGGGCGGGTTCACGGACCTGACGTGGGCATTCCCCCTCGATCCGACCCATATCCCGCACGTCCGGCGCATTGCCGACGGCGGTGCGACGCTGCGCGTCGTCCTCGACGACCTCGAGACGGCGAAAGCTGTCGCGGGAACGGGGGGGGGCGGGGGGG
>Ga0066686_10000648_pt1 | contig 12708 bp, 8 predicted proteins | sample GraSoiAngelo_135_FD_65627 | JGI IMG/M metagenome (GOLD analysis project Ga0066686, IMG submission 65627) | Grasslands soil microbial communities from the Angelo Coastal Reserve, California, USA - 14_0929_05_40cm | ecosystem: Environmental > Terrestrial > Soil > Grasslands | place: USA...
GTACGTTTATCCGCGCTCTGGGACTGATCAAGGCCGCGGCGGCCCGGGTCAACCTGGACCTCGGCCTGCTCGATGCAAAGAAGGCCGGGGCGATCGAACGCGCGGCGCTCGCGGTTGCCGAGGGCGAGCACGACGACCAGTTCCCTATCGACATCTTCCAGACAGGCTCGGGCACTTCGACCAACATGAACGCCAACGAGGTGATTGCGACACTGGCATCGCGCGCGGGTCAGAAGGTTCATCCCAACGACGACGTGAACATGTGCCAGTCGAGCAACGACGTGATCCCCACGGCGGTCCATGTCGCCGCGGCGCTGGAAATGAAAGACAATCTTCTCCCCGCGTTGGAGCATTTGCGCAAGACCCTCCGAAAGCGCGCGGAAGAGTGCGACGATGTCGTCAAGACCGGCCGCACCCACCTGATGGATGCGATGCCGGTCCGTCTGGGCCAGGAGATCGGCGGCTGGGCGGCTCAGATCGAGCTGGCCATGGAGCGCGTGCAGGCTTCTCTGCCGCGACTCCACGAACTGGCCATCGGAGGCACCGCCGTGGGAACGGGGATCAACGCCCATCCGGAATTCGGCCGGCGCGTGGCGCGACGGCTCGCGGAAACCACTGAGATTCCCTTCATCGAAGCCCGGGATCACTTCGCGGCGCAATCGGCAATGGATGCGGCCGTCGAGATGAGTGGCCAGTTGAAGACTCTGGCCACTGCTCTGTACAAGATCGCCAACGATCTGCGCTGGATGAATTCCGGCCCGCAGGCCGGCCTCGCTGAAATCGTGCTTCCGAGCCTGCAGCCCGGCTCGTCGATCATGCCGGGCAAGATCAATCCGGTGATCCCCGAAGCGACCATGATGGTCTGCGTTGAAGTCATGGGGAACGACGTGACCATCGCGCTGTGCAACGCGTCCGGCAATTTCCAGCTCAATGTCATGCTTCCTCTCCTCGCGGACAATCTTCTGGAAAGCATCACGCTGCTCGGTAATGTTTCGCGAGTGCTCGCAGACAAGGCCGTCGCGGGTTTCGCTGTCAACCGCGATGCCGTGCGCCGGCTGGTGGACAAGAATCCCATCATGGTCACCGTGCTCAACCCGGTGATCGGATATGAAAAAGGCGCAGCCATCGCGAAGCAGGCCTATCGTGAAGGGCGGCGATTGAAGGATGTGGCCGCGGAGCAGACCGACCTGCCGGCAGACGAATTGGAAAGGTTGCTGGATCCTCGCGCCATGACCGAAGGCGGCATCAAAGGGAGCGGCGCCGGCGGTTGACCGACAGTGAGCAGTGGCCAGTGGCCAGTGGTCAGTGGTCAGTGGCCAGGAACCCTCTGACCACTGGCCACTGCCCACTGTTACTCGAGGAAGGGCTCGAATCGCTCGGTTTCGGCAGGCTTCAGGCGCGGGTTTCGCATCAGCAGGCGCGCGCAGGTATTCCAGCGAAGAATGGCTTCATCATTCCCCGGAGGACGGAGTCGCTCCGCCTTTTCGTACCAGCTCATCGCCTCCCGCAACCAGTCATAGGCGTTGGCCAGAGAGCCGGGCATATGATGGCCAAGCTGCGCCTTGGCTCGCCGTTCGCAGATAATCCCGGAATAATAAGCCCGCTCGTATTCCCCGTTCAGACATGAAAGCACTTCCTGCGCGCGAACCACAGCATCCGCCTCCCCTTCGGGGAACTGGTCCGTCAAGGCCAGAAGGAGAGTGATCGACGCCGCCTGGTTTTCCGGCTCGATCTGCAGGATGTCCAGACAGATGCTCTCCGCCTCGGCAGGCTCGTTGAGAAGCCGGTAGCGCTCCGCCCTTTGCAGCGCGGCCGGAATCGCTTCCTTCGAGAGGGGTTTCAATTCGAACATTTTTGCCTCCGTCAGTTGCCGTAGGGAGTAGGAATCCAAGAATTCAAGAATCCAGAGTAAGCGAGGGAATCCATTCTTGAATTCCTTGGATTCCTGAATTCTTGGATTCCTGCATATTCAAAATTCCCGACCTGATCACAGCTTCGCGCGAAGGTACTCGCGGTTGAGGCGCGCGATGTACGACACCGAAATCTGCTTGGGGCACTCTGCTTCGCAGGCATAGGTGTTTGAGCAGTAACCGAATCCTTCCGAATCCATCTGGGCCACCATCTTCAGCACGCGCTCTTTGCGCTCCGCATGTCCCTGAGGAAGGAGCGCCAGTTGGGACACCTTGGCTGCCACAAAAAGCATGGCGGAAGCGTTCTTGCATGCGGCCACGCAAGCGCCGCAACCAATACAGGCCGCAGCTTCGAAGGCCTCCTCGGCGACCGGCTTTGGGACGGGAATCGTGTTTGCGTCCGGGGCCCCTCCCGTTCTTACGGAAATAAAGCCACCGGCCGTGATGATCCGGTCAAAGGTGGATCGGTCGACCACAAGGTCCTTGATGACGGGAAAGGGTCTGGCACGCCACGGCTCGACGACGATAGTATCACCGTCCCGGAAGCTGCGCATGTGCAACTGGCATGTGGCAACCCCGCCCAGAGGCCCGTGCGCGCGCCCGTTGATGTACAGGCCGCACGATCCGCAGATGCCTTCGCGGCAATCATGATCGAATGCGACCGTGTCTTCGCCCTTCCTGGCCAGTCCGAGATTGAGCATGTCGAGCATCTCGAGAAACGACATGTCCGGAGAAACGTTGGAAAGCTCGTAGGCGACGAGCCGGCCCTCGCTGTTCCTGTCTTTTTGCCGCCAGATTTTCAGCGTAATGCGCATGACCGTGCTCACTTCATGGAACCGCCGATGCACGCGGATTAACGCCGATGGGGAAATCTGCGTTAATCGGCATACATCGGCGGTTTCTTCTGATAGTCACTTATAACTTCTCTGGCTGGGCTTGACGTACTCGAAGACAAGGGGTTCCTTGTGAAGCGCGGGTCTCCCCCCTACCCCCTTGAACTCCCAGGCAGCCACATAAGAGAAATTCTCGTCGTCGCGCTTCGCTTCGTTCTCTTCGGTCTGGTGTTCCTCGCGGAAGTGGCCGCCGCACGATTCCTCACGGTGCAGGGCGTCGTACGCGATCAACTCGCCCAGCTCGAGGAAATCGGCCACGCGGTGGGCTTTCTCCAGTTCCTGATTGAAGTCGCCGGCACTGCCGGGGACGACGACATTCCGCCAGAACTCCTCCCGCAGCGTGGGGATCATCTCGAGCGCTTTCTTGAGGCCGGCCGCGTTACGCGCCATGCCCACATGATCCCACATGATCTTGCCGAGCCGCCTGTGAAATTCGTCCACGGTTTCCTTACCGCGCGCGGAAAGCAGCTTCTGGGTCACGTTTTCCACGCACCGCTGGGCGTCCTTGAAAGCCGCGTGAGACGTGTCGGCGGCCTTCAACCTTGCGGTCACCAGATAGTCCCCGATCGTGTAGGGGATGATAAAGTACCCATCCGCGAGGCCCTGCATGAGAGCGCTGGCGCCCAGCCGGTTCGCGCCGTGATCCGAGAAGTTGGCCTCGCCGAGGACGAACAGTCCGGGGATGGTGCTCATCAAGTTGTAATCCACCCAGAGCCCGCCCATCGTATAGTGCACGGCAGGATAAATTCGCATGGGGACTTCGTAGGCGTTCTCTCCGGTGATCTGCCGGTACATGTCAAAGAGATTGCCGTATTTTTCCTCGACCCACTCCTTGCCATTGTTTTTTATCGCGTCCGCGAAATCGAGGTAGACAGCGAGCCCGGTGGGCCCGACTCCGTAACCGTCGTCGCACATCTCCTTGGCGCGCCGCGACGCCACGTCGCGGGGGACCAGGTTGCCGAAAGAGGGATAGAGCCTCTCCAGGTAATAGTCCCTTTCATTCTCGGGAATGTCTCGCGGGTTCCGTTTGTCCCCCCGCTTCTTGGGCACCCAGATGCGGCCGTCGTTGCGCAGGCTCTCGCTCATGAGCGTGAGCTTCGACTGGTGCTCGCTCGACACGGGGATGCAGGTAGGATGGATCTGCGTGAAGCATGGATTGCCGAAGAACGCCCCGCGCTTGTAGGCGCGCCAGATGGCGGTTGCGTTGGAAAGCTTGGCGTTCGTCGACAGGTAGAAGACGTTGCCGTAGCCTCCGGTGGCGAGAATGACGCCGTCTCCGGCGTAGATCTCAATCTTTCCGTCGATCAGATTGCGCGCCACGATTCCGCGAGCGCGCCCGTCGATCACGACCACGTCCAGCATCTCCCTGCGGTCGTGGAACCGGACCTTGCCGGCGCCGATCTGGCGGCAGAGCGCCTGGTACGCCCCCAGGAGAAGCTGCTGTCCGGTCTGGCCGCGCGCGTAGAAGGTGCGTGAAACCTGGGCGCCTCCGAAGGAACGCGTGTTCAGGAGACCGCCGTACTCGCGGGCAAAGGGAACACCCTGGGCGACGCATTGATCGATGATGCAGCCGCTGACCTGGGCCAGCCGGTAGACGTTCGCTTCGCGTGCCCGGTAGTCGCCCCCTTTTATCGTGTCGTAGAAGAGCCGGTAGATACTGTCCCCGTCGTTCGCGTAGTTTTTCGGAGCGTTGATCCCCCCTTGAGCCGCAATGCTGTGAGCGCGGCGCGGAGACTCGTGATAACAGAGAGACGTGATCTGGTATCCCAGTTCGGCCAGAGATGCCGCGGCGGATGCGCCCGCCAGCCCCGTGCCCACAACAATGATATGGCACTTGCGCTTGTTCGCCGGATTAACAAGGTTCAGATGGAACCTGTGGTTGTCCCACTTTTTTTCGAGGGCGCCATCCGGAATTTTTGCATCCAGGACCATGACTACCGCGCTCTTGCCCAGTGAGCAGCCCAAAGAAAATAAACCGGCATGGCCGCATAGCCGGCGGGAATGAAAAGCCAGAAGATCATCGCCACATAATCGATGAGGGTTCGCCGGTGGGGACGCAGCCCAAGGGTCTGAAAGGCCGATTGAAAACCATGCCGCAAATGATAACCCATCAGTGCAAGCGAAACGAGATAGAAACCTGCATAGACCGGGTCCGCAAACGCCGTGCTTACGAGCCTGTACATGGAGGGCTTGATGTTGCCGGCAAACCTCGAAGGCACAAAGAAAGTCTTGAGATGAACCACCAGGAAGACAAAGACAACGCTCCCCGTGACAAACATTACGCGCGCGGCCAGAGAGCTGTTTTGAGAGGGACGGCTCATCACGTAGGATTCGGGGCGGCAGCGCCGGTTGTACATCCATACGCGGATTCCAAGAAGGATGTGCCCCAGAAATCCGGCAGCCAGAACAAACTCCATAAACCGGATTCCCAGATTGGTGGACATGAACTCGGAGTATCCATCGAAGGCCCGCCCGCCGTCCTGTTTGAATAGAAGGAGATTCCCGGACAGGTGCACCACGAGGAAAGTGCAGAGGAAGAGCCCCGTGAGCGCGACAAGCACCTTTTGCCCCACCGAGGACCGATAGAGACTGGCCGGCTTATCCATTCCATTGATTGACGAATGACGATTGACGAATGACGAATGAAAAAACTCCGACAGGTTCATTCGTCAATCGTCAATCGGGTGCAATTGGAAGTGGGACTAAATTCCCATCCCAGCCCTGAAAGGGCGAAATAGAACAGCCCAGGGCGTGAGCCCTGGGATCAGGCATCGGGAGCTGGATTCAGCCCTGAAAGGGCGACGCAGTCTGCTCCGCCCCTTCAGGGCTCGATCCAGGCCACGCCGGTCCTCCCAGGGCTGACGCCCTGGGCTGTCCTGCTGGACCCTTGCAGGGTCCCTCAAGTGTTTCTTGCCCGGCCTCGCGATTCCTATTGTCGGATCATGACTCGCACTTTTAATTGCACCCTCGTCAATCAGTATCACAGCTTCAGGACGTTCACGAGCTCCCGGACTGACTCCGCGGATCTGTTGAGGGCGGCCTTCTCTTCGAGGGTCAGGTTTATTTCGATGATCTGCTCGAGACCTTTCGCACCAAGCTTGACGGGCACTCCGACGTAGAGGCCGCGAATCCCGTATTCGCCTTCCAGGTACGCGGCGCAGGGGAGGATCTTCTTCTTGTCCTTCAGAATGGCTTCGACCATCTCGGCTGTAGCGGCCGAAGGCGCGTAATAGGCGCTGCCGGTTTTCAGCAGCTTCACGATTTCGGCTCCGCCGTCGCGCGTCCTCTGAACCAGCCGGTCGACCTGCTCCTTGCTCAAGAGTTCCGTGATCGGGATGCCCGCGACGGTGGAGTAGCGCGGCAGGGGGACCATCGTGTCACCATGCCCTCCCAGGACGAAGGCAGTCACGTTTTCCACTGAGACGTTGAGCTCCATCGCGATAAAGGTCCTGAAGCGCGCCGAGTCAAGCACCCCTGCCATTCCGACCACGCGGTGCCGGGGAAACCCGCTGGCATGGAAGGCAACATGGCACATGGCGTCCAGAGGGTTGCTGACAGCGATAATGATGCAGTTCGGCGAGTACGCTACGGCGCTTCTGGTAACGTCCCCCACGATCTTGGAATTCGTAGCCAGAAGATCATCCCGGCTCATCCCGGGTTTCCGCGCAATGCCCGCGGTAATGACGACGATATCCGAGCCGGCCGTGTCCTTATAGTCGTTGGTCCCGATAACGTTGCAGTCATAGCCTTCGACGGGACCCGCCTCGAGCATGTCCAGCGCCTTTCCCTGAGGGATACCCTCGAGGATGTCGATCATTACCACGTCCGCCAGCTCGCGATCTACCAGCCGCTGAGCCAGGGTCGCTCCCACGTTTCCGGATCCTACGACGGTCACCTTCTTTCGCATCGCCCTATCCTCTCGTGTCAATTACTTCAATCCGCAATCCGCAATCCGCAATCTCCCTATGCCTGCATGTTTTCGATGATTGCCGAAGCAAACTCCGAGGTCTTCAGTTTCGTGGCGCCCTGCATCTGGCGCTCGAAGTCGTAGGTGACGCGCTTTTGGGCAATGGTTTTTTTAAACGCTTCGACGATCAGCTTGCCCGCTTCTTTCCACCCGATGTAATCCAGCATCATCACCCCGGAGAGTATCAGAGAGCCGGGGTTCACTACATCGAGCCCCGCGTACTTCGGCGCGGTGCCATGGGTAGCTTCGAACAGGCCAACCCGGTCGCCGATGTTGGCTCCGGGAGCGATTCCGAGACCTCCCACTTGCGCGGCGCAAGCGTCCGACAGGTAGTCGCCGTTCAAGTTGGGGGTCGCAATGACTTCATACTCGCCGGGACGCAACAGGACCTGCTGAAACATGGCGTCCGCAATGCGGTCGTTGATGAGAAGTTTCCCCTCGGGAACCTTGCCGCCGTGGTTCTTTGTTACCTCCTCTTCAGTGACAGTCCGGTCGCCGAACTCTTCCTTGGCCAGCTGGTATCCCCAGTCCCGGAATCCCCCTTCGGTGAATTTCATGATGTTTCCCTTGTGGACGAGGGTGACGAGCTTGTTGCCGTTTTCCAGTGCATAAATGATGGCCTTGCGGACCAGACGCTTTGTCCCCGTCACGGAAATGGGTTTGATACCGATGCTCGAATCCGGCGCCACCCTCTTTCCCATGGACCGGGTCAGGAACTCGATGACCTTCGCCGCCTCGGGCGTACCCTGGGCCCATTCAATACCTGCATACACGTCTTCCGTGTTTTCCCGAAAAATCACCACATCCAATCTTTCAGGGTTTTTCACGGGGGACGGGACGCCTTTGAAATAACGAATAGGGCGCACGCATGCGTACAAGTCCAGCACCTGGCGCAACGTGACGTTCAGGCTTCGTATTCCCCCTCCCACCGGTGTGGTCAGGGGGCCCTTGATGGCGACCGAGTGTTCATCGATGGCTCGCAAGGTGGCGTCCGGGAGCCATTCGCCCGTGACCTTCTTGGCCTTTTCTCCCGCGAGGATCTCCGTCCATTGGATCTCGCTCTTGCCTCCATAGGCGCCGCGGACCGCGGCATCGAAAACTCTCCTGGATGCCTGCCAGATATCCGGCCCTGTGCCGTCCCCTTCAATGAAAGGAATGATGGGACGGTCAGGAACGATGAGCCTTCCGTCCCGGAACTGAATCTTCTCTCCTGATGGAGACGGCATAGCAGATCCCCTTTGCTGAGCATTTATATTGCCGGGGGCGTTATAGCATTACGTCAAACGCAAGATCAAGCTCGGGGGAAGTTTATGGAGGTAATCCGCGGCATTGCGAATGAGGAATCAGGTGTCTTTCGTAGCCACAGAGGCACAGAGATGAGGGTTTCTCTGTGCCTCTGCGGCTCCGCGGCTAAAATATTACTTCGGGCCGGAAGGCTGCGCCGTGCGCTTGTCAGTGGACAGGCCGCGAGCCGCTTCTACAACATTTATGCCCACCGGTATGCCGATCGGCTTCGCTTGCCCCAGCCTATCCAGAAGCTCCATCGGAAAGTTGACTACCAGCCGGATGTCGTTCTTCTCCTGCGTCACATTGATGCCCGTCAAAAGCTCCGCCACCTCAGGATGCGACTCGCCGGCGAGTTGCCCCAAGGCAACCGCCCCGCGAGCCACGTCGGCAAGCTTGCGCGCGGAGTCTTCATCTCGCGCCGTAGCCGTGATTTTGCCGGTGACAGCGTCCGTCAGGTTCAAGGCGCCTGAAACAGTCAGGAGCGCCGAAGCAGTTTCTGCAAAGGGGGTATTGGCAGGCGCCTTTGCCACAATCCTCGCCGCGTCGCCAGCGAACCAGAACATTTCGTCCGGATTCAGAGCGCGAAGCATCGGCCCCAGGGTTCCGCTGGTCATAATGCCTGAAGCGCTACCCGAGCGGACGTCCAGCACTTGCTTCAGGGATTCCAGTTCCCCCAGGGCAATCTCGGACTCCCCAATAAAGGCAATCCCCTTGTCTACCTTGTAGTCGCTATTTTCGGGGATCATTAAAATGCTGACACCTTTATAATCCACCTTTACGGGACTCCCATGGGTCTGGATGAACGTGGTGATCGCGGTCGTATTGAAATGACCCACCGCGATCGCGACGCCCTCTCCCTTGGGACCATCCAGAACGCGACCGGCTCCGACGACATAGGAGATGTCCCGGCGCGGGTCCACGCCTGTCCTGGCCGTGAACTCGCCGAGGTCGTGAGCAATATCCCGGCCGTGTCTCTCTTCGAATCTGGCATAAATGGGCGAAGCGACGAACTTTTGGACGTTCATTCCGAAAACCGCCTGGGTGTCCGCCGGCAGCCAGGCGAGGGCTTCCGGCAGCGCCGGAATGGAGGCCTTGACTACATAACTGGAATAGAGCGCCATGCCCGCTACCGCGGCGGCGAGAACGGCCATCATTACCGTTGATACAACAACGAATTTGCGTCGATTCATGGGCCTGACTCCTGAGTGGAAGGATTGTATCACGACTCACCAATACGAATGGCAGGGAAGAAAAGTTCACATAGAGTCCTGGGTAGCCCATTGACGATTCCCGACACACGAGGGCACAGATCCCAGATGCCGCTGCAATTCAGACAAGTGACCCTGCCAGCGGCAAGACGTCCTGTTTCACCATGGAGACACAGAGGGCCCTTTGATTGCGGATTGGCGATTGCGGATTTCGGATTTGGAATTTAGGAACGGCTTCTCTATGAGGACAATCCGAAATCCGAAATCCGCAATTCAACGGAATCTCCGTGTCCTCCGTCTCCGTGGTGAATAAAGCGCTTGAATTCTTCTCGAGCTGGGCTTCCGGCTTGCAAAGTCTCCAGGCTTGGCCGAGAATATTACTTTCCTTCGAGAAGGTGCGTTCATGACAATGGACTTCAAAATCATCCAGAAACTCTATGCCGGGTTGCCAGGGAAGATTCGACGCGCCCGCAACCTGCTGGCCCGTCCGCTGACGCTTACGGAGAAAATCCTCTATTCCCATCTCTCGGAGGAACCCACGCGCTCTTTTGAGCGGGGAAAGGACTACGTGGACCTGAACCCGGATCGTGTCGCCATGCAAGACGCCACCGCCCAGATGGCGCTGCTGCAGTTCATGATGGCGGGCCGAAAGGCTGCGGCCGTTCCCACTACGGTTCATTGCGATCACCTGATTCTCGCCCGCGTCGAGGCGAAGACAGATCTGGCTCACTCTCTCAGCGCCAACAAAGAGGTCTACGATTTCCTGCGCAGCATCTCGCAGAAATACGGCATCGGCTTCTGGAAACCGGGATCCGGCATCATCCATCAGGTCGTCCTGGAAAACTATGCCTTCCCCGGGGGTCTGATGATCGGAACCGATTCGCACACACCGAACGCCGGCGGGCTCGGAATGGTAGCCGTGGGTGTCGGAGGCGCGGATGCCGTCGACGTCATGGCCGGCATGCCCTGGGAGCTGAAATGGCCCGCGCTCATCGGAGTCAAGCTTACCGGAGCCCTCAGTGGATGGGCCGCCCCCAAGGATGTGATCCTCAAGCTGGCTGGAATCCTGACTGTCAGCGGCGGAACAGACAAAATCATCGAGTATTTCGGCCCGGGCGCGCGGTCGATCAGCTGCACCGGAAAGGCAACCATTACCAACATGGGCGCGGAGTTGGGCGCGACCACCTCCGTCTTCCCTTACGACGAGCGCATGGCCGTGTACCTGCGGGCTACGGAGCGCGATGATGTGGCCAAGCTTGCCGATGCGATCGCGGAACACCTGGCGGCCGATGCGGAGGTGCAGGAAGATCCCGAGAAATTCTTCGACGAGATGGTCGAGATCGATCTCTCCACGCTCGAGCCCCAGGTCGTGGGACCGTACACACCGGACCTGGCGCGCCCGATTTCCGGACTCAAGAAAGACGCGCAGGAACACGACTACCCCGACGAGATTCGAGCCGCCCTGATTGGCAGCTGCACGAATTCGTCGTACGAAGACATTGAACGGGCCGCGCACGTGGCGCGCCAAGCGTCCAGGAAGGGACTGAAAGCCCGAACCCATTTCCTGATCACTCCGGGCTCCGAGCAAATCCGCGCCACAATCGAACGCGACGGCCAGCTGCAAGCGCTCACGGAAATCGGCGGGGTGGTTCTGGCCAATGCCTGCGGGCCTTGCATCGGGCAGTGGAAACGTGAGGACATCCAACGCGAGGAAAAGAACACTATTGTCACATCCTTTAACCGCAACTTTGCCCGGCGCAACGACGGCATGGCCTCGACGCTGGCCTTCATCGGCAGCCCGGAAATCGTGACCGCGCTGGCGCTGGGTGGAAAGCTGAGCTTCAATCCCCTGAGCGACGCCCTCGTCAACGATCGCGGGGAGGAGGTCAGGCTCGAGCCTCCGACCGGGCACGAGCTCCCCACTCGAGGATTCGAGAAGGGAGAGAGTGGATACGTGCCGCCGGCGGCGAACCCGGGTTCCATCGAGCTCGTCGTCGATCCCAAAAGCGAGCGGCTGCAGCTCCTGGAACCGTTTCCTGCCTGGAATGGGAAGGATTTCACAGACCTCGTGGTTCTCCTCAAAGCTCGAGGCAAGTGCACCACGGACCATATCTCTCCCGCAGGCCCCTGGCTGCGATACCGCGGGCATCTGGACAAGATCAGCGACAACCTGTTCCTGGCAGCCGTGAATGCCTTCACCGGCGAGACAGGCAAAGGGAAAAACGTCCTGACCGGTGAGACTGGACATCCTTTTGCGGCCGTGGCGCGCTACTATAAATCCAAAGGAGCGCGATGGGTCGCCATCGGCGACGACAACTACGGCGAGGGCTCGAGCCGCGAACACGCGGCCATGGAGCCCCGTTATCTCGGATGCGTCGCCGTCATCGCGCGCAGCTTTGCGCGCATCCATGAGACTAATCTGAAAAAACAAGGCTTGCTCGCGCTGACTTTTACTAATCCGGCGGACTACGATCGCATTCAGGAGGAAGACCGCCTGGACATCCTGGGCCTTCAAGAGTTCACCCCGGGTAAGCCTCTGACCTTGCGAATAAAGCACAAAGACGGGTCAGTCGACGAGATCAAAGTGAAACACAGCTACGCGCAGTCTCAGATCGAATGGTTCAAGGCCGGCTCCGCACTGAATCTCATCGCTGCCAGCCATAGGAAAGAGCATAAGTAGCGGTAGGACGGTTGCATCTTTGCGTTAAACCCAATTTCCACCACGAAGATACCAAGACTCGAAGAATCAGAAGCGTCATAACCGCGGAAAACCTGGCGATGCTTTGTGTCTTCGCGTCTTCGTGGTAAAGGCTGCGTCAGATCTGCGAGCCGATTGTGTGGAACGGAGGCATTCGATGCGAAGAAAACCAATCCTGTCCGGTCTTGTTCTGGGGCTGTTTGTCGTCAGCCTGGCGCCGGCGGACGAAAGAGCCGACCTAAGCGCGATCTGGAAGATCAAAGACGAGGGACTGAATCGAACCCAGGTCATGGAGATCCTGAGTTATCTCACCGACGTCCATGGCCCCCGGCTCACGGGGTCGAGCCAAATGCGGAAGGCTCAGGAATGGGCGCAAACGAAGTTCAAGGAATGGGGCCTGGAGAATGTCCATACCGAAAGATACGAGTTTGGGCGCGGATGGAACCTCAAGAGATTCTCAGCCCACATGGTGGAGCCCACCTATTCCCCATTGATCGCTTATCCCAAGGCCTGGACGCCGGGCACCCGGGGCCTGGTGCGCGCCGAGGTCATGCGGGTCGATATCGATGCCGAGTCCGATTTTGACACGTATCGCGGCAAGCTGAAGGGACTCTTCATACTGACGCAGCCGCCGCGAGAGGTGGAAGCGCAGTTCAATCCCCAGGGCAGGCGGTACTCCGATGAAGACTTGCGGAATGTCACCATGATGCCGGACCCGGGCCAACCCGCGAGGCAGCCCCGCGGC
>Ga0066686_10000653_pt1 | contig 12672 bp, 9 predicted proteins | sample GraSoiAngelo_135_FD_65627 | JGI IMG/M metagenome (GOLD analysis project Ga0066686, IMG submission 65627) | Grasslands soil microbial communities from the Angelo Coastal Reserve, California, USA - 14_0929_05_40cm | ecosystem: Environmental > Terrestrial > Soil > Grasslands | place: USA...
ACGCGGGGCGTAAGGTCAATATTCACGCCCACATCCTGATACGTGAACTGCGTATTCACCAGCGGATTGATGCCGCCCGCCGTTCCTCCAGCGATTCCAATTCCGGACGAAAAACTGCCGGTCGCAATGGGTATGCGATCGCCAATTTTCAATTTAGCCGTCTGGCCGTCCACCGAGCGCACTTCCGGATTCTGGATAATCTTCGTGTTGGTATCGGTCAGCACCGCGTTTGCCGTCAGGCTCGGCAGGGTCACCACGTAATCGGTTGAGTTTAGGTGGCGCAGCTGACCCAGATTGATACCGCTGTTACTGGTTGTGCTGGTGCTCGAGCTGCTGCTCGTCGTGGTGTTGTTCGGATTGATCGCAATCGTGGCAGTTTGTCCTGGGAGAATGCCCAAGTCCCGCAAGCGATCCGTGCGCGCCTCCAGCACTTCCACCTGCACCACTACCTCCGGCTTAGCCTTGTCGATGTCATGAATCATCTTCTCGGCCAACAGCAGTTTGTCCGGCGTGTCGCGCACGATAATCGCGTTCTGCGAATTAAGTTGCTGGATTCGCTTCAGGTCAAGCAATTGGCGCAGCCCGGTCACGATCTCGGTCAAATCCTGCGGCTGAATCGTGTTTGAAATATAAAACGTTTTGACCACTTGCTCTTCATAGTCCCGGCGCTTTTGTGGCTGATCCGGAATCACAAAAATAATATTTTCTGTCACCGGCTTTACGAAAGCTTTGCTCTCCAGCGACACGATTTCCAGCGCTTGCTCCAGGGTCACGTTGACCAAATCCACGGTGATGCGCCGCGCCGGGAAGTCCGGGTCGTAAACAACCGTCAAGCCCGCCAGCTTCCCGATCGTGTCGAAAACTACTTTTGCGTCGCTGGACGCCTTATAATTGATTGGCGCTCGGGAGAGCGGCTTGATTTCCGGCGGCATCGATGCCAGAGGCTGTTCGTTTGAATCGGACGGTGGTTCCGCTGCCGCATCAGCCGCGCGGTTCTTTTCGGCGATCATTTCGACCGTCTTGCGAAGCTCCTGGTCCGCTATGGGGCTCCCCGGATCGATAGCCTGCGCCCGCTGGAACTCACCCGCTGCACCCGGCAAGTTCCCTTGATTCCGCAACTCAACGCCGCGCTTGACGTGCAATTCACTCGCTTCAAACCGTGCCCGGTTCAGCTTGATCTTGTAGCTGGCGTTGTAAGGATCGGCCTTGGCGGCTTTTTGGTAGAAGTTGAACGCGGCGTCATAGTCTTGAAGCGCCTCCGCCTTCTTACCTTGGGTGAAATCGGGCTTGCCCTTCGGGCAGCCCGCTGCGAGCAGTCCGAAACCAACACATAGTAATAGGTTTCCCCAGCGGCGCATGCTCTCTCCAAGGCTTCGATACGAAGCTCAGCCAGCAGTCTAACATTCGATTTAGAGGCCCGGCAAGGATGCTTAGGTTGGCTGCCCTCATCAATAACTGTGCCGTGTGCCGCAGGTGACAAGCCTTCACGCTGCAGTTATGATGGAATGTTGTGACCAAACCTGCCAAAAAGACCGAGAAGTCCGCGAAGTCCGGCGAGCAGATCGTCGCCCAGAACCGCGCCGCTTCTTATAACTACCATATTCTTGAGAAACATGAGGCCGGTCTGGTCCTTCATGGTACCGAGGTTAAGGCTCTTCGCGAGGGGAAAGCCAATATCCGCGATGCGTTCGTCGATTTCAAGCCTGGGGGTGCGTGGCTTGTTAACGCGCACATTGCGCAGTATTTACCGGGCGGCCCATGGAACCATGAGCCCTTAGGTTCCCGGAAGCTTCTTCTCCACAAGCGCGAAATCGACAAGCTTTCCGGCCGCACCGAATCGAAGGGTTTAACGGTTATTCCCACGAAGATTTACTTTCGCAACGGCATCGCCAAGGTCGAAATTGCCCTGGCTCAGGGCAAAAAGTCTTGGGACCGCCGCCAGGATGAACGCACCAAGGAAGCTCGTAGGGAAGTCGAACAATCTATGTATCGCAATCGGAGGCGATAACGGACCATGCAGATCACGCTCGCAACCCAGCCGTTCGCAGCGCTTGAGACCGAGGCCCTTGTTTCGTATGTGTTTGAAGAGACCGACGCCGTTCAGGGCCGCATCGCAGAGCTCGACCAGGCCGCTGCTGGCTTGTTACGCAAGCTTGCCAAGAGCGGCGAGCTGACCGGCAAGATGCTCGAATTCACTCTCATCCACGCGCCTGCGGGTCTCAAGGCAGCGCGCTTGTTCCTTGTTGGAGCAGGGAAGCGCGAACAATGGAATAGCGCGGTGCTCCGCAAACTCGCCGGCGCTGCTCTTCGCTATCTGAAGGCTCGCTCCGTCAAGAACTTCGCCCTTCTCGTTCGAGAAGGCAATGCCACGGAGGAGTCCGCCCAAGCTATCGCCGAAGGCGCGCTCGCCGCCAATTTCGAAACGGACAAATACAAGACCGACAAGAAAAACGACAAGAACATTGACACAGTCCTGGTCGCTGGCTTTTCCGATGCGGAACGCGCCGCCGGAGAAAAAGGCCTCTCCAAGGGCCGCATCATCGCCGACGCGCAAAACTTCGCCCGCGACCTTATCAACGAGCCTTCCAACAAACTCACTCCTCGCGTCCTGGCCGAAAAAGCGGAAGCCATGGCCAAGGAAGCCGGCCTCGCCGTCCAAATCCTCGACGAGAAAAAAATCGCCGACCTCAAGATGGGCGCGCTCCTGAGCGTCGCGCAAGGAAGCGTCGAACCGCCTCGCGTTATGGTCGTCACCTATACTCCCTCGAATCCGAAGCCCGGTGCGCCCGTGATCGGACTGATCGGCAAAGCCGTCACCTTTGATACCGGCGGCATCTCCATCAAGCCCGCCGACGGCATGGAAAAGATGAAGTATGACATGGCTGGCGGGGCCACCATGCTCGGGGTCATGCGCGCGCTCGCCGCTCTGAAGCCGAGCGTGAAAGTGATTTGCGTCGTCCCTTCCACGGAAAACATGCCCGGCGGCAAAGCCCAGAAGCCTGGCGACATTCAAACGGCCATGTCCGGCAAGACTATCGAAGTCCTCAACACCGACGCCGAAGGCCGCCTCCTTCTTGCCGACGCCGTCCACTACGCCAAGCAGCTCGGCGCGACGCAGCTGATCGATGCCGCCACGCTCACCGGCGCCATTGTTGTCGCCCTCGCCAACGTCAACGTCGGCGTCTTCGGCTCCGACCAGTCCTTTACGGATAAGTTCCTGGCCAGCTCGAAAGCCGCTGGCGAAAAAATGTGGCAGATGCCGATTGACGACGATTACCGCGATTTCATCAAGGGGACCGTCGCCGATATTCAGAACATCAGCAGCGGCAAGGGCGGCGGCGCCATCACTGGCGCCATGTTCATCAAGGAATTCACAGGCGACACGCCCTGGATTCACCTGGACATCGCCGGCACTGCTTGGAACGACGACGCCAAGCCCTGGCTCGCCAAAGGTCCCACTGGTGTGGCGCTCCGCACTCTCGTCCACCTCGTTCTGTCTTATTGACCGGTGGCCTGTTTTTACTGGTGGAGGCTGCTTGCCTCTCCCGTCATTCAAGCGAAGCGAGAAATTTCACTTTTCGTTCCCTATGCGGAAAACATCACTTGCGCCGCTACATTTTCTCTGGCGCCTCAATGCCCAGCAGCGACAGCGCCTTCACCAACTGCGCCTCCACCCATTCCGTCAGCCGCAGCAGGAATGCCCGTTTCTGCTCATCGGCTTCCGACAAGATGTGGTGCTTGTGATAAAAATTGTTAAACGCCTGCGCCAGTTGGAATGCATACTTGGCCAGGAACGCCGGCTCCTGCGTCGCAATCGCCGCATCCACCGCGTAATCCAGTGAACCGGCCGTAACCAGTAGCTCCCAAAGCGAATTTCCCTCCACCCCACCAAGCAGTTGGCTTACGGATTCCTTCGTTACCACCCCATCCGTCGCCCCTGACTCTTTGCCCTTTCGCCGGATCCCCCGTATCCGCACCACCGCATACTGGCAGTACGGTCCCGTCTCTCCCTCAAAACTCAGCGCATCCTTGAAGTCGAACGCGATAATCGCATTGCGTGTGAATTTCAAAAGGAAAAACCGCAACGCCCCCACTGCGATCGCATGCGCCGTCAACTTTTGTTCCTCCGCTTTCATCTCCGCATGCCGCTGTCGCACTTCCTCGATCGTGGCCGCCTCCAGCTTGTCCAGCAGGTCGTCGGCTTTCACGCCAAAGCCCTTGCGCCCGCTCACCTCCACGTACGGCTTCCTCGCCTCTTCCGGAGTAAGCTCGTAGCCCATTTCCGCGGCGCAGCGCGGCGTCAGCGCCACAATCTCATACGACAAGTGAATGGAGTGCTCTGCTTCCTTCGCATGCCCCAGCGCCCGCAGCCCCGCCGCCACGACCTTCTGCAAATACGCCTGCCGCGCATCAATCACGTTGTAAACGCTTGATGCCGGTTCGCCAAAATGCGGCGCCGCCGGATCATTCGCTTCGCTCGTCGTGGCCCAGACCGTTTGCCCTTCCGGAGTATTTGGCCACTTGCGGTAACGAAAATCCTTGCCTAGCAATCCAAATTTCCAGAGCTGATAGGCAATATCCTTCCCGACGTAGGTCACCGTCCCATTCGACCGCACAATAATCTTGTCCTGTGTATTCTCTTCCTCCTCCGCGGCTTCTTCCTTTATCTTTACTTCCTTACCCTCCTTTACCTCCTCTTCCCAAGGCATCACCCAGCATCCCGCCATCTTCCCGCCGGTCGCTAGTTGAATCGCGCCCGATTTTTTCAGCATCGCAAATGCCGCATCCCAAAAGTGCAGATGCAGGATCTCACTCTCTCGCGCCAGCAGTTCATAACCGATCCCCAGCCGCGCCATCGTCCGCAAGTGACATCCCACAATCGCATCCGCCACAACTTGCGCCACCTCAGCATCTTCGCCTTTACCTTCTTCGATCGCTCTCAGCGTCTCCCCGCGCAATTTCTCCGCGCGCGCCTTGTCTTCCGCAAAAAAGCTGGTTGCCTTCGCATACAAATCCCAGCAGTAATAATCAAACTTCGGCTCCTGCGACATCATCTTCACGCCGATTGGCGTCCGCTGTTCCATGTGCAGAAATCCGATTACCACGTCCGCCACCTGCACGCCCGTGTTATCAATGTAGTTCTGAATCTGCACGCGGTTCCCGACGTGACGCAGGATTCGCACCATCGTGTCGCCAAGCACCGCATTCCGCACGTGCCCGATGTGCGCTGCTTTGTTGGGATTGATGCTCGTATGTTCGACGATGACTTTTCCTAGTCTTCCTCCGGCAGCCTCCTCTCGCTGTGTTTTTCCGCTCTTCTCTGCGATCTCTGAGTCTTTGCGTTGAGTCTTCTCTTTCTTTTCCTCGATACTTTCCTGTGTCGCTCCCTCCCAAAACGCTCCCCGGTCGAAATACGCATTCAAATATCCGCCGCCAGCCACTTCGACTCTGGCAATCCCCTCCACTTTGCCCAGCCCATTCGCAATCTCCTGCGCAATCTGCCGCGGCGCGCGCTTCAACCGCTTCGCCAATTCAAAGCATGCCGGCGAAGCTGCCTCCCCCATCTCAATTTTCGGCGGCCGCTCTAGAACAATCGCCAGCTCGACACCATATTTCTCGCGGATGTACCCCGCGAGCGCTTCGCGCAACTGGTTCATCAGTGTTTGATACACGTGTCCTCGATCACCCCGCCGTCAATTTCAAAGTTCTTCAGTATAGAGAGCTACGAAGCTGGCGGTCAAAGAATCGCTTTTCCGCGGCCATAGAGACACGCCCGGATATCGGCCTTAAACCTTTTGAGGGTTAACCGAAGAATCTAATACAGATTCCTGCCCCAGCGTGCAGAGTGAGTCGGCATGGATGCCTTTCACGTTCCACGAAGATTTCAGCTGTCTTAACAGGACCTGTTGAAGGGAAGTTTGGTGTTCGCGTTCTTACGAAGCAAAGTTGGAGCCGGTGCTAGATCACGCGCAGGGGAGTTAGTGGGGTGCCGATACGGTTCATCAAGGCCAGCAAATTGGGACAATCCTGATCGGTGATCGCGGTAAACTTCAGTCCCAGGCCCCCGTTGGGGATCAAATGTTGCACGACAGCTTCGGCCCGGATTTGTCCTTCGGGAACAAGAAAATCAATCTTGGCCCTCGCGCCCATGCGCCGTGGACTTGTTGTGGAGAGGAACAACCCCCCCACGCTTAGATCGCAAACTCGGGAAACGTCTTCGATTCCTTCGCATCGCCAGCAGACCCATACGTCTTCATAGGTCGCAATGCGAGAAATCATCCTTCGGGAATAAAGGGGGCCCACCTGCGCGGCTGCCACATGTCACCCTACAGCCTCCGGAATTGTGTGCGTGATTTGGAGGGCGGGGCACGCAACACAAGGCTCGGGTTACGTTAGCGGGGGTAGTCGAGAGCACACAATCCGGCGAATACCCTAAGTCCCTGCAGGATTTACCCGATAGGCCCAGGTAGTCCTGAGGAAACCCTTAAATTTCAATCGAATGCATCGATTCATTGCGTTTGTCATTCTCGCCCAGCCCGACCACAATCGCCTCGCTGAGGGTCATTCGATCATGATTCGGAGTTGTTCGCATGCCTGCAAGGAGTGACAGATCTCTGGGAACCTTACGGAAATACCCCCGCTTCTGCCACCGCGACCAGGGCATCGAACCTGCACGTTTTCATTGAGACTTTTGCTGGGAGGCCACGAATGGATTACGTGAACCCCATGGAACTCGTTGGGGAAGCCCTACAGGTGGCCAAGAGAAAGGCCGCACTTTCCACCAAGGATCTCCTGCTCCGAGGATTTCTTGCCGGAGCGTTTCTCGCTTATGCGACGTCTCTGGTCATGATTGTTCTGTCACAAGGATTGGCCCCAATCGTCGGCGCGGTCCTTTTTCCCGTTGGCTTTGTGATGCTCGTCTTGCTGGGACTTGAATTGGCCACCGGAAACTTTGCGCTGCTCCCCGCGGCTCTCGCCGCCGGAGAAATTTCCCTTGGCAAACTATTGCGAAATTGGGGATGGGTATATTTCGGCAACCTATTGGGAAGCGTTTTCTATGCGGCTCTTTTCTATCTTGCGGTAACAAATTGCGGAACCTCCGCGGGCGGCCCGCTGGGCGATTTACTGAAGCAGGCGGCGCAGAAAAAAACGCTGGCGTATCTGGCGCTCGGCGGCAGCGGCTGGTCAACCGCATTCGTTAAAGGAATTCTGTGCAATTGGATGGTCACGATCGGCGCAGTGCTGGCGATGGTTTCGCGGTCAACGGTGGGAAAAATTGTCGCAATGTGGCTGCCCATCATGACCTTTTTCGCACATGGCTATGAGCATTCCATCGTGAATATGTTCGTGATTCCTGCGGGGATGTTCTTCGGCGCTCCGGTTTCGGTAAGGCAGTGGTGGCTGTGGAACCAGGTCCCGGTCACGCTCGGAAATATTGTTTCAGGCGCGTTTTTCACGGGGCTGGCGTTGTATGCGACGTTTCGAACGAAGCAGGTTTCCGATTCCGCGCCGGTTGCAATTCCGCAAATGGTGGAAGAGATCAAGCTGGACCGCACGGCGGAAGCGCAGGTGCTTTGATGGGATGTCGCGCCATCGCGGGGAAGGCGGCACGATGATGCAAAAGCTCGTGGTGGTTGGAAACGGCATGGCCGGCGTCGCTTGCGTCGAACAAATCCTCAAGCACGCGCCAAAATTCGAAATCACGATTTTCGGGGATGAAACTCACGTCAACTACAACCGCATTTTGCTTTCCGCAGTGCTTGCCGGCGAAAAGGCAGCGGACGAAATCCATCTGAATGGACTTGATTGGTACGAGAAGCACGGGATTGCGTTGCGTCTCGGCGTTCGAATCACCGAAGTTGATGCTGAACGCAAGACAGTGACCGGCGATGACGGCAGCCTAACACCGTTCGACAAACTGTTGATCGCTACGGGAAGCACGCCGCTGATCCCTCCGATGGACGGAGTGAAAAAAGAGGGTGTGTTCGTTTTTCGCAATCTGGACGACACGCGCGCTCTGCTGGATTGCGCGGCGCCAGGCAAAAAAGCAGTGGTGATCGGCGGAGGTTTGCTGGGGCTCGAAGCGGCTCGCGGGCTGCAAGTGCAAGGCTGCGATGTAACGGTTGTCCACCTGATGGACACACTGATGGAGCGCCAGCTCGATTTTGTCGGCGGCAGCTACCTCAAAGCGAAAATGGAATGCCTCGGCGTAAAAGTGCTTATGGAGCGCAATACCACGGCGATTCTTGGGAATGGAAAAGCCGAGGGGGTGGCATTCAAGGATGGCAGCAGCGTGGAGGCAGATTTTGTGGTTATTGCTGCCGGAATTCGCCCCAATGTGGAGCTCGGGCGCAAGGCGGGCTTGCAAGTCAACCGCGGCATCGTTGTGAACGACTACCTGGAGACTTCGAATCCAGATATTTTCGCGGTCGGAGAATGCGTGGAACACAACGGCACCTGCTATGGCCTTGTTGCTCCGCTATTCGAACAAGGAAAAGTCCTGGCTGCGACGATTACTGGAAATCGCGGACCAGTTTACGGCGGCACCATTCAAGCGGCGAAGCTGAAAATCATGGGAGTGGACGTCTTCTCCGCGGGGAATTTCAGCGAGAAAGCTCCTGGCACGGATGCCGTGCGATACGAAGATCCCGCGCTGGGGATCTACAAAAAGCTGACCGTGCGCGACGGCAAGCTGGCCGGGGTCATCCTCGTGGGAGACACATCGGATAGCCATCGGTACATGGATTGGCTGCGATCGCAGACGGACTTAACGGCCATGCGCCGCCAGCTCCTTTTTCCCGGACCTGCGAATGACGCGGGCCTTGATGTTGCGGAGATGGCCGACAGCAAAGTGGTTTGCGGATGTAACGGCGTTACCAAAGGCGCGATCATTCAGGCTGTGCATGAAAAGGGAATCAGTACGTTGGCGCAGTTGAAAGACTGCACGCGAGCTTCGACGGGCTGCGGAAGCTGCACGGAAGTTTGCCAGCAGCTATTGAAGGCGGTCGCACCGGAGTTTCAAGAAGAAGCGAAAAAGAACCTCTGCAAGTGCGTCCTATTTCCCGAGGACAAGTTGCGCGAAATTCTGCGGAGCCAGAGGTTGCGCTCGGTGCAGGAAGTTCTGGAAATCTATGGAAACGGCGTGGGCTGCGAAATCTGCAAGCCGGCGCTCAGTTACATGGTGGACATGCTGTGGTGCGGAGACCACGATGAAGATCGCTCGGCGCGCTTCATCAACGACCGCGTCCACGCCAATATTCAAAAGGACGGAACGTTTTCTGTCGTGCCGCGCATCCGTGGAGGCGTGACTTCCGCGAAAGAACTTCGGCGCATCGCGGACGTGGCCGAAAAATACAAGGTGCCGATGGTGAAGATTACCGGCAGCCAGCGCATTGATTTGCTCGGCGTCAAGAAGGCAGACTTGCCGCAGATCTGGGCAGACTTGGGAATGCCTTCGGGCCAGGCATATACCAAAGGCGTGCGCATGGTGAAGACCTGCGTGGGCACGGATTTTTGCCGCTTCGGCGTCCAGGACTCGACAAAAGCGGGCATCGAGCTCGAGCGGCGGCTCGAACATTTATATACGCCGCACAAGCTGAAGATGGGTTCGGTGGGGTGCCCGCGCAATTGCGCGGAAGCGACCGTAAAGGACATTGGCCTTGTTGGACAAGAGGGAAGCTGGCAAGTAGTGGTGGGTGGCGCGGCCGGCAAGAAAGTTCGCAAGGCAGACCTGCTGATCACCGTGGAATCGATGGAGGAAGCGCTCCAGGCGGCCACCCTCTTTTTCCAGTATTATCGGGAAAACGCAAATTATCTGGAACGCACGTACGACTTCGTCGAACGTAAGGGGATTGAAACGGTGCGGCGCGAGACGGTTTATGCCCCGCTGGCAATCCAGCAGGGCTTGCGAGAGCGGTTGAGGAAATCCAAACGCATTTCTCGAGACGCATGGCTCGAAGGCGATGCGCCGCGACACCCCACGCAGTTCGTGCAAATCGAGCCGCTGGAAAAGGTGCAGGCATGAGTAACAAACAATGGGTTCGCATCACACCCGTGCAAAATATTCCCTTGCGTGAAGGTCGATCGGTGAACATCAGCGGGCGCGACATCGCGATCTTCAATCTTGGTGACCGGCTCTTTGCTGTCGACGGGCGATGTCCTCACAAGGGCGGCCCGTTGGCGGAAGGAATTGTCACCGGTAACACTGTCGTTTGTCCCCTGCACGCGTGGAAGATCGACCTCGAGACGGGAAGTGTTACCAGGCCAGAGGCAGAGCCCGCTTGCGTTGCGGCGTATCGGACGCGCATCGAGTCGGGGATCGTCCTTGTAGAGGTTCCGGAGCCATCCGCCAAGGATCAGGACAATCCGCACTTTTGTGGAGGCCAAAACCCTGCTTCCGGGCACTTTCCTGCCTCAAACACGGCTCCGTGACCATCGCCCAGCAGAAAAACTGGCGGCCGGGACATTTCTAGATAACAATTCATTGTTATGAGTGGATTTGCGGGATTGCGAGTGTTGTCGCTGGAAAGCCGCCGTGCTCCGGAGCTCGCCAAATTGATCACCACCTACGGCGGTGAGGCGATCGTTGCGCCCTCGATGCGCGAAGTGCCACTGGAATCGAACACGGAGGCATTAGCTTTCGCGGTGGCACTCTTTGAGGGGAAATTCGACATGGTCATTTTCTTGACCGGCGTAGGCGCGCGCGCCCTTTTGAATGTTGTTGAGACGGCCCACAAGCGCGACGAGTACATCGCATCGCTTCAGCGCGTGAAAGTGGTGGCGCGCGGGCCGAAGCCCGTCGCTGCCTTGCGGGAAATTGGCATCACTCCTGCCATCACCGCCCCAGAGCCGAATACCTGGCACGAGCTGCTGAGCGCCCTCGATGATGCGACCAATGCCTCGCCAGATCTAAGTTTGCAAGGGGCGCGAGTCGCCATTCAGGAATACGGCGTTTCCAACCCTGAATTACTCGCCGGACTGCGGGAACGAGGCGCCCAAGTTACGCGTGTCCCCGTCTATCAATGGGCATTGCCGCACGACCTGGCGCCGCTCCGCTCCGCCATCACGGCAATTGCTGAAGGAACTGTGGATGTTGCTCTCTTTACGACGGCAGTTCAGGCGATCCATCTCTTCCAGGTTGCCGCGGAGTTGAAGCTCGAAGAACAAGTGAAGAACGGGCTAGCCCGCGCCATTGTGGCTTCTATCGGGCCGACTACTTCTGAAGAATTGCGGCGGCACGGAATCCAAGCCGATCTAGAACCCTCGCACCCGAAGATGGGTTTCTTGGTAAAAGAAACCTCCGAACAAGCCGAGGAACTCCTTCGCCGGAAAAGGCAGGGGATTGCTTCTGGGGGACAAGGCCAATAAGTTTCGAACAGAATCACCCGGACTGGTCAGCGCGAGTTCGCGCCTGCGGCGGCCCCCACGGCGGATGCAGCTTGGAGAATCACTTCGAAATCGATTCCGGCCTGGGTGAGGCCTTCCGTCTCTTCGTCAGCCTGCGCAGCAGACTGCACATCGCCCGACTTGAGGCGCACGACATAATGCCCGTCCCGCGCCGCGGAGATGAGCAGGGATTGAATTTTTTCCTGAAGGCTGCCCGCTTGCAAGCCAAGCTTGTGCACATTGCGCACTTGCGCCGAGGCGGGAACAAATTCGAGGATTTCCGGCGAAACTGGGTCATCGTGCAGGACGACCTCAGCAGCGCGAAGCACGCGCACGGCCTGGGCAGACAGAAGATCGGGATCTCCTGAGCCGGCTCCCATCAAATAGACTTTTCCCTTCATAGCAGCACCTGGATTGGATGCAATCCCGCCGCCGGCCTGGGCCAGCGGCCCTTCTTGCGGCAGCAATTCCAGCCAACGCAGCCGCCGCTATCTACACAGCACAACACTAGCACCACCACTAATACAAGAAGGCGTGAAAGTATGAATTTAATGAATCGAAAATATTAATGAAAAGGGATGGGAAGGGACTGGTCGGCAAACTGGGAGACTAACCAGCCGATGGGCTTCGATGGCGGCGATTTCGGAGGAAGGCTTCGAAGGCTTCCTCACTGGCGTCCTCGTGGAGCAGGCGTTTTTGTTCCTCGGAATCCGCATTCGTGGAACGCAGTTTGTCACGAGCGTCGCCTAGTTGCACGAGCCATTCTTCATATTCGGGGCCGAACTGATCTTCCAGTTGCTTCCTGAGGCGCTGGGCGAGGGCTGGGCTTTGCCCGGCCGTAGAAATGGCGATCTGGAGCGCTCCCCGCTGAACGACGGAGGGGTAGTAGAAATCGCATAACGCGGGGACGTCCACGACGTTGCAGAGCACGCCGCGCCGGGTTGCCTCTTTGTAGATGAGCTCGTGGAGTTCCGTCGAGGAGGTGGCTGCGATCACCAAGAACACACCTTCGAGATCGGTGGGCTCGAACGGGCGCCGACGCCATTCGAGCATCTTGGACGCCTCCCAACCGCGGACTTGCGCGGTCCCTTCTGGCGCTACAACACATACGCGAGCCTCGGCCTCCATTAGGCTGGCGATTTTGGACTCGGCGATAGCTCCCGCCCCAACGACGAGGCATGGCCTGGCCGCAAGCTTGAGGAACATGGGGAAGAGCTTTGGAGGTTTCATGCCTTCGCGCAGGGCGCTCCTCGGTGATGCTTGAATATCAAGTTTACGGCAAATCTG